>Ga0187886_1000147_pt1 | contig 101391 bp, 91 predicted proteins | sample June2016WEW_20_1_FD_133001 | JGI IMG/M metagenome (GOLD analysis project Ga0187886, IMG submission 133001) | Peatland microbial communities from SPRUCE experiment site at the Marcell Experimental Forest, Minnesota, USA - June2016WEW_20_150 | ecosystem: Environmental > Terrestrial > Soil >... | reverse complement strand
CGGACTTCAAGAATGAAGGGCACGGATAGAAGAATGGTCCCCAAGACCTAAGATAAAGAGAAGAAAGGAGGACAGAATAAAAATATCGCTTGCATCACATCATCATAGAAGAATTTGCTTTTCGGCGGCGTCCGCTCGCGTACCTGATTTCGTGTCGATTTCCCATCCCGCCACCGCGAACAAGCATAAATCCCGGCTCGGGGGATGTCAAGGACGTAAGGAGGACCACGCGGTACGGCTCGGCGGCTGCCGACGGCGACGGACGAGCCGGAAATCGCCCGGACCTCTCCCTCTGCGCTCGGGAACAATCAGGGAAAATATTCGGCTGGGGGATCGGCGGCCCAGAGACATTCCTGGAAGGCAGCCTGAGGTGGCGGGGGCCTCTCCGCAATAAAAGACAGTCGCAGATGATCGATAATCCGGTCAACGACGGCATACGCCGTCAGGAAGGCGACGACCTTCATCCGACTGCCGCATTTCGGGCAGACCATCGGGTCGACCTCGTAGACCTTCCGGATCATCTCCGCCCAGCCCTTGGAAGGAATGCGCCGAAACTTCTCCTCGGCCATCCGAAGCGCCGAAGGACTCAAACTCGCTTTCTTGACCTTCCCCCGGTGGGCGTTGGCGTAAAGTCCATAGTAACGAACCATGACCTGGCCTTTGTCGGGGATATGGGAGGTCGCCCGCGCGATAAACTCCAGGTAGTCCATCGTCTCTTGCTCGGCGCCGTCCCGGCCCCAGCGATAACCAACCTTGCCCTCGGGTTCCAGAAACGTCAGCCGCTCCAGCGCCAAAAGCGGCCGGATCATGTACTTCCCCACCCGCTCGGCCTCCGGCTTAGTCTTAGCCCGCACCAGGCTGTAAGAAAAGCCTTTGGGCATTGTAGATAAAGAAAAAAGAGAGCAGGAACAGCACAATGCCCAACCAGAAATAAATCCTCCGCAGTACCTTGGCCGGAATGAAATGCTTCATGCGTTTGAGGATCAAGGCCAACAGCAGTTGATAACCCGCCAGTCCCAGGGCACCGCCGGCGATGAAGAGCAATTTCTGGCCGCTGGAAAAATGATTGGCCAAGCCGAGATGCCTGGCCAAAGTCGTTCCGTACAACCAGGACAGGATCATCGGCGGATTGCTGGCGGCCAAGGAAAAGCCGGTCACGAAAGCCCAGCGCTTGTTATTCAGCGTGGCCTCTTCCAATCGCAGTTCGTGCGGCCGCCGACTCTGCCTGATGGTCCAATAAGCCAGCCCCCAGAGGAGGACGGCACCCAGGGCGTTGAAGCCGGCCATGACGCCGGGCAACTGTAACAGGGGAGCCAGGCCGAAAAGGGCAATAAAGCCATAGAGGACGTCTGAGGAAACGGATCCTAAGGTAACAACGACGGCGGCTCGAAAGTGCCCTTTTAGTGCCCGCTTGGCCACCTCGATCTGCGAACCGCCCACCGGGATGGCGGCGATAAAGCCAATGGCCAGAGCCAGCAGAAAAAGATAGAGGCGCTCCATCAGCGACCAGAGGCTACCCCGTGCCCCAAGGCTTTTTCGGTCGCCATTAAATCCAAGTACTCCCTGATCCGGTCGGCCATGCCGGCGACGTCCATTTCTTCAAAGCAGCGAACTTTGGGGCAGGTCTTGTACATTTTATTCAGGCAGGTGATGTTGCGGCAGGGACTCTTGGCGGAATAGCACCAGGAAGGGGCATCCTGGTTGGCCGGCAAATAGCCCGGCTGGAAGGAATCGTATCCCGACATGCGCGCCAGTGTAGCGCCGAAGATGGACAATATCGCGGTACGGTTACGGAAGGCATGGCGGCCGCTAGCGGAAAACTTTCTGGCGGCGGCGATGTGCAGCGGACCGGTGTCGCCGGAGATGAAAACGTCGCAACGGTCGATCAATGCCGAATAAGCATCCAGCGGCAGAGCAGCGGGAATGATGCTGACTTTTTCCTGTAGCGACGCCGGCAGGGCAGCTTTCAACCGTAAACCGATGCCGGCTTCGGTGTGGCCTTCACCGAGCAGGATCGAAACCTGGAATCGGGACAGCCTCAATAGGAATTCGACCTGGCGGTCGAAGGGTATGAGCGTGAAACGCGAGGCGGTATCTGGGTTGAAAAGGATGACCGGTTGATCCGGCGCCTGGCCGACGGTTGCGGCAAAGCTTTCCCCCTTCTCAACGGCTGAGTCGGAGAGGGTTAGGCCTACACCTTTAAAAGACTCGGCCCGAACTGGTATCGCAACCAGGGAGAGCCAGTCGCGGGTGAAGCGGTAATTTTGGTAGCTGAAGTGGTTGATCGGGCCGGGCTTGTGCTCATTCCTCAGGAGGGTAGGGGTATGGGTCTTGAAATTGAGCACGCCTCGGCCACCGGGCGCAATGTCGCGGTTGCGGATGAAGGGGCACATATTCAGGCACAAGTCGTACTTTTCTTTGGAGTAAAGCTCCTGCAGGGCCTTCAGGCTTTCGGCGGGTGGATATGGGCCGTCGCCGAAGAAGATGGGATAGATAGTGGTCGCCTCGGGGTTGCCAGCGATCAACGGATAGACGGTCTTACTGACCAAGTAATCCACCTGGGCATCGGGGAAAAAGTCGCGCAAGCCAGTCAGCACCGATTGCAGAAATACTCCGTCGCCGATGTGGATATCGGAAATCACCAAGAAGCGACGAAAAGACTTGATCCGGCGCACGATGCGGCGATTGATACGTTTTCCGATATTCGCCAGCAGCGGATTGCTCAGCAGGGGTATAATGATCGAATCGAGAAAGCTTGAGCCGGCGCGGGGGAAGTGGTTGGTCAGGCGGCTGGAGGCATCGGAGAAGATCTTTTGCCAGCGGTTGTCTTTTATATTTCTTGCTTCGTGCCGGTCGGACATCTCATTCTTGCTCTGGGTCATAAATGAGTTTTACACCACCGCGGCGGCAGGAGGACTCCCGGAACTGTAAAATGTGCTCCAAGTTCCGGACAGGTGCTAAAAAAATCCAAATTGAGAGCAAAATCAATTTGAGCCATTTTTTAATAATATTAGGCTATTCTTATTATTTTGGCAATAGTTCGACTAATCCTTTTCCTCACTGGCCGGTTTTTCGATCATCTTTCCGTAGGCATCGAAGGTAACCTCTTTTTTCTTGCCTTTCAACTATATATGCAGTTCGAAAAATTTCTGGCCGCCCTTGACGAGGCCTTCGGCCTTGAGGATCTTGTAGCCGGGATAAGCTTTGGCGAGAGCTTGCAGGACCGCGGGGAGAAGAGCCCCCGGAACGATGGCTTCCTCGACCTCGACGGCCTTGCCATCCGCTGTATAGAGGATGTCCCGCTGCTGTTTGTCGTCGATACTCTCGACTTCATAATAGGTTACACCCTTGTTGGTTTCCTTGCTCACAGTTTTGATTTCTGCCTTTGGATAGGCGGCTTTAAATGCGGACAGCACGGCTTCCGGCAGTACGACTTTGCCCTTTGCTTTCTTTTCCTGAGCCATGGCCAATGTTGCCGAACAAACGAAAACGAATACAAACAGCACCATATACGTACGTTTCATGAATTCCTCCTTTTATTGTAGTGCCTAGCGACATGCGGTGTTGGCCCGATTTGCGATCATCGAGCCGAGAACCGCTTTCGCTGACAATTAGATATTAGCAAAAGAAAGATAAACAGAAGATAAATTGCCGAGGAAGATGCGAATTTTAATTTTCGCTACTGTTGGTTCGTGGCAGGGTGATGGAAAAGAGGGAGCCCTGGCTGTCGGAGCGACTCAAGACGATCGTGCCACCATGGGCCTCGGCAATCCAGCGGGCGATCGGCAGCCCCAGTCCGGCTCCGGCGCCCATCCCTTTGTCGCGATGAGATCTTGCCTGATCACCGCGATAGAATCGCTCAAAGATATGGTCTTGCATCTTAGAAGGGATTCCCGGGCCGTTATCGGCCACTTCGATCCATACAGCCGTTTCAATAACCTGTAAAGTTACGATTATTTTTGCCCCGCTGGGAATGTATTTTACGGCATTATCCAATAGGTTCAACAACATCTGGCGCAAGAGAGCCTCATCGCCATGAAAGCATGTGCCCGGTATGACGACCGTTTCAATCGCGACCCCTTTCTCTCTGGCCAGGACTCCGATGACTTTGACTGTATCTTGAATGAGTTCATCCAAGTAAAAGTCGCTCGTTTGTAAGCGGCAGCCACCATCGGCAGCGCACCCGAGCAGGAAGAGGTCCTCGACGATGCAGGTTAGGCGCCGTTCCTGCTGGCTGACCATCTGCAAGGCTTCACGATATTCTGCTTCGGACCGCCGGGCTTGCTTGAGAGTGACGTCCACTGCCGTCCGCACCACATAGAGTGGGGTTCGTAATTCGTGGGCAGCGTCGGCCATGAATTGCCGCTCTTTTTGAAAAGTGGTCTGCAAGCGCGAGAGAAGATCATTGAATGTCAGAGCCAAACGGCCGATTTCGTCACGAGCGTGTGGGATCGGCAGCCTCTCCTCGAGATTGTCCGCATAGATATGTTGCACCCGTTCGGTCATGATCGCGACCGGTGCCAGGCTTTTTAGGGATAGCAATAGTTTTCACTCGCCATTCCAAAAGGTTGGAGCCGTCGAATATCGCCAGCCCGAGATAGCGCGTGCCTGGATTGATTCCCAATATTCTATTAGGTTCTCTGGTCATATCGTTTTAGGAGTTGTCGGATAGGTTTTAAACCATTAAAACCGTCCGTTCTGTTATTCTTGTTAATTAATTTTATTTCTTTATTATTGTTTATGTGATCCTGTGTCACATACCTTGTGATCCGTCCGTCACATGGTCTGTGATTTAAAATCACATTTGGCCTCAAAAGAAAATAAAGGCATCTTCCCTTCAGTCGCTTAACTCTTATAAGCCGTTTTTCTCCTAACAGCTTGACTTTCCGGTTGACTGTCTCCCGGCAGAGCCCTATCCGATCCGCTATCGTCTTCTGAGTCGGAAAACAAGTTTGGCTCTTGGAATTCGCATAAGAGGCCATAGACCCCGATCCCCGAGCTTCTAAGAATACGGCCGTAATGATTTATAACGGGCTTGCTTACCCAATACCAATTTCTATCTTTCAAGCTTCTTATTTCGTTTTCTCGTTTTTCGTTATTCATAGTTTCAGTAGAACTTCTTTCCCCAGACGTGTTCGCAGATCGCTTGAGCGACGAGACAAAGATTCCGCCTCATTTCGTCTATGGATTTACAAGATAGCCCCCGCATTTTGAGAATGCGGCGATACTTTTCATATATGTGAGCGAGGCGTTTGTTTTGAACAGATTGTGGTTCTATTTGAACATGGTAACGTGCTTGAAATTGTTGATAACCCTAATCAAACGAAATATCCCAAACAGAAAATAGCGATAGTGGAAATTGATGGATATGTATTCCTGGTGCCTTACGAACAGCACGGCAACGAAATTGAACTAAAAAACATCATTCCAAGCCGCAAGGCAACAAAACAATATTTAGGAGATAATCCATGAAAAAAATGATTCTTGATCCGGAAGAGAAAAGAATATTGGAATCCTACGAGCGTGGGGAGTGGAAGCCGATCAGAAACCAAGAAGAAGAAATGGCTAAATTGCGGCAGTATGCCCGCAATACTCTTCAGAAGAACAAAAGGATAAACATCCGATTGTCCGAACGGGATTTATTGGGGATTCGGGCCAAAGCGGTTGAAGAAGGTCTGCCATATCAAACGCTTATCTCGAGCATCTTGCATAAATATCTTCGCGGGATACTGAGAGAAAGAAAAAATGTCTAACAATCCGCTTCACCTTACGGTTTTGCCACAACCGGCAAAACCGAAGGTGAGCCGCCCCGTTAGGCAAAGAGAGCATATGGATAAATCGGTGCAGCGTATTCACGCCGTACTCGGTGACGACAACGAACGGACGCCCAAGAACGCGCGTCGCTATCTTGTGCACATCAAGAAACATCTCTCCCTTCCTCTGCGTGTAACCGGCATCGAGGACTTCCCGTGGGAAGAGCCATATGTGCTCGGAGGCTGGGCCCAGAATGAATATGAGGAAATGAAGAAGACAAACCCGTCCTATACGGACAAGTTTGACCTCATCGACATTCTCGATTTGGAATCCGACGATCTCATTGCCAAAATTCGGCGCGTCTCGGATGGCCAGACCTTCCAGATGGAACTCTCGTGGCTCAGGTGTGTTGACAAGAAATCACCGGACTCCGTGACGCTAAACGACTACTCTATATGGCATGTGAACTACTGACGAGGCGAAATGGAGATCTAAATAAAAGACATCGTGAAGTGCATTGAACGTTTGCGCGTTCAACTCGACGGGCACCGCAAGGATGGTCTCAAAGAGTACGCAACCCGCACGATCTTCATAGACCCGCTTCTCGCTGCTCTTGGCTGGTGTTCGGAGCCGAACCGTAGCGGCCCCGGCTCTCATTTTGAGACGAGGCCGTGACCTTCGGGTCATGGCCTCTTTTTTGCGGGGGATCTCCGCTTTTAATGAACGACGATCCGGGTTCGGCTGGTCGTCAGATTGATGGCCCCGCCGGCGGCGCTCATCGCCGAAACATTCGCGACGGAGAGGTAGCCTTCCCCCGGGGCTTTCGTCTCGAAGACCAGCGTGGCCAGCGTCCCCGCTCCCTTGAAGCCCTTCCCGCTCGCCGGGCTGGAATAGCCGATCGTGCAAACCCCGGAATTATTGTCGATGTTCTTGAGAAAAGGGGCCTTGTCGCCGGACTGGCGCGTCACCCCGCCCTCCGCGACATCTTTGAGGCTCACCAGCTTCGGATCGTAGCCGAGGATCACGGACATATTGCCGATCTCCTGGTCGCTGCGCAGATTGACCGCGACCCTGAATTCGACGTTGGGTCGAAGGTCGAAATTGGCCGGCAGGAGCTGGATTTGATTTCCCCCTTGGTCCTGCGGCCGTCTGGCCTGGAGCGCCCGCTCCGCATCGCGGACGTTGAGATCCCGGCCCAGCATCTCCTCCTCGAGGAGGCCCATGACCCCGTTTCCCGAGGGCGGCTCATCGACATCCACCCATAGGGGTTTTTCGTCGTTGGGCGTGACCGGGATGGTCCGGATGATGTAGGGCGTGATGGTCAGGATGACGTCGCTCTGATCGAGAGACGTGTCTTCGGCTCCGAACAGCCTGCCCAGCACGGGGATGTTCTTGAGCCAGGGAACGCCCTTGAGGGATTTTCTCTCTTCGTCCCGAAGGAGCCCGGCGATGAGGTTCGTCTCGCCGTCTTTGAGCCGCATGACGTTCTTGATTTCCCGATTGTTGATGATCGGGATATCCGCGTATCCCGTGCCGCCGAGGGAGGTGACCTTGATCTCGAGCGAAAGGGTCACATCCCTTTCGAAATGGACCTGGGGCTTGATCTTGATCTCGATGCCGACGTCCTGTTGATTGTAGCTCGTGATCGGCACGTTATTGACGCCGCCCGCGGCGTACGTCGAGAACGTCGTCATGGGCATCGGGATCTTCTGACCGACCTTATTATCGATTTCCTCGTCCGAGACGCCTCGGAGGCGGGGCTGAGCGATGAGCTTGGTGTCGGAATCCGACTCCAGGATTTGGAGGGACGCGCTGGGAAGATTGATCGAAAAATTCTCCGCTTTGGAAAGATCGATGTCCTTGAGGTTCAACCAACTCGAAGAGGTCGAGGAGGTCGACGAGCTTCCGTACATCAGTCCGACGGCGTTCGAACTGAAGCTGACGCCGAGCTGTTTCAGCTTCGTTCGCGACACCTCCATAATCTCCAGGTCGATGACGACTTCGCCCTTGGGCTTGTCCCAGACCTTGATGAGCTTTTCGGCGAGCTCGACGACCTGAGGCGTGTCGCGGACGGTGATCGAGTTCAGGTTTTTATCGGCGATGATGGACGGGACCTTGCCCGTCGAGCGGAGCATGGTCGAGAGCGACGCCACCATTTCCTGGGCCGAGACGTTGGAGAGGTAGAACGTCTTGATGCAGTTGATGTCGTATTGAATCCGGTTCATCGGATTGTCGGGGAGGATGAGCACGGTCCGTTCATCGACGATCCGGTAGAAATTCTTGGTCGCGTTGCAGAGCGAGCGGAGGGCCTGCACGAAGGTCATGTTGACGAGGTCGGTCGTGAACGGAACGTCGCGGAACTGCGCGTCGAAGACAAGGCTGACGCCGGCCGTCTTTCCCAGGACGAGGAAGATCGAGCGCAGGCTCGTTTCCACGGGGAATTTCAATTGCAGACTGTCCTCCTTGGCTTTGAGCTTGATGGGGAATTCGAACGGATCTTTCTTGGCCGCGGTCTCTTGAGGCGCCTCGGCGGCCGCCGCTCGCGCTTCGCCGGCGATCGTTGTGTCGCGCGGGTTGAAGAAAATCGCCTTGGCGTATTCGGCCTTCGCCTCCTCTTTTTTGCCGAGGGCCAGGAGCTTTCGCGCTTCCTGGACGTGGAAAAGACCGGCCGAGAAGCGCGCTCGTTCCAAGGCCAGGCGATAAACCGGCTCCTTGGGATTTTCCAGGCTCGCTTTCTCGTAGTAGGAAACGGCCTCTTCCCAGTGCTTGTTCATTTCCGCCTGCGCGCCCTGTCGGTAAGACGGATTCAGACCGACGCAGGCCCACAAACCCAGGGCTATGACGATCATGGCCGCGATTTTCTTCATTTTCGTTCTCCTTCCAGGGCGAAGGTCTGGGATTTTCCATCCTCCCCCTGGATCTCGATGAGGCCAGCCGAGATCTTGACGACCTTCCAAGCCGGACCGAGCGCGTCGCCTTCCGCCACGGCCACGGCCTGTCCCTCGAACAGGACCAGCGCGGTCATTTTCTGCTTGCTTTGGATGAAGCCGAGATACCGCACGTTTAAAGATAAGGCTTGAGGCTCCGCGGCACTCTCTCCGGCGGCGCCGGCCTTCGCCATTCGGAAACCAGGGGGAGCGGACAACGTCCCGCTGAGCCCGAGATCGCTTTGGGGAATGAAAATGTCCCGTTTCACGAAGGCAGCATCCCGGTCCCCTTTTTGAAGCAGGTCCATTCGGATCAGGGGTTTCGAAGCCTTGGCCGCGGCAGCCTTTTCGGCGGTGGGAGGCTTGTCCTGGCCGAAGCCCAAGACCAGACCGGCGCCGGCCAGCCCCCATAAAACCAGTCCCGTCTTAATTCTCATAGTACCCCGCGAGCCCGATCTTGAGGTCGAGCAAACCCGGCTGTTTCCCGATGCTCAAAAAGTCGATCTTGTCCGCATGAAGGAAGCGGGGATGGCGCTCGATCAAGTCCAGCAATCTCTTGAGCATCGAATAATTGCCGGAAAACCGGAAATCCACGGTCACTTTTTGAAGGCTGTCCTTCACGATCTCCTGGTAGCCGTAATTGATGTCCGAAACGGCAATCCCCGCGGCATCGAAGATCCGCTGAAGGTCGAGGCGCAGATTCCGGACGACCGTCCGGCCGTCATAGAACCGGCTCGCTTTGAGCGTCACCATGTCCTTCTCCGCGTCCGCCCAGGCTTGCCGTTCCTTTTTGACGTCCGTCCGCGATCGGCTGAGCGTTTCGTAATTGATGTCCATGGAGCGCAAATCTTCGGCCGATCTCAGGGCGCCGCGATGTTCCCGGACGGCCGCCAGCAGGAAAAGACAGGCCGCGGCGCCGAGAACAGCGCCGAGAATGGACGCCGTCCGGCGTTCCGCCATACTTAAAAGGCTAAAAAGTTCTTTCATGGCTGAAGGATATTTCGGCTGTCAATTGTCCCGCGAGCGGAATCTCGTTTTTCACGGAAATGCTTTTGAAGCCGAGCGCGTTCAATTTTTGGATGAGGGCGAAAAGGTCGCCGAGGCTCGGAAATACGACTCGGAGCCGAAGGTCGATCCTCGTCTCGCTGGCCTGGAGGGGAGCTATCGAGGAAATATAACTCGCGGGCGGAAGCGCCTCTTCGCATTTGGACAGAAGGTCGACCCAGGAAAAGCTCTTCAAAAGGATGATACCGTTGATGGCCCCGATTCGGTCTTTATCCTTCCGCGTCATCTCCCGGATCTCGGCGCTCCAGGCGTCCTTTTCCTTCTGCGCCTCCTGGGTCTTCTGTCGCAATTGCTCCAGGGAGACGCGGGCGGACGCGCCCCGGGTCCGATTCTTCAGGAAGGATCCGGTCGCGAGCGCCGCGACGAGAATAAAAGTTCCCGCCATCGCGGCGACGACGGCGAAAAAGAAACGGCGATTGCGAAGGGGCCGGCTGGCCAGATTCACGTTCGCTTTTCTCCCGTTGGTCATAGCACCTGTCCGATCAGCGGCGAGAGGACCTGCTGGTCCGGAGACGGCAGCGGCAAAGACACCGCAAATCCCCGGATTATCAGGGAAGGAAGCCTCTCGTTCAATGCGGCCGGGACGTCACCCTCCGTTTTCCGAATGGCCGTCCGGACACGGACCTCGAGGATCTTCTTTTTCTCCCGGTCCTCGATGAAGCGGACCGTGTTCTCGATCTCGTTCACGACCTGATCGATTTTCCGGGGAAGGGTCATCGGACCGAGGGAATCCTGGAGGAAGGGTTTGAACCTGTAAAACGAGACCTGGCCGTCCAGGACCGCGAGCAGGCTGACGTAATCTTCTTCAAAGTTGACGATCATCGCGTGGCCCGGTTTTTCGAGACGGGCAAGATCCAGCAGATAGAGCAGGGGGACGCCGACCGTCCGGACCTTCAGTCCAAGGCGGCCGAAAAGGTTTTCGTACTCCTTGACGACATCCGCCTTGGCCAGGGCGAGCAGGACCTTGGCCTGGCCATTCGACCTTAAAACGTCATAGGCCATCCGCATGTCCGCGGACTTGAAAGGCACGAGCTTGTTGAGTCTCCAGGTCAGGATCTCTTCCCGCTCCGCCGGGGATGACGGGAGGGAATCGAAGCCCATCACGAACACTTTGAGACAGGTCTCCGGCAGGAGCAGGGCCGCGGGGCCGTTGTACGAATCGATTTTCAAGATCCCTTCCCTCAGGGCTTTTTCCAGGGCCCCGGGATTCACGATGTTCCGGCGATCGAAAGAAGGCTCGATGACGCCGTCCGCAAGGGGCAGGATGAAATGGGAGGCGAGTTTCCTTTCTTTTAGCGACCGGCGCACGCCGCTGAGGCAGGTCCTCGATATCTGAAGAGCGGCGGGAGGAATAAGCGGTTCGTTAAAAAAGTTTTTGACCCGGTCGATGAACGCCGACATCATGTTATTCCACGAACGTCACTTTGTTGAGATCTTTCAGGCTCGTGACGCCTTTGAGAACCTTCTGAATGCCCACGACGCGGAGAAAGACCATGCCTTCGGACTTGGCTTTCTTCCTGACCTCGGACAACGGACGACGACCCAGGATCATTTCCCGGATATCGTCGGATAGATCGAGGACCTCGGCGATGGCCGTCCGGCCTTGATAGCCGGTGAAATGGCATTCCTGACAGCCCTGGGCCTCATAAAACGTGTATCGGTTATGGATGGCGGGGTCGAGTCCGGACTCCACAAGTTGGCGGTCGTCGTAGACGACAGCGCTCTTGCATTTCGGGCAGAGGATCCGGACAAGGCGCTGGGCCAGGATGCAGTTCAAGGCCGAAATGAAGCTGTAAGGATCCACCTGCATATGCAAAAACCGGCCGATGACGTCGAAGACGTTGTTAGCATGGACGGTCGTGAAGACGAGGTGGCCGGTCAGGGCCGATTGGATGGCGATCTGAGCGGTCTCCGGATCGCGGATCTCGCCGACCATGATCTTGTCCGGATCGTGGCGGAGGATGGAGCGCAGCCCCCGGGCGAAGGTCAGGCCTTTTTTCTCATTGACGGGGATCTGGGTGATTCCGTCGATCTGGTACTCGACCGGGTCCTCGATGGTGATGATCTTGTCCTCCGGCGACCGGATCTCGGTCAGCGCCGCATAAAGCGTCGTCGTCTTGCCGCTTCCCGTCGGTCCCGTGACAAGGACCATGCCGTAGGGCTGGGTGATGTAGCGGCGGAATTTCTTGAGGACCTCATCCGAGAAGCCGAGAACGTCCAGCTTGAGCTCGGAAATCGCTTCCGTGATCATCTCCTTGTCCAGGATGCGGATGACCGCGTCCTCGCCGTAAATGCTGGGCATGACCGAAACGCGGAAATCGATCTTTTTGTCCTTAATCCGCAGCCGGAACCGTCCGTCCTGAGGGACCCGCCGTTCGGCGATGTCCAGCTCGGACATAACTTTGATGCGGGAGATGATAGGCGCCTGGAATTTCTTAGCGAGCGGCTCCATGGCTTCGCTCAGAACGCCGTCGATCCGGAATTTGATCAGAACCCGCTCGCCCTTGGATTCGATGTGGACGTCGCTCGCCCGTTTCTGGACCGCCGTGAAAATGATCGTGTTGACGAGTTTGATGATCGAGCCGTCCTGGTCGGCCAGCTTCTCGATCGAAATGACCTCTTCTTCCTCGCCGCCGTCCTTCTCCACCACCTGCATGATGAACCCTTCCGTGGCGTCCTTGAGGACCTGGAGGGCGGTTTCGCTTTTGCGGAGGGCTTCGTGGATGGCCCGCCGGGGAGCAGCATGGACCTGGACTTTTTTCCCGATCATCGATTCGACGGCGTCGATCATGGCGATGTCCGAGGGGTCGGCGACGGCGATCCTCAGGACGTTCTCGTCCGCGCCGAAGGGAATGAAATTCGAGCGGTAGAGAAAATCGGGAGGAAAGGACAGAACGAGATCCCGGTCGATGGGAGCCGTCGCCAGGTCGATGAAGGGGACGCGGTACCGCGCGGCCAGGTTCCGGGTTTCCTCCTCTTCCGAGAGCCGATCTTTTCGCGGTTCCGGTTTTTCCATGTTATCGGGCGACCTTGATGATGTTGAAAATGGGAAGATAGACGGAAAGGAGCATGACGGCCACGAGAACGCCCATGAAAACGATGATGAGGGGCTCGATGAGCGAGACGAACGTATCGATCTTGGCCTGGATGCTTTCGTCGTAGACCTCGGCCGTTTCCCGGAGCATTCCGCCGAGGTTGGCCGAAGTCTCGCCGATACGGACCATGTCCAAGGCCAGAGGAGGAAAGAATTCGGCCTTGGTCAGCGCATCGGAGAGGCTTTCGCCGTTCTTGATGCCGGCTGGGAGATCGGACGCTCGGAACGCCAAATACTTGTTCGGGACGGCCTGGATCGCCAGCTCGAGCCCGGTCAGCAGCGGGATGCCCGCCTGGAGGAGAAGGGACAAGGTGCGGCTGAAGAGCGAAACGGCCGATTCGACCCAGATCGGACCGCCGACCGGGATCCTGAGCTTCTTTTTTTCCAGCCAAAGGAGCGACCGCTCGTTTTTCTTCAGGCGCAAATATCCGGCGAGGCCAAGGACCGCCAGGCCGATCCACAGCAGCCAATGGCCGCGGATGAACCGCGAGAAGTTGATCAACCCGATCGTGAGCCACGGAAGCTGGGTTTCGAAATCCTTGTAGAAGTCCGAAAAATTGGGAAGGACGAAATTGATCAGGATCGCCAGCAGCCCGCAGGAAACGGCGAGGAGGAGAGTCGGGTAGATCAGGGCGGAGCGGATCCGCGACTTCGTCTTGGAAATGATCTTGGCGTATTGGATGAACTGGCCGACGGTGTCCGGCAGGTTGCCGCTCTGCTCGCCGGCCATGAGCGCGGCGGTATAGATCTTCGAAAAGCGCTTTTCGAACGGGGCGAACGATTCCGAGAGGGAACGGCCGCGGCGGATGTCGCCTTCGACCTTGCCCAGGATCTCCTTGAGATGGGAGTTCTTGACCCGATGGGAAATGACCTCGATGCTCCGCAGCACCGGATATCCGGCCCGGACCAGGGCCATGAGCTCCTGGTTGAACATGATGAAATCCCTGTCCTTGATCTTCTTTTTAAACGAAAGCGAGGACAGCCGCTGCTTCTTCAGGTCTCTCTTGACCGCAAGGACGCATAGTCCCTGGGATTCGAAATGCCGCCGGCATTCGTCCGGAGAGGCGGCCAGGAACGATTTGGAAAAGACACGTCCGTCCTCGGCGGCCAGGCGGCAAAGATAATACGGCATCTTCTCGTTTCTTTCCCAGGCTAAATCTCGAACCTCACAACGTTGAAATCGGCGCTTTTCCAGGCGCTGGCCATCGGATATAGAATAATATCCTTTCCCCGCCCTTGATGTTAATCCATTTGACAAAGGCCGATGATCGGATTATCTTTATTCCAAAATGAAAATCGCGAAAATCAGCGGAATTGGGATGGTCCTGGTCCTCTCCGGCCTGCTCGGCTTGTCCTCGGGTCCGCAGGATCTCAAGCCCGGGCAACAGACCGAGCCCCCTGTCAAAAAAACCCCTAATGACTACATAAACACGGCCTTGGGGAGAAACGCGAAAGCCCTGGGGCTTAAAGACGACCAGACTTTATCCAGGATGTTCAAAGAACCGAGCATCAACTGGGCTGTCAGAGCGGCCGCCCGCCATATTTTGGACTGACCGGAAAGGGCATATATTTTTTGGAGATCGGATTCAATTTTTTGGATTTTGATCAAAAAAATCCTATAATACGGCTTTCATGAGCAAAAAGGCTTATTGGCTTTTGATTCCGCTCGTCGCCCTGCTCGTTCTCGGCGGGCTTAACGTCTTCCGGAAGATCGTCTGGAAAGAACCGACGGACGGCATCGTCTGGGGAAAAAAGACAGATGGCTTGACGGCCATCAAGGTCGATCCCAACGGCCCCGGATATATCTATGCCGGCATCAAAACTGGCGATATTCTCTATTCCATCAACAACGAACTGATCAATAACAATATCGATCTGCTAAAAAACCTGTGGAAAGCGGCGAGGTCAGGGCAGAAGCTCAGCTACGAGATCAACCGCCAGGGAGTACTCTTCTATCCTTCCTTAACGCCCGCCCTAAGGGGAGTCAGCCTCATCTACTTATATTTGTCCCTCATCGGCCTGACAACGCTGATCATCGCTCTCATCGTCTTTCTCAATTCGACCAGGCCGTTTTCCATGCCCAATGTCTATTTTTATTTCCTGTCCGCCATCCTGTATTCCTTTTATATATTCTCTCCGACCGGCCAACTCGATCTCCTGGACCAGGTTTTTTTCTGGCTGGATAAGATCGCCTTTCTCGTTTTCCCCCCGCTGCTGCTCCATTTCTTTATCGTTTTTCCCCAGCGCAAGAAATTCCTGCGCCGCAAGCCTTCTTACGTTTACCTCCTCTATATTCCGGGCGGGCTTCTTCTCCTGGCCAAGGTCCTGCTGCACCTGCCTTATTTCCATAACCTGGACAATAACCTGATGCTCGGCATCTATGGGGGCCTCGAAAAAGCGGACCTCTTCCATTTCGCCCTTTACACGTTCATCACGCTGGCAACGATCGCGCACAGCTACTTCCGCCATCCCAGCTTCCTGATCCGGAAGCAGCTCAAATGGATCGTTTACGGGCTCGGCTTAGGCGTCATTCCTTTCACCCTTTTGTATATCGTCCCGTTCCTCGCCGGCCGCGCCCCGACCCAAGTCGCGGAACTGACCATCCTTCTCCAGGCCTTCATCCCTCTCGCGTTTTCCTATTCCATCTCCCGCTATAAACTGATGGACCTGGAGGTCATCATCAAGAAGGCCGCGACGCTCGTCGTCTCGTATTTCGTTCTCGCCCTTTTCTTTCTCCTGATTTCTTCGCAGACGAAGATTTTCGCCGAAAACAAAGTGACCGCCATCGTTCTGGGCATTCTCGCCCTCATCCTGGGGGCGACGCTTTTTTCACCCCTCAAAAAGCTTTTCCAGTCCCTTTTCGACAAGGTCTTCTACCGCCGCAGCTATCAGTACCGGAGGACCCTGCTCTCGATCAGCAAAGAGCTCAGCCGCGAACGCAATCTCGAGAACCTGTCGCGCTCGCTGCTCGAGCTGATCGCCAACGCCCTGTCCCTGCGGAGCATCGCCCTTCTTCTGCCGGTCGAGGGCGAACTCGGCACATTCACGGTTTTCAGCTCCAAGGGCGAATTCGCGGACATTCCTCCTCGGCTGACGATCAGACCGGAACTCTACAATGATTTGAAGGAAAGCCAGTCGCTTTCGCTCAATTCCCTGTCCGAAAAGCGGGAACTCCAGGAAAAATTCGAGGATTACCGAGCGGCCGGGATCGAGCACATCCTCGCCCTTCAGGTCGAGGACAACATGATCGGCTGCCTGGCCATGGGCAAGAAAACGAACTCGACCTTCATGACCAGCGAGGACTGGGAACTTCTGACGACGATCTCATCGCCAGTGGCCCTGGCCCTGGAGAACGCCACCCTTTACAGCCAGGCCGGGTTCCGCGCTCAGGAACTCGAGCGGCTCAAGGACTACAGCGAGAACATCATCGAAAGCCTGAACGTCGGCGTGGCCGTGCTCGATCAGAAAGGGCGGGTCATCGGCTGGAACAGGATCCTCGAAGAGACGTTCGGCCGGAAAAAGAAAGAAACGATCGGGGACACGCTCATGAACGTTCTCGGGCCCGAGAAATTCGCGGCCATTTTCCCGCCCGATACACAGGAGGCCCTCCATCTCCTCAGCGAGATCCGCATGGACATGCCGACGGGAGAAAAACGGGTCTTCGACATCGCCAAGACGCCCCTTCTCGACAATCATCTCAGCCCCTACGGCACGATCATCGTCTTCGAGGACATCACGGAAAAGATCCGTCTCCAGCAGCAGCTGGTGACGTCCGAGAAACTGGCCTCCATCGGCCTTCTATCGGCGGGCGTGGCCCACGAGATCAACACGCCTCTCACGGGCATATCGAGCTATGTCCAGCTTCTTCAGAAAAAAGTCGGGGACACGCATTTCGCCCAGATCCTGGGAAAGATCGAAGCCCAGACCGACCGCGTATCGCGGATCATCAAGAACCTGTTGAACTTCGCCCGCAATCCGTCCGACCTCGCCTTCCACCGCGTCGACCTCAAAGAGAACCTCCAGGAGATCATTTCGCTCATCGATTACAAGCTGAAGACCATGAACATCCGGATGGAATTGAACCTCGCGCCGGTGAAGCCCATCTGGGGCCAGGGCGAACGGCTCCAGCAGGTCTTCATCAATATCATCCTGAACGCCATCGACGCCATGCCCCAGGGAGGGACCCTCAAGATCGACCTCGCCGAGACGGCCGGCGAGGCCCTGGTCAAGATCGCGGACACGGGGATAGGGATCAAAGAACAGCATTTGCCCCACATCTTCGACCCGTTCTTCACGACCAAGGGCGTGGGCAAGGGAACGGGCCTCGGCCTGTCCATCAGCTACGCGATCATCAACGAACACGAGGGCCGCCTCACGGTCGAGAGCGAAGTCGGCAAGGGAACGTGCTTCACGATCGCGATCCCCAAGGACCTGGACAATCGAAAACTGATCGCCGCCAAGGACGGAAGAACCAAATGACGATAGAGACGACGCCATGAGCCGCAAAGGTTTGATCCACGTCATCGACGACGAACCCATCATCCATGAGGTCCTGAGCCAGCTTCTGACCTCGGAGGGGTACGAGGTCGAGATCTCCTCGTCCGGCGAGGAAGCCCTCCAGAAATACGAAGACCGCACGTTCGACCTCGCCCTCCTCGACCTGCTGATGCCGGGGATCAACGGCATGGACGTCCTCCGGGCGGTCAAGCGGATCCAGCCCCGGGCCATGATCCTCATCATCACCGCCTACGCCTCGGTCGAATCCGCGATCGAGGCGATGAAGATCGGAGCCTTCGATTACATCCAGAAGCCGTTCAAGCACGAAGAGCTCCTGCTGACGATCACCCGGGCCCTGGAGCACAAAAACCTCCAAGAGGAAAACGTCCGCCTCCGGGACGAGCTCAAGCGCAAATTCAGCTTCTCCAACATCATCGGCAAGAGCAAGGTCATTGAACACGTTTTCGATCTCATCAAAACCGCCGCCCCCACGCGGAGCACGATCCTCGTCCAGGGTGAGAGCGGGACGGGCAAGGAGCTTGTCGCCCGGGCCATCCATGAGAACTCCAACCGGGCCGGCTTCCCGTTCGTCGTCGTCAACAGCGGATCGCTCCCGCCGGACCTTCTCGAAAGCCATCTCTTCGGCCATGTCAAAGGCGCCTTCACGGGCGCCGTGTCCGAAAAACAAGGCCTGTTCGAGGCCGCCGACAAGGGGACGATTTTTTTCGACGAGATTTCCTCGATCGGCTTGGAGACGCAAGCCAAACTCCTGCGCGTCATGCAGGACCGGGAATTCATGCGGCTCGGCGGAACCAAGACGATCAAGGTCGACGTTCGGATCATCGCCGCGACGAACTCCGACCTGGAAGAACTCATCCGGCAGAAGACCTTCCGCAAAGACCTGTTTTATCGCCTGAACGTCATCAAGATCGAACTCCCTCCGCTCCGGGAAAGGATCGAGGACATTTCGCTCCTCGTCAAGCACTTCCTGGACCTTTACGCCAAAGAAAACGGCAAGGTCATCGAAGGCATCAGCGCGGATGTCCTTGATATCCTGGAAAAAAGCGCCTGGCCGGGGAACGTCCGCGAGCTGGAAAACCTCATCGAAAGGGCCGTCGTCTTCACCAAAACCAATATCATCACCCGCGAGAACCTGCCGGACTTCTTCCTCTCCCCTCGGAAGAAGAGCGCCGGTCTCGAGGACATCACGGGAGAGGCTTTGAATCTTCGCGACCAGACGATCGCCTTCCAGAAAAGGCTGATCGAATCAACGCTCAAAAAAGCGAAGGGCATCCAGAAGAACGCGGCCCGGATGTTGGACGTGAAGCCGACCACGCTCAATGAGATGATCAAGCGCCTCGGCATCGACGTCGGCGAATTCTGATAAAACCGAATGGCGGCGTCCGCCGCCGCCCGCCCCGTCGGTTTTCATCCTTTCTTGAATTCGGATGATCCGACGATCTCTTCCCGCCTCTTCCTTATTTTAAATGGAAGGGAGAGGATTCTTCCGCGTATTCCCGGTCGCGAATGGCCGCGAGCACCTCCGCGGCCGTCCGGCAGGATGTCAACGTCCGGAGAAGATGGCGGTTTTGCGCCGCTTTGCTGGCTAGGCCGAGGAGTTTCACCTGCGTCTCGGGCGCTTCAGCGGGAGAGAGAATGAGGAACACGATCTCGATCGGCTTTTCCGTGGAGACGTCGGACACGCCCGCTTTGGTCAGCCCAAGAGCAAGAACCGGCGCGGACAGGCCGTCGATGCGGACGTGCGGAAAGGCGACGCCTTCGTTGAAGAAGGTCGAGCCCTTGTCCTCTCGGGCCATGATCGCTCGGAACAAACCATTCGGATCCCCGAGACCGCTTTCTTTACTCACGGCCTCGGCCAGCGCAAGGAGGACTTCTTCCTTGCGAACGGGGACGTCCCAGAGAACGATTCGCCTGGAGGAAAGCCAAGGACTCAATAGGGCGCGCTCCGGCGGCGACGCCGGCTTCATAGTCGGTTGAGCGGACGCAGCGTCCTCCGGCATCTCAGAGGACGGCCGGGCGGGAGCCTGCGGAGCGTGGGCGCAGGTATCGAGAACGATCATCGTGATCCCCCTGGCGTTTTTCACCAAATTTTCGACGACGGCTTTATTTTTGCCGAGCCTTTTCCAGAACGGCTTCGGGTCGGATCTCCCGACGACGATGTGGCCTACCCGATATTCCCGGGCGAAACGGAGGATGGTATCGACGATGTCCTCGCCCTTGTACGTGAAAACCATGGCGCCCAATTGCTTGGCCAGCGTCAACGTCTCCGAGAGGAAACGCTGGGTTTGGGCGTCGATGACAGTGGCTTCCTCGGAGGGCGTCTGGACATAGAGGGCGTACCAGTTCCGGTTGAGTTTTCCCGCCAAGCGCGAGCCGTAACGCAGCAATTTTTCGCTGTTGGGGCCGTGCGAGCTCAAACAGACCATGACCTGGTCCGAGGGGGCTCCGTTCTCGGCCTCCCGAGTTTCCCGCCGGCGGTGGTCGATTTGCGCCGCCAGCTCCCGGAGGGTCAGTTCCCGGAGCTTTTCGAGATTTGAGGAAGTGAAAAAATTGGCCAGGGCGGTCGCGATACGGTCGGGAGGATAGACCTTTCCGTCTTCAAGACGTTTCCGGAGGTCTTCCGTAGCCAGATCGACGTCGACGATCTGATCCGCTTCGGCAAGGATGGAATCGGGAAGCCGCTCGCGGACCTTCACGCCCACGGTATTCTCGACGATATTGTAGAGGCTTTCCAAATGCTGGACATTCAGCGTGCTGATGACATGGATGCCCGCCGCGAGAATGTCCTGGACATCCTCGTATCTTTTCGGGTTCCGGCTGCCAGGGACGTTGGTATGGGCCAGCTCGTCGACGAGCGCCACCTGCGGCTTACGGGTCAGCACGGCGTCCATGTCCATTTCTTCCACGGCGATACCGCGATACTCCTGCCTCCGCCGGGGAACGACCTCCAAGCCCCGGGCGAGCTTGGCGATATCGGCGCGGCCGTGCGTCTCGAGCAGACCGATGACGACGTCGATGCCTCGTTTTTCAATCGATGGCCTTCCTGGAGCATCTGATAGGTTTTCCCCACGCCCGCGCTGTAGCCGAGATAGATCTTCAGCCGTCCGCGCTGGGAGCGGCGGATCATCCGAAGGAAATCGTCGGCTCTATCTTCCGGCATTCGAGACTCCGTCCAAAGCCAGGTTCAACATCAGGACATTCACGCGCGGTTCCCCAAAGACGCCCAAATCACGGCCCTCCGTATGAGTTTCGACACATTTAATAACGGAAGCTACGCTGATACCCCTGACCTTCGCGACGCGCGGGGCTTGCAGAGAAGCGTTCTTGACCGAAATGTGGGGATCGAGGCCGCTGGCGGAAGCCGTGACGGCGTCGGCGGGCACAAGGACGTCGGGAGAAAGATCATTTTCCGCCCGGTATTCGGCGACGCGCCGGCGAATCGTTTCGAAAAGATTTTTCGATGTGGGTCCGAGATTGCTGCCCCCGGAAGCGGCGCCGTCGTAACCCCGTCCCGCGGCCGACGGACGGGAATGAAAGTATTTCGCGCCGGCGAATCCCTGCCCGATAAGGCTCGAGCCCGCAAGTTCTCCGTCCTGAACGATCAAGGAGCCGTTGGCCCGGGCCGGAAACACGCCCTGGGCCAGGATCCAAATCGTGAAGGGATAAATCCCGCACAAAAGGATGGCCAGCGATAGAACCGCCCGCATGGAGACTCGAAGTTCCGATATCCCGTTCTTCATAACCGTCCATCCTTTCCCATTTTAAATGAGATGGAGCGCGTTCACCAGCATATCAACCAGCTTGATTCCCGGAAACGGCGCGATGAGGCCGCCCAGCCCGTAGATCAGGAGATTCCGCCGGAGCAAGGCGGCCGCTCCCATGGGACGGAATCTCACGCCGCGGAGCGCCAGGGGAATCAGGAGGACGATGATGAGCGCGTTGAAAATGACGGCGCTCAAGACGGCGCTCAGCGGCGAGCGAAGGCCCATGATATTGAGAGGGGCGATGACCGGGAAAACGCCGACCAGCATCGCCGGAATGATGGCGAAGTATTTGGCCACGTCGTTGGCGATGCTGAACGTCGTCAAGGCCCCCCGGGTGATAAGCATTTGCTTGCCGATCTCGACGACCTCGATCAGTTTCGTGGGGTTGGAGTCGAGGTCCACCATATTGCCGGCTTCCTTGGCGGCTTGCGTTCCCGTGTTCATGGCCACGCCCACGTCGGCCTGGGCCAGGGCCGGGGCATCGTTGGTCCCGTCCCCGGTCATGGCCACGAGGTGTCCGGAAGCTTGTTCGGTTCGGATCAGGGTCAGTTTATCTTCGGGCTTGGCTTCGGCCACGAAATCGTCGACGCCGGCTTCCCGCGCGATCGCGGCGGCCGTGAGCCGGTTGTCGCCGGTGATCATGACCGTTTTGATCCCCATGGCCCGGAATCGCTCGAACCGGTCCTTGAGCCCGCCTTTGACGATATCCTTCAGATGAACGGCGCCCAGAATCTTGGCGTCGTCGGCGACCAGAAGCGGCGTTCCTCCGGAGAAGGCGATAAGGTTGACCGCGTCGTGGATTTCGAGGGAGAAGTCGCTGCCGGTGAAGGCCCGAATCGCATCGGGCGCCCCCTTCCGGATTCTCCGGCCGTCAATATCCACGCCGCTCATCCTCGTCGTCGCGGAAAAGGCGATGAAGACCGCGCCCGGCATCTCGGAGATGGATCGGCCCCGCAGGCCGTATTTCTTCGCCAGGACCACGATGCTCCGTCCCTCTGGGGTTTCATCGGCAAGAGAGGCCAATTGCGCGGCATTGGCCAACGCGTCGACGGTCACTCCCGGAGCCGGAAGAAATGCCGTGGCCTGACGGTTCCCCAAGGTGATGGTCCCTGTCTTGTCGAGAAGCAGGACATCCACGTCGCCCGCCGCTTCGACCGCGCGGCCGCTCATCGCCAGGACGTTTTTCTGGACCATGCGATCGATGCCCGCGATGCCTATGGCATTGAGAAGGCCGCCGATCGTGGTGGGTATCAAGCAGACGAGCAGGGCCACGAGCACGGTCGTCGTCAGCGTGACGCCGGAGAACGAGCCGAAGGGCTTGAGGGTCATGACGACAACAAGGAAAATGATCGTCAGGGCCGAGAGGAGAATCGTCAGGGCGATCTCGTTGGGGGTCTTCTGGCGTTCGGCTCCTTCGACGAGGCGGATCATGCGATCCATGAAGCTTTTTCCCGGCTCGGCGGTGATGAGGACCTTGATCCGGTCGGAAAGGACCCTCGTCCCGCCGGTGACGGCGCTCCGGTCCCCTCCCGCCTCGCGGATGACGGGCGCGGACTCGCCGGTGATAGCGGACTCGTCCACCGTGGCCGCGCCTTCGATGATATCGCCGTCCGAGGGGATGATCTCGCCCGCGGAAACGAGAACGAGATCGCCCTTGCGGAGGTGCTCCGCCGGAACTTGTTCGACCGATCCGCCATCCTTGAGGCGGTTGGCGACGGTCCGGGTCCGCGTCTTGCGGAGCTCATCGGCCTGGGCCTTGCCCCGGCCCTCGGCCATCGCTTCCGCGAAATTGGCGAAGAGCACGGTGAACCACAGCCAAAGGCTGATCTGCAAGGCAAAGCCGGCGGATTCGTGCTTGGAGGCGAAAAAAAGCCCAAGCGTGGTAACGCCCGCTCCGACTTCGGTTACGAAAATGACGGGATTTTTCATTAGGCTTGCGGGATTCAGCTTCTTAAAAGACTCGACCACCGCCCGGGCCAGGATCCGGCGATCCCAAAGAGAATGCGCGGTCGCGGGCATGGTTTGTCCTCCTCTAGAATGAAACACCCGATCCCGTCATCAATAAATGTTCGACGATCGGGCCGAGGGCGAGCGCGGGTAAATACGTGAGCGCCCCGACAATCACAACCGTCCCGATCAGGATGATAATGAACATCGGCCCGCTGACCGGAAAGCTCGCCTCGCTCGGCGGAACCGATTTCTTTCTGCCCAGGTTTCCGGCCAGGGCCAGGATCGGCACCAACATGACGAAACGGCCGAACAACATGTCCAGACCCAGCGTGACATTGAACCACGGGGTGTTCGCGTTCAAACCCGCAAAGGCGCTGCCGTTGTTTCCCGCGCCGGAGGAAAAGGCATAAAGGATTTCACTCAAGCCGTGTGGTCCGGCATTGTTCAGGCCGGCGACGCCCCGCGGGCTCGCCAGGGCCCAAGCGGAAAAGCCGAGAATGCAAAAAATCATGACGAGCAAAGAGAGGACGCTGACTTTGACGTCGTAGGCTTCAATCTTCTTGCCTAGATACTCGGGCGTTCGGCCGACCATCAGGCCGGTCAGAAATACCGCCAGCACCGCGAAAATGATCATTCCGTACAGTCCCGAACCGACGCCGCCGAACACGACCTCGCCCAATTGGATGTTGAACAGGGGAACCAACCCTCCGATCGGCGTGAAAGAATCGTGCATGGAATTCACCGCCCCGCAGGAAGCCGCGGTCGTGACCGAAGCGAACAAGGAAGAATTGAAAATGCCGAACCGGACTTCCTTTCCTTCCATGTTCCCGGACGCGGGATCCACGCCCAGGGCGCGCCAGCGGGGATTGCCGGCGCTTTCAGCCCGCCAGCAAACCAGTATCCCGGCGAGAAAGAGGATCGCCATGGCGCTCCAGACGGCCCAGCCGTGCTTCCGGTTCTTGACCATTCGGCCGAAATAAAACGTCAGGCCGCTCGGGACGAGGAAAATGGAGAGCATTTGGAGGAAGTTGGAAAGCGGGGTCGGATTTTCATAGGGATGGGCGGCATTGGCGTTGAAAAATCCGCCGCCGTTCGTCCCCAGCATCTTGATGGCGACCTGCGAAGCCGCCGGACCCTGGGCGATGGTTTGCCGCGCGGCGCCCGGGTCCCCGCTTTGAGCGGCCGAAGTCTCGACCGACCGGGCTTTGTCATAGGGTTTGAAGTTCTGGACGACGCCCTGGGACACGAGGAAGAGGGAGAAGACGAGGCAGATCGGCAGCAGAAGATAAAGGTTTATCCGGACAAGGTCGGCCCAGAAATTCCCGAGGGTCTTGGCCGAATGGCGGGCGATGCCGCGCACCAGGGCCGCCGCCGCGGCGATGCCGACGGCCGCCGAGATGAAATTATGGAAAACAAGCCCGACCATTTGAGAGAAATACGACAGAGTGGACTCTCCCGCATAATTCTGCCAGTTCGTGTTAGTCGTGAAACTGGCGGCCGTATTGAACGCCAGATCGGGGCTGAGGGGCCCGAACTTCTGGGGATTCAAGGGAAGAATGTGTTGGAGCCTGAGGACGGCATACGTGAATAAGAGGCCGGCAAGGCTGAAAACGAGAAGGGACCGAGTGTACTGCTTCCAGCTCTGCTCCTTATGGGGATCCACGCCGCAGAGACGATAAAACAGCCGTTCGACCGGTTTTAGGGCGGGATCGAGAATCGTTTTTCCATCGATTTCCAGAACTCGGACGAGGTAGAGACCGACCGGTTTCGTGAGAAGTAGAAGGATCCCCATGAAGAGGCACAGTTGAATCCAGCCGAATATATCCATGGTCAATTTCCTCGATCAGAATTTTTCAGGCCGCAGGACCGAGACGAACATATAAACGATCAACAGGAGACCGATGATGATTCCCAGGATATCGCTCATTTCATCACAGCCGTTCGCAGGCGCGGGCATACCTATCGCACGCCCAGAAAAAGACGATGACGACGATAATGAAAATTCCATCGATCACGTTGGCTCCTCCTCTTTGGAGATCCGGTCGGCCCTTTTGAGCTTGAAAATGAACGTGGCGCCCTTTCCTTCCTCGCTTTCCACGGCCATCACGCCGCCATGCGCCTCGACGATCTCCTTGGCGATGGCCAGGCCGAGTCCCGCGCCGGTCTCGATGTCCCGGTCGGGAACGCGGAAGAACGGATCGAAAACACGAGGAAGGTACTGGCTGGGGATCCCGACTCCCGAATCGGCGATGGAGAAGCGCACCATCTCCTCCTCGGCCCTGGCGGCAACGACGATTCTCCCGCCGGGAGGCGTATACCTCAGGGCGTTCGAGAGCAAATTGCCGAAAACGTGGCTGATCCGCGCCCTGTCCACCCAGACATCGGGGAGATTTCCGCGGAGTTCGACGTTCAATGTGATTTCCTGGTCTTGGGCGGTGCGGCGATAGGGTTCGAGAGCGTCCATCGCCAGCGATTGGGGTGAAAGGGATTGAAATTCCAAGGGGGCTTTCCCGGATTCCATCCGGCTGATGTCCAAAAGGTTGTTCAAGATGCCGTGGAGGTTGTCGCTGTCCTCCCTGGCCGCGATTAAGAGTTCGGCTTGTTTCTCCGTCAGAGGACCGACGTTCTCTTCCAGCAGGAGATGGATCGCCATACGAATGGATGTCAGGGGAGTTCTGAGCTGATGCGACACGGTCCGGATCACGCTCCTTTTGATCTCGTCCTGCTGCTGAAGCTGGGTGACGTCCTGGAGGACCAGGACAACGCCCGTCGCCAGCCGTTCGCGATCCAAAATAGGCACGGCTTCAGGGCAGAAGTAATGTTCTTCTCCTTGCACGAATTGTTGAATCACGTCGCGGCCCTTGAGGAACGTCGACCGGCTGTCTTTGAGCGCCCCTCGGAAAAGATCGGCCATCCATTCGAAAGGCAATTCAAAAATCATGGTATTCGGCCTCAGTCCAAAGACCGTTTTGGCCAATTCCGTGGCGACTTCCACTTTTCCCTCCGGATCGATGACGGCGACGGCATCGGGAAGGCTGTCAAAGGCTTCTTGGGTGGCGCGCTGAATGCGCATGAGCTTGGCCTGATCGGTTCGCCGGAATTCCCGGAGGCTCGCGGCCATATCGTTGAACGATTGGGAAAGATGTCCGATCTCATCCTGAGAACGGATGGGAACGACAAGGTCGAGATGGCCCTGCCGGATCTCGTCGGTGGATTGGATAAGGCTCCGGATGGGACGGAGGATCGCCGTCCCCGTGAAAAACACGAATCCCACGGCGATGGCCGTTCCGGCGAACAGCAAAACGATCATCTGTCGTCGAGCCGCGGCGGCGCTCCCGCGGGCCTGATCGTTGGCGTCGCTCATGTTCGTCTGGTTCATTTGGAGAATGTCATCCGCCGTGTTTTTGATCTGCCCGAACAACGGAAACAGGACGGTGAAATAGGCGTCATGGCGCTCGCGGATCGGCGCCCCCGGATCCCGGACGCTCTTGAGCGCGGCTTCATAACGGCCGAAAAGATCCCGAAGATGGGCGGCTTTCTCTCCTTCTCCCGGAAGGGTGATGGTGTTCAGCTCGACCTGGAGCGCTTTCTCGAAAACCCCTTCATTGGTCAGGATCAGTTCCGTCCCGCTCATCGTGTCGCCGAGAAGCGTAAAGAGCAGCCCGCTGTCGATGCGTTCCAAGGCTTCCTTCATTTGCTGGCAGGCGATGACGCTCCGGTAATTTTCCCTCAGGATTACGTCGATGGATTCGCCCAGTGTTGTCAAATACAGGATGCTCTGAACGCCAATGACTACCATGATGATCAAAAGCACACCAAAAGCCAGAGACAATTTTTGCCGGAGTCCTAACATGCTTTTCTCCTGTCATTAATGATTGCAAAAGACATGCCAAAAGAAATTAGGAGCTATCCAATTGATAATGAATATTTTAACGTCATCCCGTCTTTTTCGCGTTTTGCAGATCTCAAGACAATAGGTGAAAATGCATTGCAATTCGCAAGGCGAACGGCGTTCAGAAGAGAAGGGGCAGGGCTCCGTCAGGGCCTATATTCCATAGATTTTCCGCCGACGCCACAGGGTGGCCTGATCGATGCCGAGAATGTCCGCCGCCTCCTGCAGGGATTTCGCCGTAGCCAGCACGCGCCGGATATGTTGTTCTTCGATCTTTTCCAGGCTCACCGAATCGCCGATGTTCGGCTGGATGTCGCTCGACAGCAAATTGGCCGGGAGGCATTCGCGACCGATAAGATGCGACCGGCAGAGGATGGCGGCCCGTTCGATGACGTTGCTCAATTCGCGGACGTTGCCCGGCCACGCGTATCGGCCGAGCGCTTGAATGGCCTCGCTCGTGAACCCCCCAAATGACCGGTGATTATTCCGGGCATGGAAAGCGAGGAGCCGTTCCGCGAGCGCGGCCACATCATCCGGACGCAGACGCAGCGGCGGGATTTCGATCGGAATGACGTTCAATCGGTGAAACAGGTCCTCTCGAAATCGCCCTTCCTTGACGGCCTCTTCGAGGTCCACGTTCGTGGCCGCGATGAGCCGCACGTCGGCCTTTCGGGTCTGGCCGTCGCCGACGCGCTCATATTCCTTGTCCTGGACGAACCGCAACAATTTCGGCTGAAGAGATAGAGGCAGATCGCTGATTTCGTCCATAAACAGCGTCCCTCCCTCGCAGGCGGCGATCCGGCCGGAATTGTCGCGAACGGCTCCCGTGAAAGCCCCTTTTACGTGCCCGAAAAGCTCGCTTTCAAGAAGCTCGGAGGAAAACGAGGGACAGGAGACGATACCGATCGGTTTCGTCGCCCGATGGCTCCAGGCATGAATGGCCCGGGCGAGGACCGTCTTTCCGGTTCCGCTTTCCCCGCGGAGAAGGATGGTGGCCTCGGAAGAAGCCGCTTGACGGGCGAGGCTCACGGCTCGTTGCATCAGCGGATTGGCGCTCACGAAATCGATCTCCGGATGCGTCCGTCCAAGGTCCTCCTGAAGCGTGGCGACCCGCTGTTCCAGGCTTCGCATCTCGAAGATCTTGCGGACGGCCAGTTTGATTTGGGCCGGAGCGAACGGCTTTGGGATGTAATCGGTCGCCCCGCGCCGCATGGCTTCGACGGCCGTATCGATAGAGGCATAGGCGGTGATGACGATGATCTTCAGGCCGGGTGCCACGGCCAACAAAACCGGGATCAAATCCAGCCCATCCTCCGTGCCCAGCCGCAAATCCACGAACGCAAGATCCAGGGACCTCCGCGAGGCCTCCGCCACAGCATCCCTGGAATTGCTGACCGCGACAATCCTATGGCCGTCCGTCTCGAGGCAGACGGACAAGGTCTTACGAATGTTGACTTCGTCGTCGACGATCAGAATATTCAGGGGAACCGGGAATACGCGCTCGTCATCTTGGGAATTATTATGTCTATTCAACGCCACGGCCGTCCTTGGATCTCCTCCCTAAAAGATAGTCCCCGGCGCGAATCCTTGTCAATGGTTATTCGCGGCCTTTTCGGATCGGCGCGCGGCGGAGGGGCCGCGATCATGAGCACGATGGGGGAAAAACCGTCCGGATGAATTCTTAATGAAAATCCCCGGGGACGAATTTGTCGGGATTGATCCTGATCCTGGCCGGCCGGATTTTCGTCCGAATTTCAAATTCCTGGGTGGCCGAGCTGATGTCCAACTTTCGGCGGATCGCCGTGTCATTCTCCCGCCATTCGACCCAGAGCGGAAAGACAAAAACGTCCCGGGTCTGATTGACCCGGATTTTGAGGACGAAATCGTCGCCCTGCTTCTGGATATCGGTCGCGACATGGACCTCGGGTAGGATATGCAAATCGAACCAACCTTTGAAGAACGGCTGGAGATCACGGCCGGCGGCCTCTTCCATGCTACGGATGAAGTTGGGGGTTCGGGCCGAGCGGTACTTGTATTTCTCGAAAAATCCCCTAAGGCCCTTGAAAAATGTCTCTTCGCCGAGCAAATCCAGAAGCATGTTGAGCGCCAGCGCGGACTTGTCGTATACGATCGCTTGATACGCGTCGAAATCCAGATAGCTCAACCGCGAGCCCAGGGTGATCGGACCGCAGTCGGCTTTCCGTTCCGTCCATTGCGCGAACTTTTTCAAAATGGCGGCATACGTGCGGTCGCCCAGCTTGGTCTTGAGATAATACGCGGAGGCGAACTGGGCCAGGCCTTCGCTGAGCCATTGGTCGCGATAGCGCTCCCACGCCAGAGCTTGTCCCCACCACTGGTGGGCGATTTCGTGAGCGATATAATATTCTCTCCGTCGCGAAAGGTCGACCGGGCTGTTGCTGTTGACGATGATCGGGCTGTCGGGCGTCCTCGGCAGTTCATTGAGGACAATGAACGAGGCCGGGCTGTGTCCCCCGCTGATCGGCCAGAGTCGCTGGACGACGCTCAATTTCTCATAAGGGAACGGGCCGAACCATTTTTCGTAATTCTCGACGATGGCCCGGGCCTCCCCGAGCAGGCCCCTCCGCTGGACGCTGATCTCCGGGGAGGCATATCCTTGGATGAAGGGAGAACCAAGGGTATCTCCGACCGCGATCTTATTGAACTTTCCCACGATGAACGACAAATATTTGACGGGAAATTTCGTCTCGAATCTGAAAACCGCGTTCCCCACCTTATCAAGGGCCGATACGCGCTGGATCGAATCGATCGTTCCTTGTTCGACCAATTCTCCGTTGGCCACGCAGAGGAATCCCGGGGGGACGCTGAACTTGAGGCTCGCCTGGAAATAATCGACCTCGGGCGGCGCAGGATACCAGTAAGCCGACTGGCTGTAAAGATACGTATCGAAGGGAGGGGGGATCAGGAAGAACGATTCGTTGTATTGACCGGCGGCGACGACGTCCTGCGTCTGTCCGGAAGGGCTGAGCGTTCCGCGGTAATAGATATCGACCGTCTCCACGCTGCCTTTCGCCAGCGGGTCGACGAAATATATATAGAGGAGTTCGCGGGGCTTGTCCTGGGCATAAAAGAGCTCGCGGCCCTCCTGGTCGAATATACGCAGGATTTCGAAGCCGGGGTTGAAATTGAATCTGAGGTTATCGACGGCGTCGATCTGGGCCGCAACCTCGACCCTGGCCCGGGCCGAGAGATAGAGCTTGTCCGGCTGGAAATCCACTTCGAGATCGCAACGCCGGACGTCGAATCTCTCCCCGAACGACACGAACATGGACTTCAACCCCTCCTCGCCCTTCTTTTCGGGGGAATAGAGGTTGATGACCTGTTCGGGCTCCCGTTTGATGAGATGGATCTCATCCTCGGAAAACGGGGAATAGATATAAGCCAGATCGCCGGTCTTTTTTCCCTTCAACTCAAAGACGGCTTGTTCGCCCCGCGGGGCGAACGACAAGAGATCGTTCGTCAGGGAGTTCTCGATGGTGAACGAAGCCGGATAATATTTTTTGAAAAGCGCGGCCGCCTCGCTCGATTCCGCCGGAGACAGGGGCGGAGTCCCGTCCGGAGAAGCCTTCTTGATGGTGATATGGCTCTGGAAGAAAGCGTCGGAAAAACGAAAATAGCCATGCTCCAACGCCTCGTCGAGGAAATTCTTCTTGTACCTCAATTCGAGCTGATGCTTTTCCGTTTCGTTTGAGGGCGAGAAATGGAGCCGCCCCTTGCCGATCACCAGCAGGGCGATTTCCATGTCCGGGATGTTGTCGTAGAAAACCCAGGCGTTCTCGAACGTGACGCGTATGTCTTCATGCCTGATCTCGACGAACTCGGCCCGCTCGACCCGCGCCGAAGGAATGCGGATCTTGAAAAGGGAGGTGATATTTCCGGTCACCTCTTTTTTCTGGATGAGCCAGCGGTCCTCCGTTTCTTGGAGCCAGATATGCCACTTTTCCAGCATCGCGGAAAACTCATTCTGGTACAAGACCTGGAGATAGAGGCCGGTATCGGCCTCTTGTTCGGTCGCCAAGTTCGAGCGATGAATGAGGACTTTGTTCATTTTCCAGGCGTTCATGAAGGCGGACGCCGCGGCGCCCTCCCGCTCCCGAAGGTTCGGGACAAAAGCACTCGTGTAGGACGCCAGGTCCCTGGCGGCGAATGATTTTTGGAGCCGATCGAAAAGATCGTCGATGGTCTGGCCGGAAAGCGAAAGACTCAAGCTCAGGGCCGCGGCGCATCCCCAAAAGACCCTGCGGAGATTTCCCATGGCTACTTTATTATAACAAAAGCGGAGACTCGGCGTGAATCTCATCGGTCATCTCTACCCAATGAAAAGCATTTTTTGTGCCAAGAAATGCGCTCAAAAAACAGGGACGAGAGGCGGGGACGCGTTGGGTATTCGGGAAAAATCTTCGATCGGGCGTTTAAGGGATGTAAACAATATTTACTTTTTTGCCGGGGATGGCGGCTTTTTTCAGGGCGTTTTATTCAAATGCTTTTTAAAATCCTCTTCCCAGGTCACGAAGCTGTGGAAGAACTTCCAGTCGCCCTCGTCGATGCCGCGCGTTATCTCGGTGATGTGGGAGGTCGATGCGCCGAATTCCTCGAGCGCGTAGACGACGGCTTTCTCGGGATCCACATGGCTGCCGCAGGTATAGATGTCCAGCGCCGCGTAGCGCATCTCCGGCCAGGTGTGGGTCGAGATGTGCGATTCGGAGATCACCACCACGCCGCTGACGCCGTTCGGAGGAAACTTGCTGAATGAGATCGCCCAGACCTTGGCCCCGGCGATCTCCGCGGCTTTCACCAGGATGTTCTGGACTTTCTCGACGCTGCCGATGACCCTCGAATTGCAGCCGGACGCTTCGACGATATAATGATGTCCAATCGGCACATAGACTTTCTTGGGCATGGCGACCTCCGCTCGAAAAAAAATAATTATGTCACAAACGTGCGGCCTGTCAAGGAAAATTCGAGGCCCGGAATCAAGGAACGGCCCCGGCCTCGAATTTCGGGAATCTCGATGCGGTCGCTTGAGCGGCCGCGCCCCTTCAAACGGGAACGCGGCGCTCGTCCTTGACTTTGTTGAGGACGAGATGAGTCACGGTCCTGTCGATGTATTTCATGGCGTTCAGTTTTTTCAGAAAATCGTTCAGGTCGTCCCGCCCCCGGAAATACGCGATCACCAGGGAATCCCACTCGCCGGTGATGTCGTATACGGCCGTGACGTGCGGATCCCTGGCGATCTTCCTCTGGGTTTCCAGGAGCTTCCCCTGGGAGATGCGGAGCGCGATCGCGGCGATCAAATCCAGGCCGAAGCGGACGGGATCGATGACGGGAATATAGCCCTGGATGGCGCCCTCGCTCTCGAGTTTCTTCACGGTGTGAATGACCGCCGTCACGGACGTGCCGACGTCCTTGGCGATCTCACGGAAGCTTTTGCGTGCGTTCCGGTTCATGACCCGGATGATTTTCCGGTCGAGTTCGTCGATCGTGGGCAAACCTCCATGTTTTCATATTATCGAGATATTACAACGTTTGTCAACTTTTATTTATTATAACTTGACATTTATATTTTTTATTTGTTATTTAATGGTTATTAGCCTAACCACGGGAGGCCCGCCATGTCCATGAGAAGCGATTTATCGCCTAAGAATTTCGGGTTTTCGAGCGAAGAGGAAGTTCTGAAGACGGTTCTTGACCCGTCCCGGAAGATCGAATTCATCCGGATCGTCTTTCCGGACATCCTGGGACGGCCGATGGATTTCTCCTTTCCGAGCGCCGAACTCGAGTCCGCTTTTCGCGACGGGAAGGGGTTCGACGGGTCCTCGGTCGAAGGCTTCGTCCGGATCGAGGAGAGCGACCTCATCATCAAGCCCGACCCGACGACGTTCCGCGTCCTGCCCTGGGAGTACAAAGGCTTCGCCGAAGACACGTCCTGGCGCGAGGCCGTCATGTTCGGCGATATCCTGACGCCGGATGGAACGCAATACGAAGGCGACTCGCGCCACCGGCTCCGGCTTGCCCTCCGCCGGGCCAGGGAGGAATTCGGGATCGACGATTTCAAGGTCGGCCCGGAGTTCGAGTTCTTCATCTTCTCGAACGATAAGGAGGCCGTCCCGCTCGATACGGGCGGCTATTTCTTCGCCGGCCGGCACGGCGAGATTCGCAAGGAGATCCAACTTCTGTTGAAGAAGATGGGGATCATGTCGGAGTACGACCACCACGAGGTCGCCCATGGACAACACGAGATCGATCTCCGGTATACGAGCGCTCTAGCCATGGCCGACACGGGGATGCTTTTCCGCTACATCGTCAAACGCGTGGCCCGCCTGCACGGCCTCTATGCCACCTTCATGCCCAAACCCATCAACGGTCAGAACGGGAGCGGCATGCACGTCCACCAGTCCATGTGGAAAGACGGCAAGAACCTGTTCTTCGACCCCGCCGGCGCGTATCAGCTGTCCGATGCCGCCCGGGCCCACATCGCGGGGCTGATGAAGCACGCCCGCGAAGCGTCCGCGATCTTCAGCCCCTGGGTGAATTCCTACAAGCGCCTGATCGAAGGCTATGAAGCGCCCGTATATATCGCCTGGGGTCAGAGGAACAGGTCGGCCTACATCCGCGTGCCCCGTTATCAGCCCGGGAAAGAGAACGCCACGCGCATCGAGCTGCGGTCGCCCGATCCCGGCTGCAACATCTATCTCGCTTTCGCCGTCATGCTCGCCGCCGGTTTGCGGGGCATCCGCGAAAAATATCCCCTCCCCCCGGCCGTCGAAGAGAACATCTATCACATGAGCGGCGCCCGGCAGAAGAAGTTCAGCATCATGACCCTTCCGCGGAACCTCGAGGAAGCGGTGAAACTCGCGGAAAAAAGCGACCTCGTCCGCGAGACCATCGGCGAACACATCTTCTCCAGGTTCATCGCCAACAAGCGGGAAGAGATCGCGGATTACGAGAAAAACGTCGGCTCGGAGTTCGACAAGCAGGTCAGCGACTACGAAACCAGAAAATACCTGCCTTTCCTCTAGGAACGGGCGAAGCCGCGTCCCGCGATCATGCGACCCTCCCCGGGGAGAATCCGCTCGGCCGCTCCCCCGGGTCCCCCCGGTTACTTAAATTTTGAAAGTGGACTGTCGTAAATATTAAAAGTGGACTAAGTTCAGGCAGTCTGCTTTGATCTTTCGGATGCCGACGAGGCGATCTTCAGACCAGAACCGGATCTCGGCTAGGCCGTGTCCCACGTCCGGAACGATGCGCAGCTGAACCCTATCGCGAACCGTAACACCATCCAGCTTAAACTCAAGGTTGTTGAACGATATTCTCCGGTACGGATCCACGACGCGTTCCGCCTTGAGAGAGAAGATGTCTTTGGTCGAACGGAAAGGGGGAGGGACTTCGAACGGCCGGAACAGACTTCGTTTCTCTTTTAGGGCTCTGCGGAACCTCACGATTGGGATCTCCCCGGTCGTGCTGTGGACCTGACGGTTGTTATAGCGGTGCTTCTCAAAACCGAGGACCTCCCGGGCATGCCCGATGGTTTTAACGTTTTCCCGAGAACATGTCCTGACGACTCTGTCCTGAAGCCAGCCGTAGGGACGTTCGATCTTCCCCTTGGCCTGAGGAGAGAGGGCATAGCGAAGCTCTATCCGGCATTCCTGAAGAACCTGTTTCCACTGTGGATCGATATCATCCGTCACGAGATAGTGCTTCCTCCAGATCGAGTCCCTGCCCTGAACGAAGCGGAAGATGGAGTGGCTGTCGGTGTAGTAGGCGTAAGGGACCCCATAGCGAAGGACCACGTTTTCCAGGGCTTGGATATGGTCCCAGCTGGTCTCCCGTTCGACGAAGTCGGCATGGAGGAGAAGCCGGCTGTGATCGTCCAGGCTCGTGATCAGATGCCATTTGACCTTGGCATCGGGGGCCCACTTATGCTCGGACGAGTCGTGTTGGATAAGTTCCCCCACATAGTTGGTCAGGACCTCCCGGTCATGAGCCTTCCTTTTGGGCTTGGAGAGATAATAATCGTGCTCTTTGGCCCGTTTGATGATCGTTGGAACCGAGACCTCTTGGCGATACTCATCCCGGAGCCGGTCCCGGATATAGCTGTAGTTATAGGTCCGGAGAGGAACCTCGGGGGCTTCAATCAGGCTTTTCTCCATCCGGAGCTCCTTGAGGATGTTCTGTTCAACCTCTGACGAGATTTTGTGAGGACAGTTTGTCCTTCGGTAAGCGACCGTAAATCCCTCGGGATCATCCCGATACTCTCTAAGGATCTTAAAGAAGCGGCTCCTCCCGATCCTCAAGACCCCCAGGATGTGTCGCAGCTCAACCTCCCGGTCATCATATCTCTTGAGCAGAACTCGAACCTGTTGATCGCTGAACGACTTGTGCAGTTGTTTGGCCATGGGATAACCTCCTTGTTTATCAGAACGTTAAACCACAGCCGAACCCCCCAGTCCACTTTTCATCTTTAAATCAGCTAAAAACAGTCCACTTTCAATCTTTAAATGACATAAGGCCAACAATAACTTGACAAAGACACATTTGATTTGTTATATGTCTCGTCTTATTTTATGCTCATCAAACGTTCCCTTTTTGTCGCGATAAATAACCGACGCCGATCGTTATCCCTCGATATGGAGGAAATATTTTGAACGTCAAAAAAGAAAAAATCCAATCCATTATCCATAGGCACAAGGGCTTGAAAAAAAATCTGATCGCCATCCTTCTGGATATTCAAGCCGAATACGCCTTTCTTCCTCCGGAATCCCTCCGCTATGTCGCGACCGATTTGGCCATGCCGTTGATCGATATCTTCGGCGTGGCGACGTTCTACCGCGCCTTCAGCCTCACGCCGCGGGGAAAACACACCTGTTTGGTGTGTATGGGAACGGCCTGTCACGTCCGCGGCGGGCCGAGGATCCTGGAAGAATTCGAACGGCGTCTCGAAGTCGCCTCCGGGGAAACGACAAAGGACGGCCTGTTTACGCTAGAAACCGTCGCCTGTCTCGGCTGCTGCGCCATCGGACCCGTCGTCACCGTGGATGGGGATTACCATGGACACACGACGATCCGGAAAGTCAACACGATCCTGAAGAAGTATCAAAAAGCGGATAAATCGGAGGCCAAGCCGCAAGCCTCGAAACAAGCCTAGGCCGCGTCGCCTTGATCGAAATCACGACAAGGCATTTCCAGCCCGGCAGGAGGAGGATCAGACGAATATGACCAAAATAAAGCGAACGTCCAAGGTGAAACAGAAAAAACTCAAAATCCAGGATTTGGCAAAAATCCGGGATAAGGCCAAGGCCCTGATGACCATCCGGGATGGCGAGGGCCGGGGCAAGGTCACGGTCCACATGGGCACCTGCGGGATCGCCGCCGGAGCCCGGGAGATCATGGACGCCCTCCTGGATCAGCTGAGCAAAAGCCGCGTCAAGGATATGATCGTCACGACATCCGGTTGCGCCGGGTTCTGCAATCGGGAACCGATGGCGACGGTCGAGCTCAAAGGCCAGCCGCCCGTCAAATACATCGATCTGACGCCGGCCAAAATGAGAAAGATCGTCGAGAAGCATATCCTGGACGGCCGCTTGGTGGCCGAATACGCCCTGGCGATCGGAAGCGAAACCGTATACTGAGAGGGATCCTTGAAAAAATATCGCACTCATTTATTGGTTTGCGCCGGGACGGGATGCGTCTCCTGCGAATCCTTCAAAATCAAAGAGGCCCTCGAAAAAGAAATCCAGAAGAAAAAGCTCCAGAACGAGGTCCTCGTTATCGCCACGGGCTGCAACGGATTCTGCGAGCGGGGCCCGATCCTCCTGGTTCAACCGGAGGGGATCTTCTACCAGCGGCTCAAAGTCGAAGACGTCCCGCGCCTCGTCGAAGAGCACTTGCTGAAAGGGCGTCCGGTCAAGAAGTTGATGTACGTCCCGCCCGCCGAAAAAGCGCCGGTCCCCAAAATGAAGGATATCGAGTTCTTCAAACACCAGCGGCTCCTCGTCCTTCGCAACCGCGGCCGGATCGATCCGGAAAAGATCGAGGAGTACATCGCCTTCGAAGGCTACGAAGCGATGGCCAAGGTTTTGACGAAGATGACGCCCGAGGAGATCATCGCCGAGATCAGCGCCTCGGGCCTCCGGGGTCGGGGCGGCGCCGGATTTTTGACGGGAAAGAAATGGGAGGTCTGCCGCAAGGAAAAAAGGACCCCCAAATACATCATTTGCAACGGCGACGAGGGGGACCCCGGGGCTTTCATGGACCGGTCCCTCCTCGAGGCCGATCCCCACGCGGTTCTTGAAGGAATGGTCATCGGGGCCAAAGCGATCGGAGTCGAAAAAGGATTCATTTATATCCGGCATGAATACCCGTTGGCCCTGCAGAGGATGGAGATCGCTATCCGTCAGGCGAAGGATTACGGCCTCCTCGGGAAAAATATCCTCGACACCGGGTTCAACTTCGACGTCGAGGTCGTTCAGGGCGCGGGGGCCTTCGTCTCCGGAGAAGAGACGGCCCTGATCGCTTCCGTGGAGGGCCGAATCGGCAACCCCCGACAGCGGCCTCCCTATCCCGCCCAAAAGGGCTACATGGGGATGCCGACGACGATCAACAACGTCGAGACCTGGGCCACCGTCCCCAACATCATCCGGCGCGGCGCGGCCTGGTTTGCGAGCCTCGGGACGGAAACGAGCAAAGGGACGAAAATTTTCTCGCTCGTCGGTAAGATCAACAATACGGGGCTGGTCGAAGTGCCGATGGGCATCAGCCTCCGGGACGTCATCTACGGCATCGGCGGCGGCATTCCCGACGGGCGGAAGTTCAAGGCGGTCCAGATCGGCGGCCCTTCGGGCGGCTGTATCCCCGCCAAACTCCTGGATTTACCCATCGACTACGAAAGCCTGACCGGGGCCGGGGCCATGATGGGTTCGGGGGGGATGATCGTCATGGACGACAAGACCTGTATGGTCGACGTCGCCAAGTACTTCCTCAATTTCCTCCGGGATGAATCCTGCGGCAAGTGCGTCTCCTGCCGCGAGGGCACGCAGCGAATGTGGGAGATCGTCAAAGCCATCACCGAGGGCCAAGGGAAACCGAGCGATATCGAGCTCCTTCAGGAGCTGGCGACGGCGACGATGGACGGCTCCATGTGCGGCCTCGGGCAGACGGCCGCCAATCCCATTCTATCGACCCTTCGCTACTTCAAACGGGAGTTCGAGACCCACATCAAAGAGAAACGTTGTCCGGCCGGCGTCTGCCTCGCCCTCATCCAGTACGAGGTCATCCCCGACAGATGCACGGGCTGCCTGGCCTGCAAAACAGCGTGCCCCAAGGACGCCATTCGGGGAACGCTCAAGGAAGTCCACACGATCGAGCAAGACAAATGCATCAAGTGCGGCGCCTGCTTCGAGGCCTGCAGGTTTGAGGCCATCGAGACGCTGCGCGACGAAGCGATCCGGATCGTGGAGAGAGCGAGATGATCACTTTCAAGATGAACAATTTGGACGTGACGGCGGAGGACGGCTGGACGATTCTCGACACGGCCCGCTTCTACGGCCTCGAGATCCCGACCCTCTGCTACAACGAAGGACTGACGCCCTGGGGCGGCTGCCGCCTGTGCCTCGTCGAGATCGGGGAGGGCCCGAAGACCAAGCTGGTCACGTCGTGCACCTACCCGGCCGAGGAGGGCCTGGTCGTCCACACCGACACGAAGCGGGTGATCAAGACGCGGCGGATGATGATCGAGCTCATGCTCTCGACCGCGCCGATGTCGAAGGAGATCCAGGACCTGGCCTCGAAGTTCGGCGTCACCCAGCAGAGGTTCAAGCCGCGCAACGAGGAATGCGTTCACTGCGGCCTCTGCATCCGGATGTGCGACGAGCAAATGGACGCCCGGGCGATCGGCTTCCAGAATCGCGGCTACAAGCGGAAGATCGGGACGCCGTTCGACATCCGGTCCGAGGAGTGCCGCCTCTGCGGAGCGTGCATGTATGTCTGTCCGGCCTGCGCGGCCCGCTGCGGCGGCCCGAACGCGGATACGGACATCTGCAACGCCTGCCTGCAGGTCGAACCGACGTGCCTGGACGAATACGGCGAGCTCACCTGCTGGATGTATGACGCCGGCCGCTGCGGCATGTGCGTCCAGGAAAAGCAGAAATGACGACGCGGGAATCCATGGCAACAGTCAAATTGGAAATAAAGACCATAAGGAGGTAATCATCATGTCTTATACGAAATTGAATCGGAGTGCGGCGACTTTAACCAAGAACAGGACCGAAGGATCGATCAGCTCCCTCAGCGGGATGTGCGTCACCTGCGTGGACGGCTGCATCGGGATGTGCGAAATCGGGAAATCGGCCTACCGGGGAGCGGAAGTCCTTTATCCCCAGCCGTTCGGAATCATCACGGCGGGTTCGGAAAAAGACTACCCCGTCGACCTTTCCCATTTCAGCGTCATGGGCACGGCCGTCGGCGCCTATGGCGTCGAAGCGGACAGCGATAAGGCCACGTTCGAGAAAGTGACCATCGAAACCCGCATCGGCCGCGATAAGTCGATCAAGCTCAAAGTCCCCTTCGTCATCCCGGGGATGGGCTCGACGAACGTCGCCCGGTCGAATTGGGTAGGGCTGGCCAGCGGCGCGGCCATCGCCGGAACCATCCTCACCATCGGCGAGAACGTCTGCGCCATGGACGAGGAATCGGAGATCAAGAACGGCCGGGTCCTCCGCAGCCCCGACATGGAATTCCGGATCAAGTCCTTCAAAGACTGGCAAACCGACGGCTACGGCGCCGTCGTCGTTCAGGCCAACGTCGAGGACACGCGGCTCGGGGTCCAGGAATATGCCATCAACCAGCTGGGCATCGAAGCGGTCGAGCTCAAGTGGGGCCAGGGCGCCAAGGACATCGGCGGCGAGGTCAAAATCAAGAGCCTGAAAAAGGCCCAGGAATTGAAGCGCCGCGGTTACATCGTCCTTCCCGACCCCGATGACCCGAACGTCGTTCAGTCCTTCGAGAAAGGGAGCTTCAAGGAATTCGAGCGCCATTCCCGCCTCGGCATGGTCGAGGAAGACAGTTTCATGAAACGGGTCGAGCAACTTCGCAAAGCCGGCGCCAAGTACGTCTTCCTGAAGACCGGAGCCTACCGGCCCGCGGACCTCGCCCGCGCCGTCAAATACGCTTCCAAAGCCAAGCTCGACATGCTGACGGTGGACGGAGCCGGCGGCGGAACGGGCATGAGCCCCTGGCGGATGATGAACGAATGGGGCATTCCCTGCGTCGAGATCTGGTCCCTGACCTATAAATATGCCCATCAGCTGGCCAAGCAGGGCGAATACGTGCCCGACATCGTCCTGGCCGGCGGCATTACCTTCGAAGACCAGATCTTCAAGGCCCTCGCCCTCGGCGCGCCTTACGTCAAGGCCGTCGGCATGGCCCGCAGCCCATTGGCCGCGGCCATGGTCGGCAAGACCATCGGCAAGCGCATCGACGAAGGCCAGATTCCGGTCTACGTCGAGCGGTTCGGCAACAGCAAGGAAGAGATCTTCGTGACCGCCCCCGAGCTCAAGAGGACATACGGGAAGAAATTCTCCCAGCTCTCGACCGGCGCCATGGGCGTCTATTCCTACTTCAAGAGACTGAACCAGGGCCTGCGCCAGCTCATGACCGGAAACCGCAAGTTCGCCCTGAACTACATCACGAGAGACGACATCGCCTCTTTGACCAAGGAAGCCGCGGACATCAGCGGTATTCCGTACGTCCTCGATGTGGACAAGGACGAAGTCGCCAAGATCCTCAAGGGATAACCGGACTGTATTCCAGGGACGAGGACCTCGGTCCTCGTCCCTGGTCTTTTATTGGCGACAAGAATCCCCCCTGTTTCCCTTTGTTGGAGGAGAGAGCGGGGGATTTTTTTAGATGGCAAGATCCCACCACCTTTGAATTTTATCAAATTCAGAAACGGAGCTTGACACCCCCCGACCGACCCAATATTATAGGAGGGAAAGGAGGACCGATGAAAAAAACCCTGGTTTCGCTTTTCGTCGTATTTTTGTTCTTTGCCTTTGCCGCCGCCACCGAGGCCGCGATCATCAAGGTCAAAGTCCAAACCGCCAATATTCGCCAGCAGCCCGACGCCCAATCCGCAGTGATCAGCCGTGCCACCTTGGGCACGATGTTCGAAGTCGTCAAAAAGACGGGCAATTGGTATGAGATCACCGCCGCGGACGCGACCGGGAAAGCCCTGACCGGTTATATCAACGCGGATGTCGTCGAAGAAATCGGCGGCACGCCCTCCTATGCAGCCCCCTCGGCCCCCGCCTATACCGCCCCCAGGGCTTCCTCAGGAGCATCGGCCGGGACGAAACCGGCCGGCGGCCTTTTCATCGGGGCCGGGCTCCTAATGTCGAATCTATCTTTCGATTCAGAGACGCAAAGCTCGTTGGATCAATGGGGCGTTAAGAAAAAGATGAAAATGGGCTTCCAGTTCGGGGGCGGATACGAAATGGCGCTGAGTCCGAACATCTCGATCATGCCGGGTTTGTTTTATTCCACGGCCGGGGCTAATTTGGATTACACGGGGAGCGACAACAAATCCTACACCGATTCTTATTCCCTCAGCGGCGTCATAATCCCCATCGATGTCAAGATCAGCTTCAACGGGCCGTTTGTCACTGTGGGACCTTATATCGGCTACCTGTTCTCGGCGAAATACATTCCGGCGGTAGGCGAGAGCGAAGACCTCTTCCAGGCGGATTCCAGCGGAAATGTTTATTTTAACCGATTGCATTTCGGCGTCTCGCTCGGGGCCGGCATCGACCTCGACCTGGGCGGGATGGTCCTGATGGTCAAGGCTGGCTATCAACTCGGGCTCTCGAAGCTCAATAAGCCGTACGATTCGACGGACACGTTTTCGATGAAGCACAACGCCATCACGATTCTCGCCGCCATAAAACTCTAAACGATCACGGCGACGCATTCCGGATGCGCAGTTTCGTGTCGGCGTCGCTCCTCGTCTTTACGTTCCCCGCCCTGATATGTTATTAATACGCCCTGGTTTTCCCTGAGCGCCATCGCCCTCCAGCTGTTCGTGCTCCTGTTCGCCATCACGGTGCATGAGGCGTCGCACGGCTGGGCGGCATATAAAATGGGCGACCCGACCGCCCACAACCTGGGCCGGGTGACGCTCAACCCGCTGGCCCATATCGACCCCATCGGGACGGTCCTTTTGCCCGTCATGCTCTCGCTCGTCGGCTTTCCCGCGTTCGGCTGGGCCAAACCCGTCCCGGTCAATCCGCACAATCTGCAGAACCCGCGCTGGGGAAAATCCGCGTGGTTTCCAACGACATGCCCCGAGTTCTCCTTCTTGCCTGTCGCCCTCTCTTATGCTATAAATACGGCCGGGTTTACCATGAATGTTTTAATGATCGTCATGCAGCTTTTTATCGTGCTGTTCGCCATCACGATCCATGAAGCTTCGCATGGCTGGGCGGCCAATAAAATGGGGGACCCGACCGCCCACAACCTGGGCCGGGTGACGCTCAATCCCATCGCCCATATCGACCCCGTCGGCACGATCATGCTCCCCGTCCTGCTCTCGCTGGTCGGGCTGCCGGCCTTCGGCTGGGCCAAGCCCGTTCCCGTCAATCCCTACAATCTGAGAAACCCCCGCCGGGACAATCTCTGGATCTCCTTCGCCGGGCCCGCCTCGAACCTCATCGCCGCCGCGACCGCGTTCATCCTCTTGTTCATCATGAAGCTCGTCAGCACGAGGGCGGCCGAATTCCTGAGAGATCTTGTCATAAGCTTGAAAATGCAGCGAGGGTTCTTGGTGCCGTTCCCCCTCGGCGGCTTTCATCCCGCTGAGAGCGCGGCGCTGTTTCTGTTCATGCTGCTGATCATGAACTGCTATTTCGCGATCTTCAATTTGATCCCGATCCCTCCCCTGGACGGCAGCGGCATCTTGATGGGACTGCTTTCGGACGAATGGGCCCAAAAATTCGATCGCCTTCGGCCCTTCGGATTCATCATCGTCATTTTCCTGGTCTATATGGGCTTTCTCAGCTTCATCATCGAGCCCTTGAAATTCCTTTTCTTCATTTTTCTCGGATGAACGAACAAAAAAAGAAGATCGTCCTCAGCGGCGTCCGGCCCACCGGCCCCCAGCATTTGGGCAACCTGGTCGGCGCCCTCAAGAACTGGCTGAGGCTCCAGGACATCTACCGCTGTTTTTACGCCGTCGCCGGCTGGCATGCCCTGAGCTCGGGATACATGAATTCCGCTTCGATCAAGGGCAACACCCTGGAAGTGGCCCTTGACTGGCTTGGCATCGGCCTCGACCCGGAAAAATGCGTCATGTTTCTTCAGTCGGAAGTCAAAGAGCACGCCGAACTCCATCTGATCCTTTCCATGGTCACGCCGCTCCCCTGGCTCGAGCGCGTTCCGACATTCAAAGAGATGCAGCAGGAGATCCAGGACAAGGACCTCAATACCTATGGCTTTCTCGGCTATCCCGTCCTGCAGGCCGCCGACATCGTCATTTACAAGGCAAATTTCGTCCCTGTGGGCGAGGACCAGGCCGCCCATCTCGAACTCACGCGCGAGATCATCCGGCGCTTCAACCGGATCTTCGGGCCGATTTTTCCCGAACCGCAAACCCTCCTCACAGAAATTCCCCGCCTGGCCGGCACGGACGGCCGCAAAATGAGCAAGTCCTTCGGCAACGCCATCCTCATCAAGGATCCGCCGGAAGTCATTCGTCGGAAGATCATGCCCATGATCACGGACACGCGCCGGATGCGCCGGAGCGATCCGGGCGAGCCGGACGACTGCCCGGTATTCACGCTGCACAAGGCCTTCGTCCCCAGGGAAGAGCGCGACGAGATCGCCCAAGGCTGCCGAACGGCGGGCATCGGCTGCCGCGAATGCAAAAACGCCATGCTCGAACATTTGATCCGGACTCTCGAGCCCATCCAAGAGCGCCGCAGGGCGTTTGAAAAAAACCCGGAAGCGGTCTGGGACATCCTCGAAGAAGGCAACAAAAAAGCGCGCCGCGTCGCCCATGAGACAATGGTCGAAGTCCGGACGGCGTTGGGCTTTTAGCGCATCATGCTAGAGGATATCCAACCAACCCCGGCCGACGACGGCTACCTGGTCAAGCTCCAGATCTTTGAAGGTCCGCTCGACCTCCTCCTTTTCCTGATCAAGAAGAAAAAGATCGACATCCACGACATCCCGATCGCCGTCATCACCCGGGAATATCTGGATTATCTCGGCCGCAAGGAGCGGATCAACCTCGACCGAGAGGCCGAATTCCTCCTCATGGCCGCGCTGCTTATCTACATTAAGTCGCAGATATTGCTGCCGCGCGAGCAGCCCATCGAGCCCGATGTGGACCCCCGGAAAGAGCTTGTCGACCGCCTCGTGGATTACCAGAAGATCAAGGCCGTTTGCTCCGTCCTGCGCGAAAAAGAGGACGAGATGTCCCAGATCTGGAAGCGCACGGCCCTCACGGCCCCCCTGCCCGAAGAGGACCTCGACCTCATCGAGGTCTCCCTGTTCGACCTGGCCGAGTCGTTTTTCACTCTCATGAAGCGGAAGCAGAACGAGAACCAGCGTGTCATCAAGGGCAAGGAAGTCTCCATGGCCGAAAAGATGGACGAGATCGTGGCCGTCCTCAAGGAGCGCTCCTTCCTCGATTTCCTCGAATACCTCGACGCCCAGGAAACGATCGAAGAGGCGCTGATCGCGTTCTTTTGCCTCCTCGAGCTCATCAAGGCCAGGCTCGTCGTCGCCATCCAGGAGCAGCTCTTCCACACGATCAAGGTCTGGCTGAGAAAAGACGCCCCGACGCCGGCGAAGGTGGATGATTAATGGAAAACCTCAAAGAAATCCTCGAAGCTCTGATTTTCATCTCGGTCGAGCCGCTGACCGTCGAGAAAATGAAGGAAGTCCTGACGGAAGTCCCCGAAACGGACATCGCCCAGACGATCCAGGCGCTCGTCACGACCTACGAGACGAGCGGCGGCGCCATCCGCATCATCCAGACGGCGGGGGGCTATGTCTTTTCGACCAAGCCCGAGCACGATCCATATGTCCGCCGCCTGCTCCAAATCGAACGGAAGAAGAAGCTCTCGGGCCAGGCCCTTGAAACTCTGTCGGCCGTCGCCTATCATCAACCCGTGACGCAGGCGGAGATCTCGGCGATCCGCAGCGTGGACTCGACCTACTCCCTGCACACCCTGCTCGAGAATAAATTGATCAAGATCGTCGGGCGCAAAGAGGCTCCGGGACGGCCTCTCCTCTATCGGACGACCGAAAAATTTCTGGCCTATTTCGGTCTGAACGCCGTCGAAGACCTGCCGTCCGAGGAAGAGCTCAAAAAGCTCATGCAGGAGGAAAACGCATGAGACGGGCAGCCGCGCTCGCCATGATCTCCTGGCTCTTCCTGGCCGTCCTTGCAGGGCTCTCTTGCCGGTCGCCGAAGGGAAGCCTGCCCGAGCCGACGCGGGACAAGCACGCTCCTTTTAATTATATCGGGACGAAGGGCATGGTCGTCGCCGCCCAGCCGCTGGCGGCCGCGGCCGGGCTCGATATGCTCAAGCGCGGGGGGAACGCGGTGGACGCCGCTGTCGCGACGGCGTTCGCGTTGAACGCGGCCGAGCCGTTCGCGTCGGGCCTCGGAGGCGGCGGGTTCATGGTCATTTATGTGGCGAGGACAAAGAAGGTCACGATCGTCAATTTCCGGGAAAAGGCCCCGGCCGCGGCCACACCGACGATGTTCACGGAAAAAGGCGAGCGACAGGATGAATGGCGGCAGGAGCGAGGCACGGCCGTCGGGGTGCCGGGCATGCTGGCCGGCTGGAACTACGCGCTCAAGAAATACGGGACGCGGAGCCTGACCCAAGCGGCCGCGTGGGCCATCGAGATCGCCGAGACGGGATTCCCCGTCAGCGCCACGTTCAGCCAGATCGACAAGGACGAATACGAGAAGCTGCTGAAAAACGCGGGAGAAGGCTCCCGTTATTTGAACGGCGGCATCCCCTTCGAACCGGGCGAGGTTTTCAAGAATCCCGAGCTGGCCGCGACGCTCAGGCTGATCTGCGCCAAAGGCCCCGACGAATTCTACAAGGGAGAGATCGCGAAAAAGATCGTCGCCGCGGTCCGGGCCAAGGACGGCATCATGACCCTCGAAGACCTGGCGGCCTACCAACCGGTCGAGGCCGATCCGATCAAGGGAACCTACAGGGGGTATACGATCTACACCCTGCCTCCGCCGGGAACGGGCGGGCTCCATATCATCCAGCTCCTCAACGTCGCGGAAGGCTGGCCGCTCAAGAAATGGGGGCCCGCTACGCCGGCCTCCATCCATCACCTGAGCGAGGCGATGCGGTTCATCTTCGCCGACAAGGACCGCTATGACGGCGATCCGGACTTCGTCTCGATCCCCATCGGGCTATTGACATCCAAGGACTACGCCCAAGAGATCCGGAATAGGATCGGCGCCGATCGAGTCGCCGGGCAATATTCCACCGCGAAATCCGATCCGGTCCAGGAAAAGAAAGAGAACACGACGCACGTCGGCGTCATCGACGAGGAGGGCAACATCGTCGCCCTTACCCAATCCATCAACGATTTCTTCGGCACGGGCATCGTGCCCGAGGGGACCGGGTTCCTGCTCAACGACCATATGGCCGATTTTTCAACCGATCCCGACTCGCCCAACGCCCCGCGGCCGAATCGCCGCCCCGTGAGCAACATGGGGCCTTTGATCATGTTCAAGGACGGCAAGCCCTTCCTTTCGCTGGGATCGCCCGGCGGGCCCAGGATCTTCCCTTCGCTCGTCCAGATCATCATCAACATCGTCGATTTTGGGATGTCCCTTGATGAAGCCATCGAAGCCCCTCGCTTTTTCACGTACTCGAGCGGAGGAAAGGCCCGGCCGATCGCCGTCGAACCGCGCATCTCCAAGGCGACTCTCCAAGCCCTGGAAAAATTAGGGCACAAGATTACGCTCAAGGATCCCTACGACAAATACTTCGGCGGAGCGCAGGGTCTTATGATTCTCAGGGGCGGCAAGCTCATCCACGGCGGCGCCGATTCGCGTCGCGACGGCGTCGGCGCGGGATATTGATATGAGCCGGGGTCTGTTCGACGGCACCCCGATCATCCGCCTTTGACCATGGACATCGCCGACTCCAGGAGGATCACATGAGAGAACGACGGGCCATGAAATTGTTCATCATCTGCGGCATCCTTGCCGCTTCTTTTCTCTCCGCCCAGGCTCCCCAGCCGATTTTCGAGCAGCCCTTGCTCATCACCTCGGCGGGCCAGAGCTCGGGTGACGCCCAGATCGCCCTGCAATTGGCCAAAAAAGCCGGGTTGACGGCCGTCCTTTCGAAAATGGCCGAGGGCAAAGACCTGGAAAGCCGGAAAACGCTCGTTCTCGTCCTCGGCGCGAGCATGAAGGGAATGGGCTCGGCCGGGCTGGACGCGAACAAGGAAAAGGAAAGGATCCGGGAGCTCCTCGCCGAAGCCAAGAGGAAAAATGTCCCCGTCTTGGCCATGCACCTCGGCGGCGAACAGCGGCGCGGGGAACTGACGGACGAGATCATCGGCGAATTCCTCCCGGCGGCGAAAATGGCCGTCATTCTCAAGACGGGCAACGCCGACGGGCTGTTCACGAAGATCTGCAGGGGAAAGAACATCCCGTTGATCGAAGTCGACAAATCGCTCGACGCCGTCGAGCCGTTAAAAAACATATTCAAAAGGTCATCATCCTATTGATCCGATCCGTTCAAATTGAAGCGGCGCGGGTCAAGGGACGAGCCTTCGCGGCGGAAGTGGACCCCCGGGTAAAGCCCGGGGCCCCGGCCGCCGTGGCGCCGACCGGACGCCCCGGAGTCCGAAGCGGACAGGACCTTCGTCGGAGTGAGGAACGAGGACGGCGGGGCCGGACGGCGGGGGGACCCGCGACGCATTAAGAATCAGCATGGCCGAACCCTTGATTCTTCTCCTCATGTTGGCCGCCTTCATCCTGTTCGCCGTTCTGTTCAAAATCCCCATGGGCGTGTCGCTGGCCCTGGCCGCCTTGGCCGGCGCGCTCGCCGGAGGAGAGGGGATCGCTCTCCGCCATCTCGTTGAAGGCGCGTTCGGCTTCTTCGACATCATCCTCATCATCGCTTCGGCCATGATCTTCATGAAGGTCCTCCAAGAGTCCGGAATCCTCGACGGCCTGGTGGCGGCGATTCTGAAAACGTTCCACAAAAACAGGATTCTGCTGCTCCTGACAGTCATGCTTTTCCTCATGTTTCCGGGCATGATCACGGGCTCCTCGCTCGCGGCCGTGTTGAGCACGGGCCCCCTCATCGCGCCCGTCCTGATGAAGCTCGGTCTCCCGCGCCTGAAAACGGCCGCCTTCGTGGCCATGGGCGCCATCCTCGGCATGATCGCTCCTCCCGTCAATATTCCGGTCATGATCATGGGCGGAGGCGTCGACATGCCCTATGCCGGGCTGACCGCGCCGCTTTTGATCATCGTCGTTCCCCTCGCCGTCATCATCGCCTTGTGGCTCGGCCTCAAAGATATCAAGGCCGTCTCCGCCGACGAGATGAAAGCCCTTTTGCCTCCGGGCGTCCCGGAAAAGAAGAAGTTTCGTCTCTACCTGCCTCTCCTTTTGGTTCTCGCTCTCATGATTGTCCAGGCCGTCCATCTTTCCTTTATTCCGGACCCCGGACTTCCGGCGATCTTTTTCGCCGGCAGCCTGGCCGGCCTCGGCTGCGGCCGCCGGTTCAATTTTTTAAAGGCCACCCAAAAAGCAGTTGAGGAGGCCATGCCCATCCTCTCTCTCCTGGCGGGCGTCGGCATGTTCATCCAGGTCATGACGCTGACCGGGGCGCGCGGCTGGGCGGTCTCGACTTTTCTCTCTCTTCCTCCGGCTTGGCTGTACGCGAGCATCTCCGTCGGCCTGCCTCTTTTCGGAGGCGTGTCCGCCTTCGGTTCGGCCTCGATTCTGGGCGTTCCATTCCTTCTCGCCCTCGTCAACAAGAACGCTCTGATCTCGGCGTCCGCCTTATCGGCCATCGTCGGGATCGGAGACCTGATGCCTCCGGCGGCCATGGCGGCGCGGTTCTCCGCCAAGGTCGTCGGCGAAAGGAGATTTTCCGGCGTATTGCGCCATTGCCTGGTTCCGGCCCTGTTCGTCCTGGCCGTAAGCCTCGGTGTCCTTCTTTTGGCGCCGCTGCTCGAAAAAATCCTATAAGAAACATGCGGATCATATACCAACTTTTCGTCGCTTATCTCAAGGCTCACGTTCTCTGGTGTCTTTTCCGCGAAAAGAGATTCTGGCGGCAGGCGGGCATCGTCCTTGTCTTGGTCATGTTTCTGCTGAGGATGTTCCTCGTTGAATAAAAAACCAATCCAACTTATGAGGACTTCCTTTTTCCTGGGACTGACTCTGGCCGTATCATTCTTGGCCGGGAGAGAGTTTCTCAGCATGCGCGCCGCCGATGTCGTCTTCCCCGGCCAGGGGCTGACCGCGTCCCGCCGCTTGAGCGATTATTTTCCCCCGCTCAAGAATACGCCCGGCGATACGCCGGTCTTTGTCTTCGAAGGGAAAGCCAAGGGCGGGAACGTCCTCATCCTGGGTGGGACGCACCCCAATGAGCCGGCCGGCTATATGACCGCCATTCTCCTCGTCGAAAACATCCGGGCTTCCCGGGGGAAGGTCGTGATCGTCCCCTGGGCGAACGCGAGCGGATTCACCCACAGCGACCCGCAGGAAGCCAGCCCTCAGCGCTTCGATATCGAAACCCCTTCGGGAAAAAGATATTTCCGGCTCGGTTCGCGCGTCACCAATCCCGTCCACCAATGGCCGGACCCCACGATCTACGTCAACCCCATGGGGCAGACGCTGGCCGGCGTCGAAGCGCGCAATCTCAATCGCGCCTACCCGGGAAAAGCGGACGGCCGTCTCACCGAGCGGGTCGCTTACGGGATCATGGAGCTCATCAAGACGGAAAGGATCGACCTGGGCATCGACCTCCACGAATCGGCGCCCGAATACCCCGTCATCAACGCCATCGTCTTTCACGAGAACAGCGCCGAGCTCGCCGCGACGGCTCAAATGGAGCTCCAGGCCGAAGGGTTCGAGTTCCGGCTCGAGGCTTCGCCGCCCAACCTGCGCGGCCTGTCCCACCGGGAATGGGGCGACGCCGCCAAGATCAAGGCCATCCTGATGGAAACGCCAAACGCATCCCACGGCCGGCTCAAGGGCAAACCCTCGGTTTCGCTCGTCGTGGACGGCAAGGACAAATTTTACGAAAAAGCTTCGCGCCTCGGCCGGCTGTTCGTTCCCTACGGGCCCGAGGGCATTCCCCTCAAGGACCGCGTCGCCCGGCACATCGCCGGTTTGGCCGCCGTTCTTTCGAGCCTCAAGGAGCTCGAACCGGAAAAGGCCGTCCTGATCGAGGGTCTGCCGCCGGCCGTTGAAGTCCGGGCTCGCGGGATCGGGGCGTTCCTCCGCGGCGGCCGGGGCCCCGGGCTTTAACCGGGGATCCACGGCGGCTGGGGCCCCAGGCTTTGCCTGGGGGTCCACTTCCGCCGTACTCGCCCGTGGATATAAGCTACGGGCGAGTGGCGAGCCCAAGGCTCGTCCCTTGACTTCCGCCGCGAAGGCTCGTCCCTTGGCTGAGATTTCGTAAATCAAGGTTTCATCGATACTTAGCATTGACAAAGGGCGGCCGATCATATAGGATAAACCATCGTTTTTATCCGAACATGGAAATCATCATCGCCAAGAACACGGGATTGTGCTACGGCGTCAAACGCGCCTTGAAGATCGCCCGGGAAACGCGGCAGCGCCGCTCCGGCAAGGTGACGACGCTCGGCGATCTCATCCACAATCCCCAGGTCATCGCCGACCTGGAGCGCCGGGGGATCGATTCCGCCGAGAACATGAACGACATTAAAAACGGCACCGTCATCATCCGCAGCCACGGCGTTTCGCCCGAGATCAACAAAGCCTTGAAGAAAAAAAAGATCGAGGTCGTCGACGCGACCTGCCCGATCGTCAAGAAGATCCAAAAGCTGGTCGCCCGCCTGGCCGAAGAGAGGCAGGAGATCATCATCGTCGGCAATAAAGAACACCCCGAGATCAAAGGGCTGATCGGATACAGCCGCGGCCGGGGCATGATCCTCGAAAACGAATCCCAAGCGGGGCCGCTTCCCTTCAAGAAAAAAAGGGCCGTGCTCGCCCAATCCACTCAGGATTTATACCTGTTCGGAAAGGTCGTGGCCGCCCTCATCGAAAAAACCGAGGAACTCCGGGTCTTCAACACCATCTGTCACTCGACCCAAACGCGCCAGCGGGTCACGTCCGAGCTCGCCGCCGAGGTCGAGGCCCTGTTCATCGTCGGAGGGAAGCGAAGCTCCAATACCCATAAGCTCTATCAGATCTCCAAGCGCATTCTTCCCAAAACGCACTTCATCGAGAGCGCCGATCAAATCACGCCCAGAATGCTCCGCGGAGCAAGAATCATAGGGATATCGGGAGGGGCGTCCACCCCGCCCGAGGCCATCGAAGCCGCTGTCGAAAAAATCCAGCAGAACTTCGAGCAACATTCAGATGAGGAGAGTCGGGTCCAATGTCAGAGATAACCAAGCGTCCAGAAAAAGATGAAAAAATGACGTCCGAGGATTACGAGCACCTGCTGGACAAGTACCAGTACAGCACCAAGGAAGTCTCCGTGGGCAAGCTCATCAAAGGGCGGGTGATCAAGGTCACCCCCAGCCACGTTCTCGTGGACATCGGTCTCAAGTCCGAAGGCGTCATCGCCATCGAGGAATTCACGGAAAGCGCGACCCCCTCGAGGCCCAAAGCGGGCGACGAGATCGAGGCGGTCCTGGAGAAGACCGACCCCAAGGAAGGATACTTCATCCTATCCAAGAAAAGCGCGGACCTGCAGAGGGCCCTGGATGTCCTGGAAAAGGCCTTTTCCCACGGGAACTTCGTCACGGGCAAAATCACGGAAAAGAACAGGAACGGCTACACCGTGAACGTCGGCCTCGACACGTTTATGCCGGATTCCCACGCCGATATCCGGATCGTCAAGGATCCCGACAAGCTCGTCGGCCAGACGTTCAAGTTCAAGGTCATCAAATTCGACCGGAAGAGCGAGAACGCGGTCCTGTCCCGGAAGCTCTACCTCCTGGACGAGAGGGAAAAGAAACGCCGGAAAGTCTTCAGCCACCTGGCCAAAGGACAGCAGATCAAGGGCCAGGTGAAATCCCTGACGAACTTCGGCGCTTTCGTCGACCTGGGAGGCGTGGAAGGCCTCCTTCACGTGTCCGACATGTCCTGGGGAAAAATCGCCCATCCCGCGGAGATTCTTCATGTCGGAGACGAGATCGAAGTCGTCGTCCTCGACTTCAACGAGAAGGAAGAGAAGATCTCCCTGGGTCTCAAGCAACTGTCTCCGGACCCATGGGCCAATATCGCCGAGAAGTATCAAGCCGGGCAAAAGATCAACGGCAAGGTCACGAGCCTCACCGACTTCGGCGCCTTCGTCGAGCTCGAAAAAGGCGTCGAAGGCCTCATCCACATCTCCGACCTCAGTTGGTCGCGCAAGATGATCCATCCCAAGAAACTCCTATCCTTTGGGGAGGAAGTGACCGTGACCGTCCTCGAGGTCAACCCCGCCTCCAAACGCATATCCCTCGGCCTCAAGCAATCCTCGCCTCATCCGCTCGAAGTCATCAAGCAGAAATACGCTCCCGGCACGCACATCCAGGGCAAGATCACGAGCATCACGGACTTCGGCGCATTCATGGAGATTGAGCCGGGAATAGAAGGGCTCATCCACATCTCCGACATCTCCTGGGAAAAAATCAAACATCCCTCGGCCAAGCTGAAGGTCGGCCAGGACGCGGAGGCCGTGATCCTCAATATCGACGTCGAAAAGCAGAAAGTCTCCCTCGGCATCAAACAGCTCGAGGGCGATATCTGGGAGGAATTCTTCGCCCGGCAGAAGACCGGGGATCTCGTCCACGTCAAGATCGTCCGTATCGCCGATTTCGGCCTCTTCGTCGAGATCATGCCGGGGATCGAAGGCGTCGTTTTTCTCTCGGAGCTCGACGACAACAAGATCGACAATCCGGCCGAAGTTTTCAAGGTCGGCGAGGAAAAGACCGCCAAGATCATCAAATTGAATCCCAAGGATAAAAGAATCTCGCTCAGCTTCCGGCAGGCCCAAATGGACATCCAGAAGCAAGAGTACCAGAGATATGTCGACAATCAGAACGACCGGATGACGCTGGGGGACCTCATGAAGGATCAATTGAGCAAAATGATCCGGACCCCCCAAGAAAGCCACCAAAAAAAAGGAGAAAACCGATGATTAAGGCTGATCTCATCAACAAGATCTCCAAGGAGCTGGCCATTCCCAAACAGGAAGCGGAAATCGGTGTGAATCTCTTTTTTGACACGATCAAGGACGCCATCCTCAAGGGCGAGGAGATCGAGGTCCGGGGATTCGGCAGCTTCCGGTTCCGCAACAGGCCGTCGCGGTCCGGACGCAACCCGCGAACGGGCGACCCGGTGAAAGTCCCCTCGAAAAAAGTCCTGTACTTCAAGCCCAGCAAGCTCCTCAAGGAGCTGATCAACAAGTAATGCAGTACATCGCCGCCCCGTGGCGCGGGTCCTATGTCCGGAACGTCCATAAGATGACCGGATGCCCTCTTTGCCGCGCCCTCAAGATCAAGGACGCCAGGCGATCCGGTATCCTCTATCGAGGCCGGAGCGCATTCGTCATCCTGAACAAATTCCCGTATCAGTCCGGCCATATCATGATCGCCCCCGTTAAGCACACCGCCGCCTTCGAACGCTCCCCGCAAGATGTAAGCCACGAAATCATCGATCTCATGCGGCTGAGCGTGGACGTCCTGAAGAAAGCTTACCATCCCCAGGGGTTCAATATCGGCATGAACCTGGGCCGGAGCGCCGGAGCCGGCGTCGTGGACCATTACCATGTTCACATCGTCCCCCGCTGGTCGGGCGACTCCAATTTCATGCCCATCGTCGGCCGGACCAAGATCGTGATCGAGGACCTCGATGCGACCTTCGACCGCCTTTATCCCCTGTTCCCCCCAAAAAAAGGCGCAAAAGACATGACATCCATTTCCCGGCAATATTTGAGGTGAACCGATGCTTAAAACAATGAGAAAAAATGTCCAATCGCTCAAGTGGGTCCTATGGCTCGTCATCGGGACCTTCATCGCTTCCATTTTCTTCATTTGGGGGCTTTCGGGCGAAGGTCTCGGAAGAAAACAGGATTCGAACGCGATCGCGACCGTCGGCCGGGAACGCATCACGCTGGCCGCGTATTCCCAGGCCCTCCGGAGCCGCATCGAGTCGGTCAAGAGCGAGTTCAAAGACATCAACAAGGCCCTCATCGAGCAGCTCAATCTTCCCCAGCAGGTTCTCGAACAGATGGTCGAGCAGGCGCTCCTCATGGCCCTCGCCGACGAGTTAGGCCTTCGCGCCTCGGACCAGGAAGTGGCCAAAAAGATCATGAGCTTTCCGGGCCTCCAGCAGGACGGGAAATTCATCGGCTACCAGGAATACAAACAGCGGCTGCAGTGGAATCACATCAATATCACCGATTTTGAGAACAGCCTCCGCAAGGAGATCGTCCTGGCCAAGACCGTCCAGATCCTGACCGCCGGCGTCACCGCGACGCAGAATGAGATCTGGGACAACTACAAAAAAACCAAGGACTCGGCCAAGATCGAGTATCTGGCCCTCGAAAAAAGCAAAGTCGAGCTCGATAAAAAGCTCGACGCCGCGGAAGTTCAGGCCACCTTCGAGAAAAACAAAGCCAAGTATAGGCTCCCGGAAAAGCGGGAGGCAGTCTACGTCTTCCTGAAGAACGAGGATCTGAAAAAAGAGATCGAACTCGGCGAATCCGAGATCGAGAAATACTACAAGAGCAACCCGACGCAATTCCAGAACCCCGAGAAGGTCAAGGTCAGCCGCATCTTCCTCTCATATACCGATAAGGACAGGGCTCTCGTCCAGGCCGAAGCCCAGTCCGTCCTGGCGAAGGTCAAGGCCGGCGAAGATTTCGCCGCGCTGGCCAAGGCGCATTCCAAGGACAAAAAGGCCCAGGAAGGCGGAGACTGGGGCCTCTACGATTGGCGAACGCTGAACCAGATGGAACAAACCGAGATCGGCAAGCTCGCGGCCGGAAAGACATCCGATCTCGTGGCCCTGGACAATGGTTTCTCGATCCTCAAAGTGACGGAAAAGGAAGTGGCCGCGATGACTCCGCTCTCCGCGGCCAAGCCCCAGATCCGTTCCATTCTCCAGGATCAAAAGGCCAGGGAGCTGGCCGCGCAGCGCATCACCCTGCTCGCGAAGGAGGCCAAGAAAGACAACAGCCTGGAAGCGGCCGCCAAGAAGGCGGGGCAGAAAATCCAGTCCAGCGGCCTTCTCAAGACCGGCCAGGCCCTCGGGGACTTCGATCCGTCGGGTTCGATCAGCGCCGCCCTTTTCCAGCTCAAGGAAAAAGAGATCTCGGCGCCGATCTACACCTACGGCGGCGTAGGCCTCGCCGCACTGACCAAGATCGAGGCGCCGCGGGCGGCGACGTTCGACGAAGTGAAAACCGAAGTCGAAAACGACGTGACCGAGGCGAAGAAAATGGAAACGGTCCTGGCGAAAATCAAGGAGGCCCGCGCCCGATTGACGGACAGGAATTGGGAGGATGTCGCCCAGAAGTCCAAGCTCGAGATCAAGACGGTCGATGCGCATAAGAAAGAGCAGTACATCGGCCTGATCGGGGAAAATAAAGAGATCGACAACCTGGCCTTCTCCCTCCCTCTCAAGCAGGTGAGCGAGCCTGTCGCGTTCGAGACCGGCTATTGCCTGATCCGCGTCCTCGACCGCAAAGAAGCGACCAAAGCGGATTTCGAAAAAGAGAAGGAGACCGAGACGAATTCCGTCCTCGAGCTCAAGAAGAACAAGTTCCTCCAATCGTATCTCACCAAGCTGCGGACCGATAAGGGCGGGAAGATCCGATACGACCTGTATCTCCAGGCCACGCAGGATGTCATCGCCCTCTACGATAAAGAGAAATAAGGGACCGGCTTTCCGGCGCTTCGGCGGCCGCCGCCTCTTTCGCTCTAAAAACTGAGGGGAGAGGAAAGTTCCTGATGTCATAGCCCCGTTTCCTCCTCAATAGCAAGGGAGGGGACGGAGGATTCGCGATAAATATCATGGCCATCAAGGCGAAGCTGACGACGTTCGACACGACGATGGTCGTCGTGAGCCTCGTCATCGGGATCGGCATCTTCCGCACGCCGGCCATAGTCGCGACCAAGGCCGGCCACAGGCCCGCCGTTTTCTTCGTCGCCTGGATCCTCGGGGGCTTCATCAGCCTGCTCGGCGCCCTAACGTTCGCCGAGATCGGCTCGCGCTATGCCCGGCCCGGTTCCTTCTACAAAATCGTGGCCGAACACTACGGCAGCGCCCCGGCCTTCATGCTCAATTGGACGAACGTCATCATCGTCAACGGCGCCGGCGTCGCGGCCGTGTCCATCATCGGCGCCGAACATCTCAACCCGATCCTCCTGCCCGCAAAACTCCAGACCCCGACGGCCGTCCAACTGACTGCAGCGGCCTTGACGCTCGTCCTTCTTGTCATCAACTGGCTGGGGATCAAGCCCGGCGCCTGGGCCCAGAACATTCTGACCGCGCTCAAGGTCGGTATGATCGGGCTGATCGTCATCGCCGCCCTTCACTACGGCGCAGGTCCGGCCCCAGTCGCGGCCGCCGCGACATCCAACGGCTCATGGTGGCCGGCCCTGGCCGCGGCCCTCATCTCCGTCTTTTACACCTACGGAGGATACCACCACACGATCAATCTGGGCGCCGACGTCAAAAACGCGCCAAAGAATATGCCGCGCGCGATCTTCCTCGGCGTGCTGATCATCATCGCCTGCTATTTGAGCATCAACTTCGCCTATGTCAGGGTACTGGGGCTTTCCGGCGTGGCTTCGGCGAAGCTCGTCGCGGCCGAAACGGCCAAGTCCGTCTTCGGAAATTTCGGCTACCTCTTCGTCTCGCTGGGCATCGTCATTTCGGCCCTGGGTTTCCTGAACGCGACCCTGATGCACATGCCGCGCATCTACTACGCCATGGCCGAGGACAGGGCCTTGCCGCCCCTGTTCAAAAAAGTCCATCCGCGGACGCAAGCCCAGGAATCCGGCCTCCTGTTCCTGGGAGGCATGATCCTCATCTCGATATTTTTTCTGGGGACATTCGAAAGCATTGTGAACTACGTCATGTTCCTCGACTGCGCGAACATCGCCGTCGTGGCATCGACGATCTTCGTCCTCCGGCGGAAAGCCCGGGCGACCGCCGCCTCCTATGACGGCTACAAAGCGCCTCTCTATCCCGTGCTGCCCGCCTTGTTCGTGATCTTCCTCCTGGGCATATCGTTGAACATATTGCTGACGCAAACGAAGCAGGCCTTGATCGGCACGGCTTTTTTCGCGACCGGGTTTCCCTTTTTTCTCTTGATGCGTAGGATCAATAAATCCCGCGAAACGGATCGCCGCTGAATCGGCGGGAGGACCGCGCCGGGCGGTTCGCGACGCCATTTTATGTAAGCGAGGCAGCCATGAGAAAAAAAATCGCGCTCGTCGGCCTGATCCTCCTCTCCGCCCTGGCCTGTCATCCGGGACAGAAGCTCGGCTTTAAGCGCGACGCGACGCCGGCCCCCTTGGCTCGCGAAAAGGAGGACGCGTTCAAGGCCGATTTCCGCTTCGCGCCTCCCTGGTGGCAGACGGCCATCGGACTGCCGGACGACTGGCAGAAGACGCTCGTTTCGAAAGAGGGAGCGCTGCTCTACGACTACCCGGGAGATTTTTCCGGCTTCGGGACCAAGGTCTCCGTCTCCTTGGAAGGGACCGGCGGAATGACCTCCGATCAGCGCATGGAAAACCCGCGCGTCCCGGTTGTCGCGACCGTCCTCTCGGACGCCGCGGGGAAGGAACGGCTCCGCTGGAGCGCCATGGCCGTCGTCCCGGGCGAGGGCCAGAACCTTCCCATCAACAAGAAATTCGCCGAAGCGAAATATGACAAACCGCCCCGGGGCGATTTGCTTCTGATCAAGAAGGCTCCGGGATCGAATTCGATCTCCCTGACGATCCATTCGAAGCAGCCGATCGAGATCGCGGACCTCATCGTGTTCCGCGGCCGGCAACGCTTCCTGAGCATGAGCGCCGCATGGAGCGGCCTCGCCCAGGTTAAAAACGGGCTCAAGATTATTTTCCCGCCGCGGGTCGAAGAACTGGCGGTCTATTGCGCATCCGGCCACGAAACGGGAAACGTTTCGCTCGACTGGGCCAAGACCCAACCCGAACGGGCGGTTCGCTACTGGACATCGCGGGATTTTCCCTATGATGTCCTCCGCGTTCCCGACCCCGCCGCGCAGGACATCCTGGATTCCTGCGTCCGGAACATTTATCAGGCGCGGGAACTCAAGGACGGCCTGCCCATCTTCCAGGTCGGACCGACCTGTTACAGGGGCTTGTGGATCGTGGACGGCGCCTTCATTTTGGAAGCGATGACGTTTTTGGGCCGCGGACAAGAGGCCCGGGCCGGTATCCAGCATCTTCTCACCCGCCAAAAACCCGACGGCTCGTTCGAGATCCTGGCGAACTACTGGAAAGAGAACGGGATCGTCCTTTACATCATTTACCGCCACGCGCTCTTGACCCAGGACACGGCCTGGCTTCGGCAGAACTGGGCGATCGTGAAGCGCGTCGTGGGGGTCATTCAAGAGCTCCGGAAGCGCAGCCGCTCGGCGCCGTCCGCGCCCGAGGCCGGGCTCATGCCGCCCGGATTTCCCGACGGCGGGATCGGCGGGGTCGTCCCCGAATACACGAACGTTTACTGGAACCTGGCCGGATTGAAAGCGGCGGTCGAGGCGGCGCGGCTCATTCGGGCGCCGGAGCTCAAGGCGTGGGAGGCGGAATTCAAGGATTTTTATGCGACGTTTCGGGCGGCGGCCAAACGCGACGCCAAGCCCGCCGACGGCGGACTCTTCACCCTTCCGATTTTGATGAAGCCGCAGGAAGGCATCGATCCCGTCCGGGGCCAATGGGGTTTCTGTCATGCGGTCTATCCGGGAAAGCTCTTCGCCGCAGGCGACCCGCTCGCCCTCGGCACCCTGCGGCTTTTGGATGAGCACGAGAAGGAGGGCCTCGTCCTCGGGACCGGCTGGATGGCCGGCGGCATCTGGAATTATTTCGCGTCTTTTTACGCCCACGCCCATCTCTGGCTGGGACACGGGCAGAAAGCCGCCGAAATCCTTTACGCGTTCGCCAACCACGCCTCGCCGATGCGGGCCTGGCGCGAGGAGCAGGCGCCCCAAGGCAAAGAAAACGGCGATCATTTCGTCGGCGACATGCCCCATAATTGGGCCAGCGCCGAGTTCATCCGGCTGACGCGGAACCTGCTCGTTTTAGAGCGCGGTTCCGAACTTCACCTGCTCGAAGGGATTCCGCGGCCATGGCTCGGCCCGGGCGCGGCGACCGAACTGAAAAACATCTCCACGGACTTCGGGCCCGTCTCGATGAGGCTTGAGGTCGCAGCCGACGGCAAGGCGGCGCATCTTTCCCTGACGCCTCCGGAGAACGAAGGCTTGAAAAGGATCGTCGTGCATCTCGGCGCCTGGGCCGCCGAAGGCAAGATCGCCCAACGGAAAAAAGACCGGACGTTCGAGCTGACGATCCCGCTCTTTAAATAAAAATGATTCGATATCCATGCGACATAAAGCGGGATTGTCAAACCCGCTTTTTCCTAAACGAAGTACTGGACTATGGTCAGCGCTTTTTCCTTTTTCCTTTTGCAAAGGCGGCCGAAAATATGTAAGCTGAGGAACACGCAGGTTTCGTCTCAAGGAGAGGCATGACCGGCAAAGAACGCGTCCTCCGAACGCTCGACCACAAGGAGCCCGACCGGATCCCCGTGGACTTCGGCGGCACCGCGGTCACGGGCATGCACGCCGCCGTCGTCATCGCCCTCCGCAAGCATTACGACCTGGCCAAGCGGCCGGTCAAGGTCCACGAGCCTTACCAAATGCTCGGCCTGATCGAGGACGATCTCCAACGGGCCCTGGGCCTCGACGTCGAAGGCGTCTTCGCCGCGGAGACGATGTTCGGCTTTCGCAACGAGAAATGGAAGCCCTGGCGCATGGACAACGGCGTCGAGGTCCTGGTCTCCGGACATTTCAAGACGACCAAAGACGGGAACGGTGACACGCTCATCTACCCCAAGGGCAACCTCGCCGCGCCGCCTTCGGGCCGCCTGCCCAAGGACGGCTTTTTCTTCGACACCATCGTCCGGCAAGAGCCGATCGATGAGGCCTCGCTCGACCCCGAGGACAATGTGGAGGAGTTCAGCCCGATCTCGGAGGCCGACCTTGCCTATTTCGACGAGGCGACGAAAACGGCGGCCCGAACCGGGCGCGCGGTCATCGCCACGTTCGGCGGCATGGCTTTCGGCGACATCGCCCTCATTCCCGCGCCGTTCCTCGAACATCCGAAAGGGATCCGCGACATCGAGGAATGGTATATCTCGACGCTGACCCGGCCGTCTTATATCCGGAAGGTCTTTGAAAAGCAGGCCGAAATCGCGCTGGCGAATTTGCCGAAGATCCATGCCCGCGTGGGCGACCGGGTCCAGGCCGTCTTCGTTTGCGGCACGGATTTCGGCACGCAGCAGTCCACGTTCTGCTCGGTGGACACCTTCCGCTCTCTCTACGCCCCGTACTATAAAAAGATCAACGACTGGATTCACGCCCACACCCCGTGGAAGACCTTCAAGCATTCTTGCGGCGCCGTCGCGACCCTCATCCCGTCGATCATCGAGTCCGGATTCGACATCCTCAATCCCGTCCAATGCTCGGCGGCCGGCATGGAGGCCGGAAAGCTCAAAGCCGAATTCGGCAAGGACATCGTCTTCTGGGGCGGGGGGGTGGACACGCAAGGGACGCTGATGTTCGGGACGCCGGCGGCCGTCCGCGAGGACGTGCTCCGGCGCTGCGATATCTTCGGCAAGGACGGCGGGTTCGTCTTCAACGCCGTTCACAACATCCAGGCGAACGTCCCGGTCGCGAACGTCGCGGCCATGTTCGCCGCGGTCCGGGAATTCAACGGCGCGAAAGGTTGACCCCATGAGCCAAAGAGCCTACGTCGTCTTCGTTTCCGTGATCGCGGCCATCGGCGGCCTGCTCTTCGGCTTCGACACCGCGATCATCGCCGGCGCGGTCCGCTTCCTCAAGGTCCGCTTCGCGCTGAGCTCGTTCGGCGAGGGACTGGCCGTCAGCATCGTTCTTGTCGGCTGCATGGCCGGGACCTGGATCGCCGGAACCGCCAGCGACCGCGTGGGGCGGAAGCGTTTTCTTCTCATTTCGGCCTCCCTGTTTTTCGTCTCGGCCGTCGGCTGCGCCATTCCCCGCCATCTGACGGAATTCCTCGTTTTCCGGTTCGTCGGCGGCCTGGCCATCGGCTCGGCCTCGATTATCTGCCCGCTTTACATCTCGGAGATCGCCCCGGCCCGCATCCGCGGAGCGCTCGTCTCGATCAACCAGATGACCATCGTGACCGGCATCCTGCTGGCCTATTTCGTCAATTGGATCCTCGTCGGCGCCGGGCCTTCGAACTGGCGCTGGATGTTCGCCGCGGCGACGGTTCCCGCGGTGATTTTCTTCGGTCTCGTTCTCCGCGTCCCCGAAAGCCCTCGCTGGCTGATGAAACAGGGCCGGGACGAAGAGGCGCTCGAAATCCTGTGCCGGGTAAACGCGCCGGGGCCGGCGGCGGCCGAGATCCTGAGCATAAAGGAAACGCTGGCCCTCGAACAGGGGAAGCTCTCCGAGCTTTTCAAGCCGGGATTCCGGACGGCCCTCCTCGTCGGCGTGGTCTTGGCCGTCTTCCAGCAGATCACGGGGATCAACGCCGTGATCTATTACTCGCCGCGGTTTTTCGAGACGGCCGGATTGGCCCGGGGAGCAGCCATCCTCCAATCGACGATCGTCGGGCTCGTCAACGTCCTCTTCACGATCGTGGCCATCGCGCTCGTGGACCGGGTGGGGAGAAAGCCCCTGCTGCTCACGGCCTGCGGAGGCATGGGCGTCTCGTTCATTCTCCTCGGCGCGGCCTTCAAATTCCAGCTCTTTTCGGGCGGGCTGGTCCTGGTTTTCACGCTCCTGTACATCGCCTTTTTCGCCATGGCCATGGGCCCCATCGTCTGGGTCGTCATCGCCGAGATCTTCCCGACGCGTATCCGCGGACAAGCCATGGCCATCGCCACCGTCGCCCTCTGGTTCGCGGATTTCGTCGTGTCGCTGTCGTTCCCGGTGATCGCCGACAAGCTCCATGAATCGTTCGCCTTCTGGCTCTACGCGGGCATGTGCGTCGTCGATTTCATCTTCATGCTCTTTTTCCTGCCGGAAACCAAGGGGAAATCGCTCGAAGACATCGAAAGGCGCTGGCTGAAACAATAAAAGAGCGGGTCCCCCTCCAAATTGACTTCCGTATCACCTGGGAATGATGACGATCGTCTGATTCAATTCCGGGGCGGTCGGCGGATAAACGATATCCTTCCCGTCAACTCTCGCCTTGATATAATACTCGATGTCCGCGCCAACGTCGGGCATTGTCACCGCGTAAACGCAGCGTCCGACTCGCTCCAGCGGGACGGCCCGAAATGGACCTTTCCCGAGGTCTCTCCAATAGAGGGCCGATTCGGAAGGAAGATCCTGGGCCAGGATGATGACCTTCAACATCAGGTTTTCGCCGGATTCGAGGCTCGAACGAACCGTCGGCACGATGATCCTCGGCAGTCCCTCATAGACGCTCGACAGCCTCGCTTCCGGCGGAAGCAGGGCCCCGCCCAGCATCTTTTGGAGCTCCTCCCCCGGTTTCTCGATCGAATCCGGCATATTGTGCTGTTCCCAATTGGCGATCGTCCCGAGTTCGCCGGTGTTGCTCACCGTGGCCAGCAGGTCGCGGAAGATCCCCTTCAGCGAAAGGACCATTTTGACCCTCGCCGGAAGGAGCGATTCCCGGATCAGTCTGCCCTTCTTGTCCGGATCCGTTTCGGCTTTGGTTTTCTCAAGGTCTTGATTGTACTCCCACCAGAGACATTGATAATGGGCGATCTCGCGCATGTCATCGAAATTGTTCAGCCAGTAATCGAAGCGCTCGAGATAGCCGGGGCTCGTGATCCGGGGCCGCAAAGCGGCCATCTCGTCCACGAATTGGAAACTCTTCCGGACCTCGGTCCAGGGCCTCTTGTCGGGAGCGATGCCGCCCGGCCCGTTGGTCCAGTTGACCGGGATCGGGAGTTTTCCGTCGACCTCCGCGAAAAGTCCGGCGATCTCGTTGGCCGCCGTCAAGCCGAACTGATTCATCGCCCAGTCCAGATAAAAATCGCGCGTGGCGAGATCGCGCGGCGTCTGCGGCCAGTCGGCCTCGTAATCCCGGACTTTAGGCCCGCCGCAATTGATTTTTTTGACGTAGGTTTCGCCGCTTTTCGCCGTGCCCTCGATCGCGAGCCCGGCGAGCGAAGGATAATGGATCCGGTCGCCGAAATCGACGGCCAGCCGGCCGCTGCTCACCTCGACCTTTTTGAAAACGAGATCGAGCGCCTTGTACCGTCCAGCGCGTTCGAAAATATCCAGTTTTTCCGCCACTTTCCTGCCTTGAATGATCACGTCGAAAACGCGCGCCCCTTTCCGGTCGAATTCTTCCTCGCAGAATTTCAGAGTGACGGAATATGTCCCGTCCGGGACGAGCAGGTGATATCCGTAAACGCGGTCCCGGACGTCTCTATAGACATCCGCTTCCGTGGTCCCCGCGATGTCCCGGTCCGCGGGAAGCGTTTTATATTCGCCGTTGATCGGGCCCACGACTTCTTTGAAACCGGTCGGCAGCGTGTTCCAACCCTGATCCCAGGCCGCCCTGGCCAGGGCCAGCGCGTTCGGCGACAGGATGCGCGTCCGCCAGTGAATGCCCATGAGGCCGTCGCAGCCGTACTTGAGCGCGTCCACGGCGTCGCGGCGCATCCGCCCTACCCAGAGCTGGGGAGAAGTGAGCGAGGGATCGTCCTCGAGCCATGGAATCGCCCATTTGGAACGGCCTTCGATCCCGGCGAAACTGGGGTCGACGGGCGCCTTCCCCACTTCCCGGTTGATCGTGCTGGCCGCCACCGTTTTCGGAAGGACCTGGTCGAAAAGCGTCCGGCGGCTCGGCGGGCCGAGGACCCAGCCGCACGTCGCCAGACCGAACGGGCTGTTCGTTTCCCGCGCCGCCTGCACGGCCATGTCCAGGTCCGTCGTCACGGCCTTGATCGATTCATCGCTCGCGTCCGACCACGTCCAGTTTTCCGACGTCCAGAACCAATAATAATCCAGCGGATAGGACGCCGCGATTCTCTGGAAAATCCCCTTATAGAGCTCCTTGGTGACCTTCGGATCTCCGGGGTCCAGGCCTTTTTTCTTCAAACGCTCCTGGACAAGGGCCGGAACGACAAGCGGCGTCTCGGTCCCGACGCACGTCCGGACGCCGAGCTTCCGGCCGAAGGCGAACGCGCCGCGCAGCATCGCGGCCGTCCGGTTGAAGAGGTCGTTCGACTCCTTGGACGTCTTCGGCTCGGGCATAAGGCCGCCCATGACTTTCGCCCCGTATTCGTCGCGCTCGAAAAGCTCGCCCGCCCCGAAATGAAAATCGCCGGTCTTTTTGGGCTGATATCCCCAATTGTGGGACCACGGGTTGGCCCTCATCGTGTTCTGATAGCTCGAGGGATAGGCGAACGACACACGGCCGTCCTCGACGAAGTCCCCCGGCAGGCCGATCCAGACCGTCGGCTCGGCGTTCGGGTTTTTTTCCGGATATGTGTGGAGGCCGAAAAAATTCATCCGGAGTTTGGGAAGCTGGCCGAGGACGGCTTTGTAGGCGTCTTCGTCCCACCAGTCGGGGCCTTCGGCAAAATCATGAAAGGGCTGGATGCCTCTCAGGGCGAAGAGGGGCCGGGCCGGCTCATCCAGCTCCGGGATCTCGAATTGGGTCTTCTCATCGGGGACGACGTCGCCGTCCAAATAAAAGCGGACGCCCAATTTCTCGACGAAAGCGTATGTCCCATAAAGGACGCCGGCCCCCTCGCCGTAAGCGATGAGAAGGTAACGCCGGTCGTTCCGCAGGAGCGTCTTCAGCCGGTAATCCTCGGGTCCGAGTTTGAGGAATATCTCCGGCGGGACTTTCTCGACATCGCTTTTTTGGGTCGTTCCGTCCTGAAGAAGCCTTCCTTTTCGCGATAAAATGACGCCCGGCCTTTTCAAATCCCTCGCGGAATCGATTTTGACGACGGCGGCAAGTTCGCCCGTGGCCAAATAGATATAGCGCCGCAATTCGGCCGCGGCGAAATTCTCGAGGGCCGCGGCGTCTTTGGCGACATAGATCGCCGGCGCGGGTCGCAATCGGCCGCAGCCGGCCAGGAGCGCGGCCGCCAAAACCAGCGTCAAGAGTTTGGCCTGCTTCATGATGGCTAGGCTCCCTGCGGCCGGATGAGTTCGAGGAAAAGCTTATTGACGGCCGCTTCCAGCGCGTCCTTGAAGCGCGCCACGGACTCTTCGAAGCTGCCTCCGATATAGGCCTCGATATGCATCGGCTTACCGACGTTCACCAGAATCTTGCCCGGAATGAGGAAGGGAAGCTGGGTCCCGTAAAACGCCACGGGCGTCACCGGCACGCTGATCCCGTAGCGATCGCGCAGATTGGCGGCGACGATGGAAATGCCGAGGCCGAAAGCCTTAACGTAGGGATTCGGGTCCCCGGGAACGACCCGGCCTCGCCCTTGGAGGGCGACGACGACCCGGCCGGCCTTCAAATATTCCTGGCAGCGCTCGATGGCTTCCCGTTTTCCATGATTGTCGAGATCCACGGGGATGGTCCCGATCTTGGCGATATTGGAAGAGACATACGTGACGAACAGCCGTTTGAAGGGCAAGAGCAGAAAGTTCAACAAAACGCCAATGTTACCCACGTGCCGATGGAGGTGCTTTCTGACGAGACGATTCAGTTCTCTCTGATCGAAGATCTGCCTGTTGGCCGTGAAGAACACCGGCCGGGGGACGATGCGGAAGACCGTGGCCACGTCCTTGAAACTCCCGCAATGATTGCCGACGATGATGTTCGGACCGTCCTTGACGAAATTCTCCTCGCCGCAGACGATAACTTTTTTGCCGAGGAGCGACACTCCGCTGACAAGCCGGATGAAACGGTCAAACCTTTGGAGCTCTTCCTCGAAGGTAGGCATCGATGGTCAGTGTATTTATCTCAAAAAAGGCCGGAACAATCAAGTCAAGGGACGAGCCTTCAGCTCGCCACTCGCCCGTGGCTTATATCCACGGGCGAGTACGACGGAATTGGACCCCCGGGGAAAGCCCGGGGCCCCGGCCGCCGTTTCCTCTCAGAACCCGGAGAGGCCAGGCGTTCACCGCCTTGAAAATCCCAAGAGAACGTGCTAAGTTGAGAGCTTGGCTTGAGCCAAAACCCTCAGGTCAAAATAGGGAGGCTCTCGTGATCATCCTCGTCCGCTCCGGGCTTCTTCATGCGCCGCGGCCGCTCGGGCCGAAAGACGTTCTGATCGCCGGCGGCCGGATCGAAGCCGTCGCCGAGCCGGGCGCGATCAAAGTGCAGGGTTTCGACATCGAGGTCATCGAGGCGCGGGGGAAATGTCTTCTGCCCGGCCTGATCGACAGCCACGTCCATATCCTCGGAGGAGGCGGCGAGGGCGGGCCGGCGACGCGGGCGCCCGAGATCGCCATCGAGGATATCGTTGCGAGCGGCGTCACAACGCTCATCGGCTGTCTGGGAACGGATGGGATCACGCGCCACATGTCCTCGCTCCTGGCCAAGGCCAGGGCCCTCGAGATCGAGGGCGTCACGACGTTCATTTTTTCCGGCTCCTATGAAATTCCGGTGAAGACCATCACCGGAAGCGTCCGGTCGGATCTCGTCCTTATCGACAAGGTCGTCGGCGCGGGCGAGATCGCCCTTTCCGACCACCGCTCGGCTCAACCGACGTTCGAAGAGATCGCCCGCCTTGCGGCGGAATGCCGGGTCGGAGGCATGCTCGGCGGCAAAGCGGGCGTCCTGCACCTGCATCTGGGAGACGGAGCCAGGGGGCTGGAATATCTATTTCGCCTGATGAAAGAGACCGAGATCCCGGCAAGCCAGGTCATCCCCACCCATGTCAACCGGAACCGCCGTCTTCTCGAAGAAGCCTTGGAATATCTCCTGGCCGGAGGCTATGTCGATTTGACCGCGGGAGTGGATCCCGAAGACGAGAGCGATTCCGGCGTCAGCGTCGAAACGGCGGTCCGTCTTTGCTTGGATAAAAAGGCTCCGCTCGACCGCGTGACCGTGACCTCGGATGGAAATGGGAGCCTGCCCAAATTCGACGGCCGCGGCCATTTACTGGGCCTGACGATCGCCGCCCAAAAGACGCTCTTCGAGAAATTCCGGTCGCTCGTCCGGAGAAACATCTTGAGTCTGGAACAGGCGGCGAGCCTCTTCGCGACGAACCCCGCGCGCTTTTACAAACTCGAACAAAAAGGAGAGATCGCGCCGGGTAAAGACGCGGACTTGGTTCTTCTCGACCGGGACCTGAATTTGACGGACGTCATCGCCAAGGGCCGGATCATGATGCGCGACGGCAAGCTTCTCGCGCGGAGGACGTTCCGAACGGATTGAGAACGGGCACGGGTCGCCGCGAGCCAAGGAGCGTCGCGGCGATCATAAGGGAGCGATTCATATGGATCATCAGAGAGAATCGACGGATGCGCTTGAAAAGAGGCCGGCCCTCTGGATCGCCCTTCTCCCCCTCCTGGCCATGGGCCTTCTCCTCGGCGTGGGCTACGGCATTTATAAAATCCCGCCCCAGGTCTTGCTCGTCTGCGCCGCCTTCCTGACGGGAGGCCTGGGCTTTTTGCTCCGCTTCAAATGGCAGGACATGGAGCAGGGCATCGTCGAAAGCATCAAAAAAGCCATGCCCGCCATCCTGATCATGCTCGCGGTCGGCATCCTCGTCGGCACCTGGATGGCGAGCGGCACCATTCCCATGATCATCTACTTCGGCGTGAAGCTCATCTCGCCGAAATTGTTCCTCATGACGACCTGCCTCGTCTGCACGATCACGGCCCTAGCGACGGGCACGTCCTGGGGGACGATCGGATCCGTGGGGGTGGCGTTCATCGGGATCGCCATGGGCCTCGGAATTCCGCTGGGCATGGCCGCCGGGGCCATCGTCACCGGCGCCTATTTCGGCGACAAGAATTCGCCGTTTTCGGGAATTCCGAACCTGGCCGCCGTCACGGCCGGCGTCGACCTCTTCGACCATATCAAGCACACACTGCTGTCGGCCATCCCCGGCTGGCTGCTGAGCATGGCCGTATTTTTTTTCGCCGGCCTCAAATACGGCGCCGCATCGGCCCAGTCCGAAACGATGACCCTGATCCTCGACACGCTCAAGAAGAATTTCCGGTTCCATGTCCTCCTGCTCCTGCCGCTCGCCATCGTCCTCATCCTGGCCATCAGGAAAAAACCGACGATCCCGGCCATGCTCGTCGCGGCGCTCGTCGCGGCCGTCCTAGCCGTGATCTTTCAAAAGGCCTCTCTCCGCGAACTCGCCCAGGCTGTAAACACGGGCTATCCCGCGCATACCGGCGTCGAGATCGTCGACAATCTCTTGGCGCGGGGCGGCCTGATGAGCATGATGGAATCCCAGCTGGTCCTTTTCACCGCCTTCAGCTTCGGCGGAATCATGCAAAAGACGGGATTGCTTTCGGTCATCCTCGGAAAAGTCATGAAGGCGGCCGACAGGGTCGGAAGCCTCGTGCTGGTGACCATCGGATCGTGCCTGACCACGGCCCTGGTCACGGGAAGCTCCTATCTCTCCGTGATCCTTCCCGGGGAATTGCTCTCGCCCGTGTACAAAAAGAAGGGATTGGCCGCGAAGAACCTTTCGCGGATCATCGACGAATGCGGGGGGATCATCGTCCCGCTCATTCCGTGGAGCATCGCCGGCGTTTATATCACCGGGGTCCTGGGCGTCCGCGTTCTGGCTTATCTGCCCTGGGCCGTCGGCAACTACGCGGCGATCTTCATCCTCGCCCTTTACGGATTCACGAAATTCACGATGGCGCCGAGCGTCCCGGACGATGAGGCGGCGGCCGGCCGCTGAGAATAACGGCCCGGAACTTCCGGTCTATTCCTCGTCCGGCTTCTCGAACGCCCGATCGAATTTTTCCTTGGCCTTGGCCAGCTTTTGTTTTCCGAGATCGGCCGTCGCCTCCAGCTTCGTGGCGAACTCCTCTTTCTTCTTTTTTTCCTTGAGGAGCAGGTCGTCGAACGACTCTCTCGCCCTCACGGCTTTTTCGGACTTCACGACGTTGCCCGTCGTGGACTCCACCCAGAGAACGGTCCGGCAGCAGGGACAGACGGCCTCGACGACTTTTCCTTTTTCGGAACTCATGACGTCAAAATAGCAAAAATGGAAGCGGGAATCAAATGCCGGGGATTACGGCTCCTTTTCGAGATCTTCCCGGTCTTCCTCGATCTTGTGCTTCTTGATGAGTTTGAACAACCCCTGCCGCGAAATCCCGATTTCCTCGGCCGTTTTCGCTTTGTTGAAATCGCAGCGCTGCAAAGCCTGGTTCAGGAAACGGCGCACGAATTCGGCCTTGGCCTCGAAAAAGTTGTAATCCGAGCCGGTCGACGTCTCCCGCTGCGGGTTGATTCTCGGCGACAAATATTCCTCGCGCAAGAAACGGTCCTCTCCGCAAAGGATCAGACAGCGCTGAACCTCGTTCTGGAGCTCGCGGACGTTGCCGGGCCAGCGATAAGTCATCAACAAGTCCAGGGCGCGCGGAGAGAAATAAGGCCGTTCCTTTTTCAGGTCGCCGCTGTATTTCTCGGCGAAATGATCCAGGAGAAGGAGGAGGTCGTCCTTTCTCTCGCGGATCGGGGGAATCTCGATGGTGATGATGCGCAGCCGGTAATACAGGTCCTCGCGGAAATTTCCGCGCCCGATCTCTTGCTCGAGGTTTTTGTTCGTAGCGCTGATGAACCGGACGTTGATCGAGCGGGTCCGGTTCTCGCCGATCCTCCGGATCTCCCTTTCCTGGAGCAGGCGGAGGAGCTTGGCCTGGAGGGGAAACGACAGATCGCCGACTTCGTCCAGGAAAAACGTCCCTCCGTCGGCTTCTTCGATCAGCCCGGATTTGTCTTTGAGGGCGCCCGTGAACGCTCCCCGGGCGTATCCGAACAGTTCGCTTTCCAAAAGATGATCGGGGATGGCTCCGCAGTTCACCGCGACGAACTGGCCGTCTCCCCGCGCCCCCGTTTCATGGATGGCGCGTGCGATGAGTTCCTTGCCCGTCCCGCTCTCGCCGTAGATCAAAACGGGAGCAATGAGGTCTTTGACCTTCTCGATCAGCGCCCTGACCTGGCCGATCGCGGAGGATTTGCCGATCAAGGCGATTTTGTGGTCTTGCATGGATGACGATTGCCGGGACAAAGAGGATAACGCTCCAAATCCCGATTTTTCTCATGACCCGGAATTCGAAGGACGTGAAACAAGCGGCGAAGAAAATCGATGATCGATTCCCGGCTGACTCCGGTCCGGCCGCCCGGCTATCTTCTTCCGCCGCCCAAGATCGAACCCATGATGCCGCGAATGATCTGCCGGCCTACCGAGCTTCCGATCGCTCGGGCGGCGCTCTTGGCCATCGACTCGAGCATTGTATCGCGCGGCCGGCCCGCAGGACGGGGTCCGCTCGGCTCCCGGGGCAACGGGATCCGGCCCGGGGGCGGCTGCGGAAAATTTCCGGGATAGGACGGCTGTTCCGTCCCGGGCCGGGGAGCCGGCTGCGGCTGCTGGGTGAATCTTTCCCCGCGCTGTTTCAATATCTCATACGCCGACTCTCTATCGATCGCCTTCTCGTAGTGGCCGTAAAGAACCGAATGGGAAATGATTTGGGCGCGGACGTCAGGCGCGATGGGGCCGATCTGGCTTTTCGGCGGCAAGACGAACGCGCGTTCCACGATCCCCGGCTGGCCTTTTTCGTCGAGGAAAGAAACCAGGGCCTCGCCGACGGCGAGCTCGCCGATGGCTTTTTCGACATCGACCTTCGGATTGGCCCGAAGCGTCGTGGCCGCGGCCCGGACGGCCTTCAGATCGCGGGGCGTGAACGCCCGCAGCGCGTGCTGGACACGGTTCCCGAGTTGGCCGAGGACAACGTCCGGGACATCGAGGGGGTTCTGGGTCACGAAATAGACACCGATGCCCTTGGACCGGATGAGGCGGACGATCTGTTCGATCTTCTGCAGCAGCACTTCGGGCGCGTCGGCGAACAGCAAATGCGCTTCGTCGAAAAAAAAGACGAGCTTCGGCTTGTCCACGTCCCCGACCTCGGGCATGCGCTCAAAAAGCTCGGCCAGCATCCAGAGGAGGAAGGTGGCGTACATCTTGGGCGACGACATCAGCTTGTCCGCGGCCAGGATATTGATCATCCCTCTTCCCCGGCCGTCCGTCTGCAGGAAATCGTCCAGGTTGAGCGCGGGTTCGCCGAAGAGGTGGTCCCCGCCCTGGTTTTCGAGCTCGAGCACCGCTCGCTGAATGGCGCCGATGCTCGCCGCGGAGATTCGCCCGTATTCGGTCGTGAACTGGTCGGCGTTGTCGCCGGCGTATTGGAGCATGGCCCGCAGGTCCTTGGCGTCGAGCAGAAGAAGGCCGTTATCGTCGGCGATCTTGAAGACGAGAGAAAGAACTCCGCTCTGGATATCGTTCAGGTTGAAGAGGCGGCCGAGGAGCAGCGGCCCCATTTCGCTGACCGTGGTCCGGACCGGATGGCCCTGATCGCCGAAGATATCCCAGAACGTGACCGGACAGCCGTCGAACGCGTAGTCGCCCAGATTCAACGTCTTGATGCGCTCCAGGATTTTGGGCGTAGCCGTGCCGGGGCGGCAGATGCCCGAAAGGTCGCCTTTCACGTCGGCCATGAAAACGGGGACGCCGATGGCGCTGAAGTTTTCGGCCATGACCTGGAGCGAAACCGTTTTTCCCGTTCCGGTCGCGCCCGCGACGAGCCCATGGCGGTTAGCCATGCGAGGCAGAAGATAAAGCTCGCGCTCGCCCTTGGCGATTAATAAGGGGGATGCGTTGGCCATGTTCTCTCCTTTTCGTTTCTGAGTTCGTTATATAAGGCTAAACGCGGTCTGTCAACCATCAGCTTTGGCAACAATTTCATGGTCAGATGGCGCAGGCTGAGCGACGCAAGTCGGGGTGAGCAGAAAGCACGTTGCTGTCGCAGGGGCGAGTTGGTGGTTGCTTGACCTCAAGCTCATCATCTTGCACATATCTCTTTACACAAAGGTAAGCGTCTAACGGCAGCGGCATGAGCCGCGCGCGGCGTTGGCAAAGCGCCCCACGTTAACCAAAACGACCAACCGGCAAAGCGCCACTCGTGAGGTCGCGCGAAGCGCGTCGGCTCCATGCCGTTGTTAGGCGCATTTCTCGTTTTGGCCTACCGATACTTGTTCATTTCACGACAAAACCGATGGGGTGTTGTCGAATAGCCTCAACGGCTCTATTTATTGGATAAGCGACCATAATTCCTGTACTAATTGGAACTGTCATTGCGGAGGGCCTGCCTGCTACAACGACAGGCTCTTGAATTAAATGACGGGCAGAAACCACAGCAATGATGGTCATTTGGTTGGGATTTTGACCTCCCCTAACGACAGGGCCACCTGAAAAACCGGGATTATTGAAGCCATCCAATAGATATCGATTAGATAACCCCAAACCTTCGAAGGTAGATATTATTGCATGTTTTACAAATGGTAACGGTAACCCGTTGTTGATTGATGTAGCGTTGTCTTCATCCATCTTTAATCCGTAAGGGAAACCTAGAAAGTAAACTTGTTCAGAGAGGTGGCAACTGCCGTCAACATTAATTGGAGGCGTGGGGGTTAGCTGTATTGGCGCAGCAAGAACAGAGATGTCAACGTCATCAGGAACAATTAGGATAGTGGTCACATTAACTCTTGACCATTGACCATTAGAAAAAACATCAATTAATAGAGGATTCGATTCTGGAGGAACGAGATGACGGGCAGTAATTAAATACTGACGTTCATCAATTTCAATTGTGAATGCGGTGCCCACCTGATCTCCATTTCGGATAAAGAGAACGCGTTGTAGCACGTTACCAGAAATCACCGGATTTGCCTCCATAAAATGCTTTGTATAGTCGGGCAACCTAATGGCAAGCGCATGACAGCTCGGCTATTGAAGGACAATAGTTCACCTTCATTAGGTACAAGAACCTCCCGCCGTGGTGTGCGCGGGCGCGTCTAACGGCGCGCCTCAGCGGTTGCCGAAAGCGCGCCAGCGTTGTAGGCAATCCTACTGCTGGCGCTGGTTCAGGCTTCCTACTTCCTCAGCAGCATAAGATCAAAGAGATCGGCCCCGGCCGCCGCCTTGACGGCCGTTCGTTTCTCGATCATCTCCGATAGAACGTCTTTTAGTCGGTGGATTGTGACTCCAGCTTGTCTCAGCAGATCGAGTTCCTCCTCGTGCTTGATGCTCCCAACCACAAGTTCCCTTGACCATGAACCTGGGCAAAGGGATTTCCTCAACTGCACCTTGCGAGGCAGGTTGAATTTGGCCTCGATCCATTCATAAACGCCTTGCCTCAACTGCGCCACATCTCGCCTCTTCGCGTTGTGAGGGCCGATGCCGGTCTGTTTCCGGATGGCCGCGGGCACCTTTGTGATATAGGAGATTGGGTTGATCGAGACTTGGACCTCGATATGCCGGCACTCGTACTTGCCGTCGGGGCATGGCCGGATGGCCAAGATATCGATTTCGTCCACTCCGATTTTGATTCCACGAATGGTGAAGTAGCCATTCCGGTTCAACCACTCTTCCACAACTTCTTCACCGAGTAGAGACATGGTCATTCCTCTTCATGCCCGAACGCCTGAATTAAGCCGCGCCGCAAAGCGGCGTCGGCTTGAATGAATTGTTAGCACCCATGCCCTGGAAGCATCTTCCTGTACCCTATCGCAGAGAATCGAGTCGGCTCTGCAGCGAGGACGACAAATCGCCCACCTTGTCCCATATGACCGATGAGTCCTGGCAAAAGCCCGCGGCTTGAGCCCCGATCCATTGTTCGTAACCCGACGTCTTGATCGTCGCGAAAGGCGTCCACTCAGCGTTGCCTCCTTCCTGCGCTGGCAGAAACTGGCCGCACAACATGTATTGCTCTTCTCCACTGGGAGTCATAACGTGCCCAATGCGCACATCACGAAAGCGGACAGGATCTGGTGGGCGGTGGGTATGAAAATCAGTAGCGGCTGCTGTAAGCAAGAATTGTACGACTGAATCTACTGACGCTTTCTGCAGTTCAGGAGCAAGTACATGAGTGGCCCTCACCGCCGGGGGTTCACTGCGCGTGACTGGAGCCGTGCTGCAGGCTGCGAGAACTAATGTGGCAAAAAGGACTGCAAGATATCGCATGATTCTCCTGGGGTGCTAACAATGATTATACAGTCTGTATAATTCTGGAAATACAGACTATCCCTTTCCGTATAAGAAATCTCTCCCTTTTCCTGTCTTTTCGTCCATTGCCTTTCATTTCAACTGCTTACCTCCATCTTTTAGCACCGAGCTTCCCGGTTTATACAGACCGTATAAACCGAGTCAAAGCCTATCAACCGGGCTTCGGACTCCGCGGCCTCCCTTTATTCAAGACATGGGTGTAAATCATGGTCGTGCTGATGTCTTTATGTCCCATCAACTCTTGGATCGTTCGAATGTCATAGCCTGCTTCAAGCAGGTGGGTGGCGAAAGCATACCGGAATACATGACAGCCGACATGTTTGACCACGTTGGCCTTATGAACAGCTTCCTTGACGGCCCGCTAAAGAATGGTCTCATGGACGCGTGTAGATTAGCACTCTGATTCGAAAGATGTCAATTTTTTATAATTCGGGAGGGGCAATACCTCGGGCTTAACAATCCCAGGGGAAAGGGGATATACTCTTGTGTGGAATGGATGAAAAGGAGAAGGATTTGGTCGAACGCGTGTTGAACGGCGATCTCTCGGCGTTCGAGCCCTTGATCGCGCCCTACCGCAAGCCTCTGTTGGGCTTGGCCTACCGCATCACACGCAACCCGGAAGACGCCAAGGAAGCGGCCCAGGAGGCGTTCCTCCGGGCCTTCAAATATCTGAATCGCTTCGACGTGGAAAAGAGCTTCAAGAGCTGGATTTTTCAGATCCTGGTCCACGCCGCACGGAATGATCAGATAAAAAAACGGAAGCGCGAAAGCCTGCTGATGTCGGAACCGCTCAAAACGTCGGCGCTCGCGACGGGCGAGGACCCGGAACGGGGGCAGGCGGACGGCGAAATCCGGTCGCGGCTCATGGATTGCCTCGACGTCTTGAGCCCGCGGGAGCGGGAAGTTTTTCTTCTGCGCGATATCGAAGACATGGACATCCGGGAGAGCGCCCGGATCTTGAAGTGCTCCGCGATATCCGTCAGGGTCCACCTGTCCGCGGCGCGAAAAAAGCTCAGGGTCAGAATCAAGGATCGCTACCCTGAGCTGTTGGAGGGCAAACGATGAGATGCACAAAAGTCGGGAAACTCGCGGCCTTGCTGGCCGGAAACGAGCTTTCGGCGAAAAAGGCCGCCAAGGTCCGGACGCATCTTGAAAAATGCGCGGCCTGCCGGCGGATGGCGGACGAGACGGAGCGCGCTCTGAGGGCCGCCAAAGCGATGGCCCGGGCCGAAGAGGCCGGGGATTGGACCGCCGCGGAATGGTGGACCCTGTTGAAAAATATCACGGCCGAAAAACCCGCGAGAAAGACGGCTTGGGCGGGAGGGCCGCTCAAGCCGGTCCTGGCCGGGGCGCTGGCGCTTTTCTTCATCGTCGCGGGCGCGTTTCTTTTTCTCGGACGATCGCCCGTGAAAACCGACGCGCGGGCCGGCCTCCGCGCGTCTTCCCAAAACCCCGCCCAACCGGCCCTCCCCTCCGGCAATCCGGACGTTTCGTCCGTGACGATCGTTTCGAAAAAAACCGGCCTCAAGATCATCTGGTTTTACAATAAGAATTTCGAGGGCGAAGGCTACGGCAAATGAACCGGATTCTGGGCGTCGCCTTGATCGTTGGAATGGCCCTTCTTCGGCCCGCCGCGGCCCAGGCCCAAAATCCGGGTTCTCCGAAGAGCGAAGCGGCCGACACGCTCCAGAAAGAGATCATCAAGCTGAAATACATCGACGCGGCGGACGTCCTGGTCCTCCTCCAATCCTACCGCAGCCCCGAGGGCAGCCTCGGCACGGCTCTCGACTCGAACAAAAACAGCTTGATCGTCATCAGCGACCATCCGAAAAACGTCCGGAAGATATTGGCTTTGATCAAGGAGATCGACGTGAAACCGGTGGAGCTCCTGTTCACGGTCCAGCTCGTCCTGGGATCCGCTTCCGGAGAGGAAAAAACGGACGAAGCTCTGAAAAACGACCCCGTCATCCAGGAAATCAAAGAGCTCTTGAAATACAAGAGTTTTTCGCTCCTCGACGCGAATCTCGTCCGGACCATGGAACGTCAGACCGCGCAGGTGACGCTCGGCAAGAATGGCGAATACGCCCTGACCCTCAAGCCGAAATACGTGAAAGATGAAAAGGAAGAGACGATCCAGACGGAGATTCAGTTCGGATATCACTTCTCGGGGCCGCCGAAGACGAGCCTCATCCAGAGCACGCTCGTCATGAAACCGGGCGAAAAGACCGTCGTCGGCGTTTCAAAACTCCAGCCCTCTCAATCCCCCCCGAATCTCGACCGCGGCCTGATCCTGATCATCTCAGGAAAAATCCTGAAATCATGACGAGGAAAAGAGCTTTTTCTCCGCCTGAAGCTTAAAACTCTTCCTGTGCAAAGGCGTCGGGCCGAGCCCCTCGAGCGCCTGGAAATGCGCCTCTGTCCCATAGCCCTTGTTTCGTCCCAGCGCATAGCCCCGATATCGCCGGTCGTATTGCGACATCATCCGGTCGCGCAGGACCTTGGCGACGATCGAGGCCGCGGCGATCGAATAGCTCTTCCGATCGCCTCCTGGAATCCCCTTCTGGGGCAGGGGACAGTCCCGGATTTCGAATCCATCGACGAGGACGAAGTCCGGGGTTATCGGCAACCGCGCCACGGCTCTCTTCATGGCTTCCAGGGAAGCCCGGAAAATATTTTGTTGGTCGATTTCGAGGCTGGTCGAAAAGCCGGAGGCGACGGCGACGGCCTGGGCCCGGATGAAGCGGGCGAGTTCCATCCGTTTCTTGGGCGAGAGGAGCTTGGAGTCATTGGTCTGGCGGAGCCAGAGCGGTCCTTCACCCGAGATCCAGGCGGAGGGAAGAATCACGGCCGTGGCGACGACCGGTCCGAACAAGGCGCCCCGGCCGACCTCATCGACACCCGCGATAAGCCGATATCCGCGGTCGAAAAAGGATTTTTCGATCTCGAAATTGGCCACGAGGAGGGATTATTTGGTCTCCCGGAGCCGGGCGGCCTTTCCTTTGAGGTCCCGCAAGTAATAAAGCTTCGCCCGGCGGACCTTGCTCGTCCGGACGATCTCCACTTTTTTAATGGAAGGAGAATGGAGCGGAAAGATCTTCTCGACGCCGATGCCGAACGAGATCTTCCGGACGATGAACGTCGCGCTCATGCCCCGGCCGCGCTTGGAGATCACGTCGCCCTGGAAGATCTGGATGCGTTCCTTGTCGCCTTCCTTGATGATGACGTGGACCTTGACCGTATCGCCGACCCCGAAGGGCGCCATGTCCTTTTTCATTTGCTGGTCTTCGACCAATGACATCAAACTCATCGTTTGTTCCTTTCGTGAGGGTTTCGATCCGGAAGCGTCCTATCATCCGGCTCCGGTTCGCGCCCGGCCAGGAGGTCGGGCCTCCGCCGCAGCGTCTTTTCCAGCGCCTTCGTCCGGCGCCAGGCTTCGATCTTTTTATGGTCCCCGGAAAAGAGAACCTGCGGGACTTTCATTCCCCGGAAATCGCGGGGCCTCGTGTACTGGGGAAAATCCAGCCGGTCCTCGAAGAACGAATCGTGCCGGACGGATTCCTCTTTGCCCACGACGCGCGGGACGAAGCGCGCGGCCGCGTCGACGACGACCATGGCCGCCAGCTCTCCGCCCGTCAGGACGTAATCGCCGATCGAGATCTCGTCCGTGGCCAGATGTTCCGCCACGCGCTCATCGACGCCTTCGTAGCGGCCGCAGATGAGGATGACCTGCGGCCGGCGGGCGATCTCCTCGGCCAAGCGCCCGTCGAATCTCCTCCCTTGCGGCGAGAGGAGATAGACCGGGGCCTGCTCCATCGCCGGCCGGATGCTCTCGACGGCCGCGAAGATAGGCTCGGGCTTGAAGACCATGCCCTCTTCTCCGCCGAAAGGACGGTCGTCCACCTGCCGATGCCTGTCCGTCGTAAAATCTCGCAAATTATGCACGTTGATCTCGATCAGGCTTTTCTGGATCGCCCGTTTTATGATCCCCCCCGATAGAAAGCCTTCGAACATCTCGGGGAAGATCGTGATTATATCAAATCTCATTCAAGTCTAAAAGGCCGTCCGGCGGGTCGACGACGATCTTCTTGCCGGCCCGGTCGATCGCGACGCAAATCTCCCGGCTGAGGGGAATCAAGACTTCTTTCCGGCCGGGGTCGCCTTCGACCGTCAGCAGTGTCGATTCTCCGATGGCCGTCACGTCCGTCACGATCCCCACGCGCTCCCCGCCGATCGTCTCGACGGCGCAGCCGATCAGCTCAAAATCATAAACCCGGCCATCCTCGACGGGCTTCAACGCCTCCTCGGGGACAAAAATATCCCGGCCGGCGAGATCGTCGGCCCGGGCCAGGGAATCTATTCCCCGAAGCTTGAGGATATGGGAATTTTTATGAGGGAGAAGGTGTTCAACCTCGAACTCCCGGTTTTCCCCTTTTTCGATCAGAAAAATCTTAAAAAAAAACCTTCGGGCAGAAGCTCCGTCCTCAGCTTGACCTTGAGCTCTCCCTCTCTTCCGTGACTTCTCTGAACTCTTCCGACGCTCCGCACCTCAGCTTTTCTCGATGATTTCGAGGTTGAATCTCCGCTTCAGCTTCATGCCCGCGGCGCCGAGGATGATGCGCATCGCCCGTGCGGTCCGGCCCTGTTTTCCAATCACTTTGCCTAAATCTTCAGGCGCCACTTTGAGTTCCAGGATGGTGGTTTGTTCTCCTTCGAGCAGGGAAACGACCACTTTTTCCGGCTGGTCCACGAGCGCTTTGGCAATCAATTCTACGAGCTCTTTCACAGTAACCTCCTTTAAGATTTAGAGTAACATCATTTGGAAAGTTTCGATGTCTTGGAGACCTTTTCAATAAGGGATTTCACGGTCGGCGAAGGTTTCGCCCCCTGGCCGATCCAAAACTTAGCTTTCTCCAGATCGACGGAAATCTCCGCCGGATCCTTCAAGGGGTTGTACGAGCCGATGTAATCCTTGGCCTTGGTTTCGCGCGGTCTCTTCGAGTCGACGACGACGATCCGGTAGCTCGGCCTGCTCTTGGCCCCAAATCTCATCAAACGCAGTGTCATCATGGTAGGTTAATCCATTCTATTAAAATGAGTTAAGATCATAGCCGAATTTTCAGGGCAAGTCAATACAAAAAGGAAGAAAAAATAGGGGCGCCCGCCCAAACCATAAGCCCTTGTCCGACAGAAAACAAGGGCCGCGCCGCTCTTTTTCAATCCCCCTTGATCTTGATCGCGACGAAGTCATGGCTATTGACTCGGAACGCCAGCTGGAATAATTCATTGCCCTTCCGGCTTATTCGGGCTCCCGTTTTCAGGTCGGTGACGCTGTATGTCCGACCAGGCTCGAGGCTCAACGGGAGGATCGACACGTCCACGGGTCTCGGCCCGTAATTCATGACGGCCGCGGCCGGCGCGCCGCCCCCCGTCGTCATCGCCACGTCCATGTCTTCCGCCAGACCGTCGATATCGAAGGGCTTCTTCAAACCGTGCCGCGCCAGAGCGAAATCAAGGACGTCTCGGACAAAGGCCGGCATGATTCTCGCGGCCGACGCCAGATCCAGGGAGATCGTGACGACCGCTCCCTTGCCGAAGGCGTTGACGAGGGCCGCGGCCGAGCCGTCCTCGAACGCCGCGACGATCTTTCCCGTCCCCGGCTTCCATGAAGGCGCGTCCGCCGGGCCGAAAGCGAACCGCATCCCCTTTTTGACACGGGCGAACAGAGGCTCCCCCATCTCGATCAGCGCATGCCGTTTGGCCTTCTCCTCGACCCCTCCGACGAGCGCCTGCCGGTCGAAAAGATCGCCGTAGGGAATGCGGGGGCCGAACAAAAGCGCGGTCCCTCCCCGTTCGATGAAAGTTTTGAGCAAAAGACTGTCCGTGTCCTGCATGCCGGCAACGTCCGGGAGGACGAGGATATATTTCCGGGAGAGGAGATATTCGAGCTGTTCCTCGTTCATATGGTAAGGATAATAGGGCAGGATCTCTTCCCCTTTGGGCGGAATGAAGGGAATGATCTCGGCCGCGAGGCCCAGCCGCCGGAAAGCGTCGAGCGCCGGAACGATGCTCTCCGTCCATCTCTCCGCCCACCAGTCGCTGTAAGGAATATAAACGCCGATATGGCCGGATTCGTCCGCAACCTCCCTGGCCAGGATGGAATAGGCTTTCAGCCCGCTTTCCACGGCCGCGCCCGTCTTGCGGGCGTCGGCGGTCTTTTTGCCCATCGCGTGGATATTGCCATGATATGTGAACAACGTGAGACCGTCCGGCCCGAAGGCGGAGGCCGCGCTCAGGAGCTGATCGGAGGCGTCCTCGGGCCCGGCCAGATATCGGCCGCCGAAGCTTTTTTCCAGGTAGCCGAAAAGTTCGACGTGGGAGAGGGCCATCTTCCCTTTTGGAAGCATGGCCCCGGCGGACAGGGCGGCGAAATCTTTCGTCCGACGCGCCGGAAAAAGCTTCCGGTTGTCCGGCCGGTAGGAAGCCATGACCGCGCCCTGATAGACGACGATATCGAGGCTGTCGATGGCCGCCAGATAGCCGGCCAGTAGAGGGTCGTCGATATAGGGCGCGCAGCCGGAAAGGAGGCCCTTGTTCAGGGCTTTGACGGCGTCGCAAAATTCGCGGACTTGGCCGGCCAGATACGTTCCACTGCCCTCTTGATAATCGTAAAATCCGATGAGCGAGGGGTGGCTTCCGTAAAGCCTCCACAGTTCTCTCATGACGACTTTCATGCTGTCCATGTAATCGGCATAGGGCATCTTCTTCGTCGTGTCCCAGACGACCGTGACGAGCGACGGCAGCCCGAACCGGTCGGCCAGATCGAGGGTCAACCCGACCCGGTCATCGGTCGAATGCGGCTGCGCGGCGACGGCGCAGACGGTCGAAGGATACCAGGCTTTTTTGTTGATGATGTCGTGGACGACGAGCATGTTGCCGCCGATGCCCGTGAATTCGCGCATATAGTCCGCCGTGTCCGCCTCGGCCCCCGTCTCCGGCATGGCGCTTACGATCATGAAATCGCCGACGACCTTGCCGACGACGAAGCTCGCTTTTCCCGCCACCGGCGCGGACGGCTTCGTTGAAGAGATGGTGATCCCGTAGAACCCCTGGGGCGCGTCCGCCGCCAATCGGATCTCTCCCTTGAAGAGGCCGAGCGCGCGGCTGGCCAGTTTGAGGGTCAGGTCCCGCGGGCCTTTCGTCGGGACGAGGAATACCGCCTTGAGATCGACCTCGTCGATGGAGTCGGATGTCCTGACGACGGCGCTGACCCGGACGGTCTCGCCGGGCTTCGGCCGCGTCTTGTCCACGGAGACCTCGACGCGCAAGCGATCGGCCTCGGCTCCGCCGGGATTCCCGCCTTGACAGGAGAACGTGAGCGCCGCGGCGAGGACGAGTCCGGCGCCTAAAAATCGGAATGACGTCATGTTTTATTTGATCGAGTAGAGAATTTTCTGGAAGGCCGACTTCTTCATCATGTTCCGCATCTCGAGGAACTGCTTGAGGAGCCGGTTGACCTCGTGAACGGGCCGGCCGCTGCCCCGGGCGATGCGCTGGCGGCGGCTGCCGTTGATGATCTTCGGATCGCTCCGCTCCGCGGGCGTCATGGAGTTGATGATGGCCTCGAAATAGAGGAGGCTGCGGTCGTCGATCCCGGCCTGCGCGAGATTTTTAAAGGGCCCGACATTCGGCAGATGGCCGAGCATGCCGGAAAGCGAACCCATTTTTTTGAGCTGGCCGAGCTGCTTCTTGAAATCCTCGAGCGTAAAGTCCTGACGGCGGATCTTGCGGGCGAGCTCTTCGGCCTCCTTGACATCGGCTTCGGCTTCGGCCTTTTCGATGAGGCTCAGCATGTCGCCCATGCCCAGGATTCGCGAAGCCATGCGGTCAGGATGGAAAATTTCGAGCTTGTCGAATTTTTCGCCCACCCCCACGAATTTGATCGGCTTGCCCGTGACCGCGACGATGGAGAGCGCGGCCCCGCCCCGCGCGTCGCCGTCGAGCTTCGTGAGGATGATCGAAGTCAGTCCGATCCGGTCGTTGAACGCCTGCGCGCTTTTGACCGCGTCCTGACCGGTCATCGAATCGCCGACGTAAATCACTTCGACGGGGTTGAGGATGTTTTTGACGAGGAGCAGTTCATCCATGAGATCCTCGTCCACGTGGAGCCGGCCGGCCGTGTCGACGAGCAGGAGGTCGTGGCCGCGGTTCCTCGCGGATTTCACGAGTTCACGCAAGGCCGCCTCGGGCGCGGACATCTGTTCTCCGGTCATTTCATAAAAAGGAAGGCCGAGCGAGCCGGCGATCATCTTGAGCTGGTCCTGAGCCGCCGCCCGCTTGAGATCGAACGAGACGAGGAGCGGATTTTTGCCGCGGCCCTGCGCCCACCTGGCGAGCTTGCCGCACGTCGTCGTCTTGCCGCTGCCTTGGAGCCCGACGAGCATGACAATGGACGGAGGCGCGCCGGCGAACGTCAGCGGTTTATCCGTCGTCCCGAGGATCGCCGTCAGCTCGTCCCGGACGATCTTGATCACCTGTTGGGCGGGCGAGAGGCTATCGAGAACCTCCTGATGGAGGGCCTTGGCCCTGATCCGTTCCTCGAAGTCTTTAACGACCTTATAGTTGACGTCCGCTTCGAGAAGGGCCATGCGGATCATCTTCAGGGCCTCGGCCATGTTTTTTTCGGTGACCTTGACCTCCCCCTTGAGGAATTTCACCACCTTTTGAAGCCGGTCCGATAATTGATCAAACATGGGGAAGCATTTCCGATTAATCCATTGCGCCGCGACAATCATAAAGAAAACGCGACAGACAGTCAATTTGGAGGGGGAACCCGCTTCGCGTTTCCCCCTTCCAACGGGCACACCGTTTTGTACTTTAGGGTACAAAACGGCGTTGCCCTGCCTCCCTTTCTCGGGCGGGGCATGAAACCCCGCCCTGCGACCAAGGGGGCGGCTCCCCTTTGGATCCCTCTACGAGCGGTTCCCCGTTGAAAGCCATGGGGCATATCAACCGCTCGTCAAACCGAGCCGTGTCTGACCGTGAGGGCAAAGGGGTAATGGGTATTGTGTCTCCCCATTAAAATCATATAATAAAAGAAGAAAACCTGATGAAGCTCCTGAAGATCGGCATTTCCGGCGTGCGCGGCATCGTCGGCGACTCCATCACGCCCAAGCTCGTCATGGATTTCGCCGCCGCGTTCGGCACTTACATCAATTCCAAACCCGTCCTTCTCGGCCGGGATACGAGAATCTCGGGCCCCATGCTTCAGGCGGCCTGCCTGGCCTCGCTCCTGTCCACGGGATGCGACGTCCTGGACCTGGACATCTGCCCGACGCCCATCCTGCAATACGCGGTCAAAAAACTGAAAGCCAAGGGCGGCATATCGATCACGGCCGGGCATAACAACATCCAATGGAACGCCCTCGCTTTCATCAATCAGGACGGGACCTATCTCAACCCTTACCAGGGAGCGGAGGTCCTGGATACCTATCATCTCGGCCGATTCAAAAAAGCCTCGACGGACGGCCTCGGCGAAGCGAGGCGGGTGGAAAAATGCGCGGACGAATATTTTGACGGCTTGCGCGCTTTCCTGGACGCCGAAGCCATCGGCAAGGCCAGGCTGAAGGTCGTCATCGACGCCTGCAACGGGGCCGGGGCCTATTTTCTCGAGGGACTAGCGCGCGCCCTCGGCTTCGAGCTCATCCCCGTCAACAACGAGCCCAACGGCTTCTTCCCGCACGACCCCGAACCGCGGCCGCGCAACGCCCAGCAGGTCGTCGCCATCATGAAGGTCGTCGGTGCGGACATCGGCTTTCTTCTCAACAGCGACGTCAGCCGCGTCTCCGGCGTGACTGAAACGGGCGAAAGCCTGTCCGAGGAATTCACGTTTCCGCTCGTTGCCAACGAATACTTGAAGGACCATCGCGGACCGGTCGTCGCCAACCTCTCGACATCGCGGATGATCGAGGATGTGGCGCGGGACCGCGGCTGTCCGCTCGTCCGGACGAAAGTCGGACAATCTTTCGCCGTCCATGCGCTCCTCCAGGAGGAGGCCGTTCTCGCCGGGGAGGGCAGCGGCGGCGTGGCCATCGCCGATTTCCAGCCGGCCTTCGACTCCTTCCTGACGATGGGATTCATCCTCCAGACGATGGCAAAACGGGGCCAGAAGATCTCGCGTCTCGTCGCGGAGCTTCCCCGATATCATATCGTCAAGGAGAAGATCTATTGCCCGCCGACGAAAGTCCATTCCGTCGTCAGCGAGGTGAAAAAATTCTTTCGGCGGCACGAGATCGACACGTCGGACGGCATCCGCGTCGAGGACAAGACCGGCTGGGTCCAAGTGCGCACATCCGGCACGGAACCCATGATCCGGATCATCGCCGAAGACCAAAACAAGGCCAAAGCGCGCGAGCGGGCCGACGAAGTCATCCGTTTCATCGACGTCTTGATCCAATGAAGAAAACATCGTCCTTGAAGATCAGCATTTCCGGCATCCGGGGGATCGTCGGAGACAGCCTGACCCCGCAGCTGGCCGGCGCTCTGGCCCAGTCCTTCGCCACGTATATCGGCGTCGGGCCGGTGATGGTCGGAAGGGACGCCCGCCCCTCGGGCGCGATGATCAAGCCGGCCGTCATCTCGGGGCTCCTGGCCTGCGGTTGTCAGCCCGTGGACGTGGGCATCTGCCCCATCCCTTCGTTTCTCCTTTTGACGAAAGAATCCAAGGCCGCGGGCGGCATCGCCGTGACGGCCAGCCACAACCCCAAAGAGTGGAACGGGCTGAAATTCATCAGCCGCGAAGGGCTCTATCTCACGCGGCACCAGATGGAGGAATTTCTGGACATCTATCATCAGGGGGAATTCTCGTTCGTCGAGCCCGAACGATATAAAACCCTCAAGACGGAATCCCGGCCGACGGAACCGCACCTCAAGAAGCTCCTCGCCCATTTTAACGTAAGCTTGATCCGCCGGAAGAAATTCAAGGTGGCCGTCGACTGCGGAAACGGCGCCGGCGCCATACTCGCGCCGCAGCTTCTCGACGCCCTGGGCTGCGTGACCGTCCTCATCAACGCCGTCCCCGACGGCTCGTTCGCGCATCAATCGGAACCGCTGCCCGAGAACATCCGCGAGCTTTGCCGGGCGGTCGTCAGGAACAAGGCCGATATCGGCTTCGTTCAGGACGCCGACGCCGACCGGCTGGCCATCGTCAACGACAAAGGCGAGCCGCTCGGCGAGGAAATGACCCTGGCCCTCGCGACGCGATACGTGCTGAGCAAAAAAAGAGGATCGGTCGTCTGCAACCTCTCGACGACGCGGGCCATCGACGACATCGCCGCGGCGCGGAAAGTTCCGGTCTTCCGGACGAAGATCGGCGAAATCAACGTCGTGGAAAAGGTCCTCTCGGCCGAGCCGGAAACGGCGATCGCGGGCGAAGGCAACGGCGGCGTCATCCTGCCCCGGATTCATCCATGCCGCGATAGTTTCACCGCGATATGCCTGACCCTGGAGTCCATGGCCTCATCGGGGAAGACGATCTCCGCGCTGCGGAAAGACATCCCGCGATACGTCATGATCAAGGACAAGATCGAAGGATCGGCCGAACGGGCCAGCCGCCTGATCGGAAGGCTCAAGAAAAAATACGAGGGCGAAGGCCGGGTGAATCTGCTCGACGGGCTGAAAGTCGATTATCCGGACCATTGGATCCACGTCCGACCGTCCAATACCGAGCCCATCATCCGGGTGATCGCCGAGGCCAAAACGGCGGAGACGGCGAAAGCCGCGATCCGGCGGCTTAGAAAAGAGATCGCGGAATTGCAGAAGAAGATCTAGGGACAATGAAAAAGAAAGCCACGCTCCTCGCCAACGTCGAGATCCATACGCCTCATCGGCATTTCCCTGACGGCGCCATTTTGATCGAAGGGGAAAAGATCGCCCATGTCGGCCCGATCCGGGAAGCCTCCGCCTCCATCGCTCAATCAAAATCGATGTCCCGGGAATTCGAGACTGTTGATCTCAAGGGTCTCACCGCCGTGCCCGGTTTCATCGACATCCATCTCCACGGCGGCGGCGGCGCGGATTTCATGGACGCGAACCCGGCCTCGATCGAGCGGGCTCTCAGGACCCACCTCGTCAAAGGCACGACATCAGTCATCCCGACCCTGATGACGGCTGCGCCGGAGGATATCCTCCGGGCCATCGAAGCCGTCATCAAGATGCCAAGCGCCGGTCTGGAGATCCCGGAAATCCTCGGCCTTCATTTGGAAGGTCCCTGCCTTGCCGGGGAAAAGCGGGGGGCCCAACCCGAGAAGCATATCCGTCCGTTCTCATCGGGAGAGCTGAGTCGTTATATTAGGGCATCCAAGGGGGGAATCAAGATCATGACGCTGGCCCCCGAAATCCCCAAGGCCGGCCCGTTGATTCGCTATTTGCTGAAGAACAGGATCATCGCCGCGGCGGGCCACTCGAACGCGGCATTTGCCCAGGCCATGGCGGGCCTCCGGGCCGGGATCTCGCACGGGACGCATCTCTTCAACGCGATGAGCGGCCTCTTTCATCGCGACCCCGGGCTCGCGGGCGCATTACTTTTGGACGACGGCGTCTCCATCGAGCTCATTGCCGACGGCATCCATCTCCATCCGGCGATCCTGAGCCTGGTCATGAAGATCAAACCCCTTGAAAAGATCATCCTCGTCACCGACGCCACGAGGCGGACGGGGCTCAGCCGGACCCCTCTCCGGACGCCCGACGGACGTCTCTACGGAAGCGCGATCACCCTCGATGTCGCCCTCAAAAATGCGGCTCGCTGGACGGGCCGGCCCCTGGCCGAAATCCTTCCCATGTTGACCCTCAACCCGGCCCGCCTCCTCGGCGTCACCGGCCGCAAGGGCCGTTTGGCCAAGGGCGCCGACGCCGATATCGTCATCTTGGACAAAAAGCTCAGCGTAACTCACGTCTTTCGCAAGGGAAAGAAAGTCCTTTAGAACCCGACGCCGGCAGCCGTCCACCGCGCTTGACAGCTTCGCCCCTTTGCTGATAAGGTAATACTAATTTTCGCGGAAAAGAAGATAACATGAAGAAAATAAATAACTTTTCCGAAGAGAGCGAGGAGATGATCATGTCCTCAAAGATCGATCACGATGAAATCGACAGGCTGGTCAAGCTGTTGGAGGATAAAAATCTGTCCGAATTCGAGCTTGAAGTCGAAGGATTCAAGATCAGGATAGCGCGCAATGCCCAGGTCGTCTACGCTCCTCTGTCGCAGCCGGCGACCGGCAGCGGCAAATCGGCCGTGCCCGCGGGAGAGCCGGCCGGCGGCGGCGCCGCGGAATCGTTCATCCAAGCCGGCCAGGCCCAACTCCATTTCGTCACTTCCCCAATGGTTGGCACGTTCTACCGGGCATCCGCTCCCAACTCCCCGCCGTTCGTCGAGATCGGGGAATCGGCCAAGAAAAAACAAACCCTCTGCATCATCGAAGCGATGAAGCTTATGAACGAGATCGAGTGCGACATGGACGGCATCGTCAAGGACATCTTTGTCGAGAACGGCAAGCCCGTCGAGTACGGACAAAAACTCTTTTCCATCCTGCCCACCCCATAAGTCGTCATGATCTCCAAGATTCTCATAGCCAATCGCGGTGAAATCGCCCTCCGGATCATCAGGGCCGCCAAAGAACTGGGCATCAAGACCGTCGCCGTCTATTCCGAGAGCGACCGGACCTCGCTTCATACTCTGCTCGCGGACGAAAGATTCTGCATCGGCCCGGCCAAAGCCCAGGACAGCTACCTGAACATTCCCAACCTGCTGACCGTGGCCGAGATCACAAAGGCCGACGCCATTCATCCCGGATACGGGTTCTTGGCCGAAAATCCCCGGTTCGCCGAGATCTGCGAAACGTCCGGGATCGCCTGGATCGGCCCGCCGGCCTCGATCATCCGTCTCATGGGCGACAAGAATCGGGCCCGCCAGGAAATGGCCAAGGCCAAGCTTCCCATCATTCCGGGGAGCGAAAAGGTCATCGACGACGTCAACGAGGCCAAAAAGGTCGCCCTGAAAATCGGTTTTCCGGTCATCATCAAGGCCGTAGCGGGCGGCGGCGGCAAAGGCATGCGGATCTGCCGCAACCCCCAGCACGTCGAGGAGCAGTTTCCGATCGCCCAGAACGAAGCCAAGTCCGCGTTCGGCGATCCCTCCTTATATATCGAAAAATATCTCTCCGACGCCCATCACATCGAGATCCAGGTCGTCGCCGACAAAAAAGGCACGGTCATCGTCTTCGGAGAGCGGGACTGTTCGGTCCAGAGAAAATACCAGAAGGTCATCGAGGAGACGCCGTCTCCGTTCGTCGACGAGCGATTGCGCAAGAAAATGATGAGCGCGGTCGAAGACGCGGTCAGATACATCGGCTACGAGAGTCTCGGGACGTTCGAGTTCCTGGTGGACGAGAACAAGAAGTTCTACTTCATGGAAGCCAACACCCGCGTCCAGGTCGAGCATCCCATAACCGAAATGGTTTATGGGATCAACCTGGTGAAGGCCCAAATCCGGGCGGCGGCGGGCGAGAAAGTGACGTTTCCGTTCGAGCTCGTGATGCGCGGCCACGCCATCGAATGCCGGATCAACGCCGAAGACCCGGTCACGTTCGCGCCCTCGCCGGGAAAGATCGATTTTCTCGTCCTGCCCGGCGGCGAAGGCATCCGCGTGGATTCTGCGGCTTACGGAGGCTGGCAGATCCCGCCGGATTACGATTCCCTCGTGGCGAAGATCATCGCTTTCGCCCCCAACCGGCAACTCGCGATCAAAAAAATGCAGACGGCCCTGGAAATGACCACGATCGTCGGCATCAAAACCAACATTCCCCTGCACCTGGTCATTCTGGCGAACACGGATTTCATCCGCGGCGCGTACAGCACCCAGTTCCTGGAAAGGCTTTTGCAAAACAACGGCGCGTCGAAATAAGACGGATGAAAAGCCAAAATCCGAGCTGGGCGTCCCGCCCGGTCCCGCCCGGCGCAACCCCTGCTCTTTTCGGGCGCTAGAAGAAACGGGAAGAGAGGAGGGGCGGATTTTTACGGATCCGCGATCCTCCGCAAATAGATCTTGACCTCGAAGCCGCCTTCGTTGTCCCCCGTCACGTTCTCGTTGAGCCCGAGCATCAGTCGGCCCGACGAGAACAGGATGATCCTATTGCTCTTCCCGATAAACAGGATTTCGCCGAAATCCCGGCTCGTTTTTTCGCCGGTCTGTTTGTCTTCGGTAACATCGGTTTTTTCCCGGATTTTGCAAAGCAGCGCGCCCAGGTTCTGATCGGACAGCGGCTGCTGCATCGTCCGTAGGTTGAGCCCCTCGGGACCGCAGGTCGCCATGGGATTGTCTTTCTGGAGCGAAGCCGTCCCCGTCGCCTCGAAATAATATTCCTGGCCCTTTTTGACGTCGAGCGCGGTGTCCGTCCAGGCCGTGCTCGCGACGACGAGAATCGTTTTGACCAGCTCGAAATCCTGCGGCGCTTCCTGCTGACGGCCGGAGCGCGAGGCCGCCGAGGCCGCCGAAAAGGCCAAGGAGAAAAAGAAGAGCATGACCAGGATCGATTTGGCGGATATGCACTTCCTCATTTTGAATTCAGCACGCCGAGCATCGCCTCATGGATCAGGCCGTTGCTGGCCACGACTTCGGGATGATAGATGTCGACCGGGACGCCTTGGAAATCCGTTATCCGGCCGCCGGCTTCCTCGACGATCACGGCGCCGGCCGCGGTGTCCCAAGGGTTGAGCTTCATCTCCCAGAAGCCGTCGAACCGGCCGCAGGCGACGTAGCAGAGATCGAGGGCGGCCGAGCCGCAGCGCCGGACGCCCTGCGTCCGGAGGAGGAAATTGCCGTGATGGCGCATATTGGCTTTTGTTTCGCGGATATCGTAGGGAAAACCCGTGGCCAGGAGACACCTGTTCAGGTCATCGATGGCTGAAACCCTGATTTTTTGACCGTTGAAATAGGCCCCCTCCCCGCGCCCGGCCCAGAACATCTCCCCGTTCATGGGATTGAAGACCACGCCGCAGACCAATTCTTTTCGGCGTTCGAGGCCGAGCGAGACGCAAAAGACGGGGAAGCGATGCGCGAAATTCGTCGTTCCATCGAGTGGATCGAAAACCCAGCGGAACTCGGCGTCCGTCAATTCCCTGAGCCCCTCTTCGGCCAGAAAATCGTGTCCGGGAAAGAGTCCTGAAAGACGCCGGAAAACGAGGTCCTGGGAAGCCGTATCGGTCTTGGTCACGAGATCGACCTTGCCTTTGAAAAAAATCTCGCCGACTTCGAAAAAATCTCTCCGAAGAAGGTCTCCGGCCTCGCGGGCGACCGTCTTGGCCGCTTCGAGATATATCGAATACTCGCCCATCGTGTAAATATCATACCAACTCCATCACTTTTGGGCAACTCGAGAAACGCGGCGACTCAGCCCGAGACGCCTTTGAACTTTTTGCCTTTTCATTCGTAGTATATTATGATATTGCGACCTGAAAGGCGTGAACCATGAAGAGAAAAATCATTATCATCATCATCGCCGTCGTCATCATCGGACTCATCGTCCTCCTCAACTACAACTCCCGGCGTGAGAAATCGGTCAAGGTCAGCATCGAAAAGGTCAAAAAAACCGATTTGACCTCCATCATCTCCGCTTCGGGCGAGATCAAACCCAAAAAGAGCATCAACATCAGCGCCCTCATCATGGGCAGGATCGAAAAAATAGGAGTCAAGGAAGGCGACGTCGTCAAGACCGGCGATTTTCTCCTGAAGCTCGACGCCACGCAATACGAAGCCAACGCCGAGCGCGATCGCGCGTTCATCCAATCGTCCCAGGCCGAGCTCATCAAAGCCCAGATGACGCTCGAGAAGAACAAGAGCTTTTACGATCGGCAGAAGAACCTCTACGACAACGGACTTATCTCCAAGGAGCAGCTCGAGCAGGCGAAAGTCCAGCTCGACATTTCCGACGCCGGCGCCAGGTCCATCAATTTCCAGATTCAACAGGCCCAGGCGTCCCTCAAGAGTACGATGGACATCCTGGGCAAGACGGCCTTCACTTCTCCCATCGACGGCATCATCACGAGCCGCCGCGCCGAGGAGGGCGAAATGGCCATTATCGGGACCATGAACAATCCCGGGACCGTCCTTATGACCATTGCGGACCTTTCGGTCATGGAAGTCGAGGTCCAGGTCGACGAGACCGACGTGGTCGGCGTCGAGCTCGGCCAGACGGCCAACATTCGCGTCGACGCCTTCCCGAACCAGGTCATCAAGGGCAAAGTCACAGAGATCGGAAGCTCCGCGCTGCCAAAAGTCGGAGCCACTACGACGACGCAGGAATCCAAGGATTTCAAGGTCGTGGTCACCCTCGAAAATCCCTCGAAGCTCCTGAAGCCGGGGCTATCCGCCTCGGCCGACATCATCACCGCCGAGAAAAAGCAGGTTTTAGCCGTCCCGATCTCGGCCCTCGTCATCCGAGAGAAGAAAGCGGACGCGGCCACGGCCGCGCCGAGCACGAGCAAGGGCGCCGGGGAAGAGGAGGGCATCTATATCGTCGAAAACAGCCGGGTCAAATTTGTCCCGGTCAAGAAAGGCATCACGGGCGAACTGACGATCGAGATCTCCTCCGGCCTCAACGAAGGGCAGGACATCGTGGTCGGCCCCTACGACGCGCTCCGCCAGCTCAAGGACGGCGTCCTGATCAAGACCGAGGCTAAAAAACAAGAAGAGAAAAAATGAGCGGCGCGAACAGCCCCATCATATCGATCGAGAACATCGGCAAGATCTATGAGCTGGGCAAGACCCAGGTCAAAGCGCTCTCCGGGGTCACGTTCGACGTCCAGAGAAACGAATTTATGGCCATCATGGGGCCGTCGGGGTCGGGCAAATCCACGCTGATGAACCTCCTCGGCTGCCTCGATACCCCCACCGAAGGCAAATACGTCCTTAACGGCAAGCTCGTGAGCACGATGACCGAGAACGAGCTGGCCTATATCCGGAACCGGGAGATCGGCTTCGTTTTCCAGGTGTTCAACCTCCTGCCCCGGGCGACGGCGCTCCGTAACGTCGAGCTTCCTCTCATCTACAAGGGCATGAAAAAGAAGGACCGGGAGGAGAAAGTCCGCCGGGCCCTCGAGCGCGTCGATATGAAAGAGCGTATGGATCACCGTCCCCCGGAGCTCTCGGGCGGCGAGCGCCAGAGGGTGGCCATCGCCCGGGCGCTGGTCAACGAGCCTTCGCTCATCCTGGCCGATGAGCCGACAGGCAACCTCGATTCCAAAACCGGCCAGGAAATCCTCAATCTTTTCCACAAATTGCACGAGAGCGGCAACACGATCATCATGGTGACCCACGATTCGAACGTGGCCCAACAGACGGAGCGCATCCTCTTCCTCAAGGACGGGAAGCTCGAAAAGGAAGTCCGGAAGGGACCCTGATTTTGGTTTTTTAAAATCGCTTCCTCCAGGTCGGTTCATCGCCGATCTTCTGACCGAAGTACAGTCAGGCCGATCTTCAATTGACACAAATCTGGTCTCAAGCTACATTAAAGCCATGACCCGCTCCCTCCTCCCCATTGACGGGACATTTCTCGAAACGCCGTTTCCCCGTCTTCTTTTCAGAATCTGGCGGCAGGAAGGCTCTGGTCGGCTCAATCTCCAAAAAGGCGAAGAGGCCAAAAGCCTCCATATCGAGAACGGCCGGATCGTCATCGAAAAGACCGCTCTCTCCGAGAAGGAATTCCTCTCCGCTCTCGTCAAAAAAAAAGTCCTCCCCGCGGAAAAAGTGAGGCAATGCGACCGGTTCGCGGGCGCTCACATGATCTCCCGGATCAAAGCCCTCAGCGATCTCGGCCTGATCTCGCCCCTCCCTCTGTGGAATTTGATCGAATCGTTCTTCGTCCGCCGGCTCTTTTCCTTCTTCGACTGGGAGGAAGGACGCTTTTCCTTCGAATCGGGCGCATCGCTCCCCGGAGGCGAACGGCTGGGTTTTCTCCAGACTCACGATCTCATCCTGCAGGGCGTCCGCCAGATGCGGAACGTCCGCCTCATCGAGCAGCACCTCCCGGCCGAGGAGGATCCGATCTATGTGTCCTCTCCCTATTTCCTGCACAGACTGAACTTCGAACCGCATGAAAAATACGTTCTCGACGTCCTTCACCATGCCGTGAATCTCAAGGGGTTTCACGGGCTGTGCGAGATCGGGAAAAAGGAAAGCCAAAAGACTCTTTTCGCGTTCGTCTGCATGGATATCCTGGCCGTGCCCGAAAAAAGGGGTAAGGGCCGGCCCGACGACCAAGCGAAGGAACCACCGGCCGCGGAGCCGGAAAGGATCCTGGACGCCCTGAACGAAAAATGCGCCTATATCCACAAATACATCACCAAGCAAATCGGCCCTCTCGCCCACACGATTCTCGGCAACTGCCTCGAGGAGATCAGGCTCGGGCTGGGACCGCTGTTCAAAAAAATGAGACTCCTTCCGGACGGCCGGATCGAGGTCGATTCCGCCGTGACCGCGACCGCCAGTCACCTTCCCGAAGAGCTGTTCAAATCCCTGCGCAAAGGCTATGATGAGATTCTCGTGGCCGAAGTCCTTGCGGTCAAGAAATCCCTGGGCGGCGCCCACGAAACCACCCTGGTCAAAAACATGGAGAAGATCGGATGTCTATAAATCGCAAGCAAATATTCTCGTTGCTCATCCTCCTCACGCTCTTGGCCCTCTATTTTCTGATCAAAATTGTTGCCTGACAAAAAAATCATCATCCTCATTGTCGGCCCGACCGGCGTCGGCAAAAGCTCCGTGGGGCTCGCCCTGGCCGAAAAAATCCGCGGCGAGATCATCAATTGCGACTCCATACAGGTTTATAAGGGATTCGACATCGGCACGGACAAACCGTGCGCCGAGGATCGCCGGAAAGTCCCCCATCATCTCCTCGACATCATCGACGCTTCGACGCAGTTTACGGCCGCCGATTTCGCCGGCCTGGCCTTCGCCGCCGTGACCGCCATCGGACGCCGCGGCAGCCTCCCCCTCATCGTGGGGGGAACAGGGATGTATTTCAAAGCCTTGTTGGACGGGCTTTTTCCCGGGCCAGCCAAAGACGAATCCCTGCGCCGGGCCCTTTCCGAGGAAGCTCGGGAAAAAGGGTCCGCTTCTCTCTGGCACCGCCTCGAAACCGTGGACCCCGCCTATGCGGCGAAGATCGGACCGAAGGACCTCGTCAGGATCATCCGCGGGCTCGAAGTTCAGGCCGTGACCGGAACGCCGATCACGGAGCATTTCCGCCGCACGCGGAGCCGGTTCGGGGATTTCGCAACGCTCAAAATTGGATTACAATTGGAGCGGGAAGAACTCTATCGGAGGATAGAAATGCGCGTGGACGGCATGTTCCAACGAGGGCTGATGGACGAAGTGAAAACGCTGCTCGCTTCCGGCATCCCCGAAAAGGCGCCGCCGTTCCGCGCCCTCGGATACAAATATGTCCTCGAATTCCTCAACGGCCGGATGAGTTTGGCCGAAGCCTCCCGGCGGACCAAAATCGACACGCGCCATTACGCCAAACGGCAGATGACCTGGTTTCGGAAAATGGACGGCGTCCGATGGTTCTCACCCCATGATTTCGCCGCTATCCTGAGGCATGTGAAAAAGGATCTGAACTGACATGGAAAAAGCGATCCTCGTCAATCTCGCGATCAACAAAAAGCAAAAACTCGAAGCCGAAGAGTCCATGGACGAGCTTGCGGGGCTGGCCAGGGCCGCCGGCGCCCGTGTCGTCGAAAAGGCCTTTCAGGTCCGGCCGGCGATCAGCCCCAAGTACTTCATCGGCGAAGGCAAAGTCGAGGAGATCAAGCGGATCGCGAACGAGATTGACGCCGGCCTGGTCATCTTCGACCACAGCCTGCGTCCCGCCCAATTGCGCAGCCTGGAAAAAACGCTGGATCTGAAAGTCGTCGATCGGACGCAGCTCATCCTGGATATCTTCGCCCAACGGGCGAAGTCGAACGAAGGCAAGCTCCAGGTAGAGTTGGCCCAGCTCAGTTATCTCCTTCCGCGCCTCGTCGGCCAAGGCGCGTCGCTTTCCCGCCTCGGAGGCGGCATCGGGACCCGCGGCCCCGGAGAACAGAAATTGGAGGTGGACCGCCGGCGCATCCAGGACCGCATCGCCAGGATCAAGCGCGCGATCAAAAACGTCCAGAAGAGACGGTCGGATCAGCGGCAGAACCGGAAGAAAAGCCTCATTCCGCTCGTGGCCCTGGTCGGCTACACGAGCGTCGGAAAATCGACGCTCTTCAACCAGCTGGCCCAGGAAAACGCCTTCACCTCGCCACAGCTTTTTGCGACCCTCGATCCGCTGGTCCGCCGCGCTTATTTCTCCGATGGGTTGTATTATTTCCTAAGCGATACGGTCGGATTCATCAAAAAGCTGCCCGTCGAGCTCGTCAGTTCATTCAAGGCCACTCTTGAGGAGGTCAACGAGGCCGACGCCATCCTCCACGTCATCGACCGGGCCTCCCCGGGCTCGGAGGGGCAGGAAGAAGCGGTCGCCCGGATCCTGGAAGATATCGGAGCCGGCGATATTCCCCTAGTCAAAGTTTACAATAAAATCGACCTCCTGCCTGAAAAGGAAGAGCTTCTGAAGAGAAACGGCCAGGCCGGGACGGAAGGCTTCAACATTTCCGCGGCGACGGGGGAAGGGATTCCCATTCTCAAAGATCAACTCCGCTCTTTACTTTTCAAGCGACTCCAATTATTTTATGTGCGTATTCCGAAAGACCAAAAGGATGTGATCGATTCCATGCCGAAATGGACGCTCGTCATGAAACGGCGGGAGAACGGGGATTTTTTCGAATGGCAGATCATGGCCGATCCGGAACTCATGATCCCCTACGCGGCCTATCTCGAACGAGGAGAAAAACCGTGGTGAAAAAAATAGGCGCGGTGGGCTTTCTCGTGATCGGATGGACGGCGTGCGCGACCGTAGCGCCTCCACCGCCCTCGACATATATCGAGAGCCCGACGCCGTCCTATTCCGCGGAACTCTCCCTCGACGAGCGCCTCGCCGTCGAGGAGGCATGGACGTATCTCCGGGAGGACAAATCGGCCAAGGCCGAAAAAGTGCTCCTGAAGCTCGGCCCCACGAACTCCTTTTATTCGGCCGGTATGGGCTACGCCGCGCTCCTGGCGGGCAATCTTCAGGCGGCGGAACAGCATTTCTTGCGCTCCGTCCGGGATTATCCCGATCTTCCGCTGGGCCATCAGGGACTCGGCCAGGTCTACAAAAAAACGGGGCTGCTGGAATCGGCCTACAATGAATATCTCGAAGTCCTTAAAAGAGATCCCGAAAACTCCTGGGCCCGGAAGGAATCCGAGGCCATCGGCCGCATGAAGACCGAGGCTCTCATGGCTGAGGCCAAGAATTTCGCGGCGCTCGGCAACTTGACGAAAAGCAAGGAGGCCTATCTCAGGGCCCTCGAATATTCGCCGAGACTCCAGGAAGCGCACTTGGCCCTCGCCCGGATTTACATCAAGGAAAAGAATTATCAGAACGCTCTCTTCCATCTCAAGACGGCGAACGCAAACGAATCGAAGAACAAAGACATTCTCCAGGATTATGCCGACGCTCTTTACCAGGCGGGGCAGATGTCCAAAAGCCTGGATGCCTACGCCCGCCTTCTCGAGCTCGATCCCCAGAATAAAGCGGCCAAGGACCACGCGGACGACATTAAAAATCACCTGGGCGTCGCGGAGCTCCCCAGCCAGTACGCCAACATCGCTTCCCTCGGCGCCGTGGCCAAAGAGGATGTGGCCGCCCTCATCAGTGTCAAATTCAAAGACATCCTGGATGAGGCGCAGCCCAAGCCTCCGGTCATCGTCGATATCGCGATGTCCTGGGCGTTCCAACACATCATCCGGGTCGCGACCTATGAGATCATGGATGTCTATTCCAATCGCACCTTTCAGCCCAGAAAAACGATGACGCGCGCCGAAATGGCCGAAACCCTTGTCCACCTGGTCGCGTTCCTCAACAAGCGAGGCTACCAGGTCGTGGAGCAGATCCCGCTCGACCGGATCAAGATCGCCGACGTCCCTCAGGAGAATTTCAATTACCAGCCGATCGCCCAGGTTATATCCTGGCAGATCATGGACCTCGCGCCCGACCGGACGTTCAAGCCTGAACTCGGTGTCCCCGGACCGGAAGCGATCAGAATTCTGGATCTCCTGCTGAGCTTGATAAAGTCGACCCCATGAACGACGGCATCGGCAGTGACAAAGCGAAGGACCTCAGATCCGATATCATCACGGTTCCCAATCTTCTGAGCATTTTTCGCATTCTTCTCGTGCCCATTTTTCTCTGGTCCTTGTTGAAAGGGATGTCCTTGGAAGCCCTCTTGATCTTTTTCCTCGCCGGGCTCACCGACCTGCTCGACGGCTTCACGGCCAGGGTCTGGCATCAGCGATCGAAACTCGGGATGGTCCTGGACCCGGCCGGCGACAAGCTGTTGATGGCCACGTCGTACGTGATTCTGACGCTGCCCTTGGTGGCGAAGCCGAATGCCATCCCGCTGTGGTTGACCGTGGTCGTTTTCGCCCGGGACCTGCTGATCGTGACCGGGGCTCTGATCGCCTTCCTGTCGTGGGGCGAAAAAACATTCGCGCCTTCGATTCTGGGGAAAATCACCACGGTCGGCCAGGTCGGAACGGTATTTCTCGTTCTTTTGTTGAACTATCTCCGGGTCTCGCCTTGGTACATGATCTGGATATATCGGCTCACTTTATTGGTCACGCTGGCTTCCGGCACCCATTATTTCGTCTATGGCTTGGCCACACTCCGCCGGCACCGGAGGATAGGACGATAGCACCCCGGAAGAACGGATTTCCTCTCGAAAATAGACGCGCTACTCGATGCTTTTGTCGATGAACCCTTTGCGGAAGGTCATCCAGAGGATCTTGAGGTCGAGGGCGAACGACCAGTTCTGAATGTAATAGAAATCGTGCTCCAGCCGCTTCTCGATGGACGTGCCTTGTCGGAGACCGTGGACTTGCGCCCAGCCCGTTATGCCGGATTTCATCTTGTGGCGGAGCATGTACTTGGGGATCTTTTCGGTGAATTCTTTGACGAACTCGGGGCGCTCGGGCCGCGGTCCGACCAGGCTCATCTTACCGCGGAAAACGTTGACGAGCTGGGGTAACTCGTCGAGGCTGTATTTGCGCATCAGCCTCCCGATCCTGGTGATCCGCGGATCGGTCGGCCGGGACATGACCGGGCCCGTGGCCTTCTCGGCGTCGCAGATCATGGTCCGGAATTTGTGGATGATGAAATGCTTCCCGTCCACGCCGACGCGCTCTTGATGGTACCAGATCGGCCCTTTCGAGGTCAGCTTGATGAGCGCGGCGAGGATCAGGAAAAAGGGGGAAAGGAACAGCAAGCCCAATCCCGAAATCACGAAATCGGCCATCCTTTTGACGATCCGTCGCACGCCCCTGAGAGGCACGTCATCGATCGAAATGACGGGGAAGCCGTCCAGGTCCTGGATATTGGCCTTGAGGGTCAGGAGCTGGAAGAGGTCGGGAATGAGACGGACGCTGACCGGGTACTTGTTCATGATCTGGATCGTTTCGAGGATCTTCGGATAATTGCCGAGGTCCAGGGCGACATAGATTTCCTGCACGTTGTGATCCTCGATGACCTGGGAGATGTCGTCGATCCCGCCCAGCACCGGCACGAACTCTCCGTCGATCCTGATCATGTCGCCGGCCTTCCGTTCGTCGGCCAAGAAGCCTTTGACGACGAACCCCAGGTCTTTATATTGGTAGAGCTTTTGGGCGATAGAAAGGCCCATCTCTCCGGCTCCCACGACCAGGACGTTTTGGAGGTTGATCCCGCGGGCATAGCGCCGTTTCATGATGTAATAGATCTGGTTGCGAAGGATCGAAATCGCGAAGATGACCCCGACGAAATACAGGATCAGAAAAAAGAGGGACGGCCGCTCGATCCTGAAGCCGAAAGCCGACGGCCGGCCGCCGCGGCTGTAGCCGATGACGGAATTCAGGATGGCCATGTCGACCAGGATGGTGAGGATCGCGTTGAGGCTGATGAAGAAAAAGTCGTCGAGCTTCGTCCGTCGCAGCCGGCTTTTATAAAAGCCCTGGAAAAAGAAGATCGCCATGTGCGTGCCGATGAACAGGGGCAGGACGAGGAGGTACGAACCGAAGGCGGGGACTCCTTTGGCCGGATCCACGGGGAAGAGATAGGTGATCGTATTGAACCGGAAGAGATATGACCAAAGATAGGAGAGAATGATGGCGAGAACATCGCTGGCAATGAAGAGCCCGACCACCCGGGCCCGGTTCTTGGCGATCACGTCGATTCCTTAAACGCCTGCCATTTCTGACGAATGGAAGCCGCTGCCTTTTCTTTAAAAATGTCCCGCGAGAAGCCCAACGCGTGGGAGCGAAGGGTCATTTCATTAAATTCCAAGGCCTTGAATTTGTCAAGCGCGTCCACGAGACTGGAGGTCTTAAGCTCATAGAAAAACAGGCCGGTTTTCCCATCGAGGACCGTTTCACGCGCGCCTCCCCGGCCATAAGCCACAACGGGAGCGCCGCACGCCTGGGCCTCGAGGGCGGTAATGCCGAAGTCTTCCTCGCCGGGCAGGATAAAGGCCCGCGCGCCCTGGTAAAGGCGGCGAAGATCGTCCGCGCCGAGGGACCCGAAAAATTCGACGTTCGGCCCCGCCTGCTTGCGCAGCTTTTTGTATTCGGGGCCCTGGCCGACGACCTTGAGAGGCCAGCCGATGCGGTTGTAGGCGGATATGGCCAGGTCGATCATCTTGTAAGGCACGAGAGCCGAAACGATCAAATCATAGTTTTTGGCCGGGGCCGCGTCCGGCGGCCGGAAAAATTCCGTGTCGACGGGCGGATAAATGACATCGGCCCGGCGGCGGTAATATTTTTCGACCCGGCGGGCGACGCATCGGGAATCGGCGACGAAATGATCGACCCTGGCGGATGAGGTCACGTCCCATATCCGCAAGTAATGGATCAGCGGCGGGATGAAAAGATTGGAGAAAAAAGAGAGCTTGTTGCGCGAAAAATACGAATCATATTGGTTCCAGGCGTAGCGGACGGGGGAAAAGATATAAGAAACATGGAGGGCGTCGGGATGCGGAATGACGCCTTTGACGACGCAGTGCGAGGTCGAAATGACAAGATCATATCTCTGGAGATCGAAAAGCTCGGCGGCCATCGGGAAAAGAGGCAGGTACCAGCGGTAGTGTCTCTTGAGAAACGGCATCCGCTGGAGGAAGCTCGTTTTTAGGACTCTTTTCTCGACCGCGTCGATCTGGCTGCCGGGAAAATGGAAGAGCGTATAAATGGGGGCTTTGGGGAAAATCTCGGCCAGGGCCTCGAGAACTTTTTCTCCCCCTCGCTGGCCGGTCAGCCAGTCGTGGACAAGGACCGCATTCACATTATCCATCGTATTGATTATACAAAATTTCTACGGAAGAAAACAGATATTATCAAATGGGAAGCCTCTCGCGTTTTCATAAAAAAGCGATCTTTCTCCGGCCGGGCGCGTTCAATTTGGAGGGGGAACCCGCTTCGCGTTTCCCCCTTCCAACGGGCACACCGTTTTGTACTCTAGGGTACAAAACGGCGTCGCCCTGCCTCCCTTTCTCGCCCTATGCTCCGCATAGGACTG
>Ga0187886_1000146_pt1 | contig 101687 bp, 83 predicted proteins | sample June2016WEW_20_1_FD_133001 | JGI IMG/M metagenome (GOLD analysis project Ga0187886, IMG submission 133001) | Peatland microbial communities from SPRUCE experiment site at the Marcell Experimental Forest, Minnesota, USA - June2016WEW_20_150 | ecosystem: Environmental > Terrestrial > Soil >... | reverse complement strand
CTGATGGCAGGTCGTAATCATAGTCATTAATGTCAATATCTCTCATTTGCTCTTGTTGCTCGTTTCTCGTTTTTCATAGCTCGGTTCACACTGTCTCTGTGGTCCTCTGGGCCTTCTCTGTGGTTCTCTGTGTAATAAAAAATGAACTTACACAGAGTAACAGAGAACCACTGAGTTACACAGAGAAAGCGCAATTAGTACTTTGCGGACTTAGTTCTTAAACCTTTGCGTTCCGATAGCTATCGGAATTTGCGGTTAATGGATTTTGCCTTTTATTTTTTACTCTTTACTTTTAAGCGGCTTCAAAAATAACCATTATTATATAGTCTACACTCATATCCGCAGTAATTTCTTACCTTTGCAGTGCAGCAGGCTGTTCCATCGACACATCAACAGTGTGTAGGAAAGTCCGGGCAACACAGAGCACCATACTTCCTAACAGGAAGATATCCGTGAGGGTATAGCAGTGTAACAGAAAATAACCATCCCCTTCGGCTTCGCTCAGGGGGATAAGGGTGAAAAGGTGAGGTAAGAGCTTACCGGTCCTGGTGGCAACATCAGGAGACGTACACCTTATGGGTTGAAAGACCATGTATACCGGCGAACAGGACTGCTCGTCCGATGCCGGGGGGTGGGTCGTATGAGCACGGTAGTGATATCGGGCCAAGATAAATGATGGAACCGGTTTTAATATCTTTTTAGAGACCAAAACCTTACAGAATCCGGCTTACAGGCCAGCTGCTTAAAAAAATGACGGGCAATTGTCCGTCATTTTTATTGACATACAAGTATATATTATGTTTTCGAAAAATCAAATCCGGAATTTACTTGATTTTAAATAGACTGTCATCCATGGGAAGGTCAATTTCAACTTTGGTGAAAGTAATCACGAAATCCATCCCCTGTGCTGATGATGTTGTTTTCATGGGTATTAAGACTCCGTTGGTTTCAGTATAATCTGACGGATATGAATCGATTGTTATTGTCATACCATTTTGTGATGTTGTCATAGATGTCTTTACCAGGAGAAAAGAGGTTTTGTCGATAAACATGTCAATAACATTTCCTCCTTCGATGGTAGCTTTTAACTTATAGGCCGGTTTTTCATTTACTTTGTCTTCACCTTCCAAAGCAAGTTGACCATTCTTTAAATAGATAGCCATGGAATTCTGGAACATGCTGCTTCTAAGAATCTGTTTAATCTGGTCCGGAGTCATTTCCACCGATTCGGTTGAACCTGTCATCGGATTTAATACATAGCCTTTCTCTCCATCGAAAACCTGAATCATATCCTGTCCGTTAAAACTAGTTACAGTCTTAATTTTATTCGGATTTTTCATCCACATTACCATAGGCATTTCCATCCCCATCATCGACATATTAGCAGTGATCTTAATCGTTTTTAAATTAGCAACCTGGTCCAGTTTGTTGGCCGCGGTATACTTCTTCACTATTTCTTCGACTGTTTGGGCATTTATGACAGACATTGTTATCAATCCTGCCATCATTAAAATCAGTTTTTTCATAAATTTGATATTAAGAATTAGTAATTAAATGAATTTATTGTCTTTCTCAATGCAACGAGCTTAATTAACAGGTTATCCATCCCGGAAAGCTTAAGCATGTTTGCTCCATCCGATTTTGCAACAGCAGGGTTTGGATGAGTTTCAATAAAGATACCATCGGCTCCCACACTTATAGCTGCCTTGCCTATTGTCTCTATCATTTCCGGTCTGCCTCCGGATATACCTTCCTCTCTGTTAGGTTGCTGCAGCGAATGAGTAATATCCATAATTACAGGAACACCTATCTGTTTCATAATGGGAATATTTCTGAAATCAACAACAATATCCTGATAACCAAACATATTACCCCGGTCCGTAAGCATAATGTTGTTGTTTCCTGATTCCCTTACCTTCTCCACGGCAAACTTCATGGATGATCCTGATAAAAACTGACCTTTCTTAATATTAATCCATTTTCCCGTTTTTGCTGCAGCTGCCAGAAGATCGGTCTGTCTGCATAAAAAAGCCGGTATCTGCAATATATCCACATAATTAGCTGCTATCTCGGCTTCATCGGGGTTATGAATATCAGTAATAACCGGAACAGAATACCTCGTTCTTACTTCTGCAAGAATCTTAAGCGCTTTAATATCGCCAATTCCTGAAAATGATTCTCCCTTCGACCTGTTAGCTTTTCTGTAAGATGATTTGAAAACAAAAGGAATCTGGTATGTTTCAGATAATCGCTTCAGATGCTCTGCTGTTTCAAATACAATCTCTTCACTTTCAACAACACAAGGCCCTGCAATCAAAAGGAAATTGCCAGATTCAATAAATTTTATCCCGGGAATATTTAGTCCAACTTTTGACATATTTAAACAAAGTTAAAAAAATATTTTATATAAAGAATTGTCTACTTATTTTAATCTGTGAACCTCTGTGCCTCCTCTGTGTCACTCTGTGAAAGTTCTTTTTTTCTTTTGTTACACAGAGAAAGACAGAAAAGCACAGAGTGACCTTAGAGTTACTTTTTAACGTAGTTATAGATATCTTTCCACATAACAGAAAGTTTTTTTCTGATCTCTTCCTCCTTGGAATTGATCCCCGGATCATAAAAAACAGTTCCCTTTATTTCCTCTGGGAGAAAATTATCAGGAACAAAATTTCCGGTATAGCTATGCGCATATTTGTATTCTTTTCCATAACCCAGATTCTTCATAAGGCTGGTCGGAGCATTTCTGATATGCAAAGGGACAGGAAGATCACCTTCAGATTTGACAGTCCCGATGGCATCTTCAATTGCCATATACGTGGAGTTGCTTTTCTGAGAAGTTGCAAGGTAAACTGCAGCTTCCGATAAAATAATTCTTGATTCAGGCCATCCGATAACATTTACAGCTTCAAAGCAAGCCTGGGCAAGAAGCAAAGCATTTGGATTTGCAAGACCAATATCTTCAGCAGCAAGTATCAGCATCCGTCTCGCAATAAATTTCGGATCTTCTCCTCCTTCAACCATGCGAGCCAGCCAGTAAACTGCTGCATTTGGATCACTTCCTCTCAGCGATTTTATAAATGCAGATATAATATCATAATGCTGTTCTCCATTTTTATCGTAAAGTGCAAGATTCTTCTGAACATGTTTTAATACCATGTCATTACTGATAATTATTTTTTCAGGAGATACTTCATCAGCTTCAGAGCTGACAACAAGTTCAAGAGCATTATACAGTTTTCTTGCATCGCCCCCTGAGACACGTATAAGAGCCTCATGTTCTGCAATTTCAATGTTATAGGCAGCAAGGTAACTGTCCTTTTTTAATGCTTTATTCATTAATTGAAGAAGCTCCTCTTCTGTTAACGGGTTCATTACGTAAACCTGGCATCGTGAAAGGAGCGGGGATATGACCTCAAAAGAAGGATTCTCTGTTGTTGCACCGATCAGAGTTATTATTCCCTGTTCAACAGCACTCAGAAGAGAATCCTGTTGTGATTTATTAAACCGGTGAATCTCATCTATAAATAAAATGGGGTTTGGCTGGTTAAAGAATTGCTGATTTTTTGCTTTCTCAATCGTCTCCCTCACATCTTTGACTCCTGAATGTACGGCACTCAGATGAAAAAAAGGTCTTTTAAGCGTGTTGGCTATGATACCCGCAAGTGTTGTCTTACCAACTCCGGGAGGACCCCATAAAATGAATGAAGGGATATTTCCCGATTCAATCACCTTCCTTAAAACTGCATTCTTGCCAACCAGGTGTTCCTGTCCGCAAAATTCACTGAGTTTTTTTGGTCTTAACCTTTCAGCAAGTGGTTGATTTGCCAGCATCATAAAAATGTTTGTGTAAAAGTAATAAAACAATTATTGATCTCACAGATATTGTCACTGATGCCATATTAATTATTACTTTATTGCTATTATTGTAATAGTTATTGAGTCTGATTTACTCATAATCCTTCGTGACCCTTTGAGCAATCCTTAGTGGGAATTCGTGATTAAATTTTTTTACCATTAAGGTGCACAAAGTACAACACAAAGTAGTACAAAGAAATACAGTTATTTAATCAGATTCATGAAAAGTTAAATGAAGTAAATAGTATGAATAAGACTTTAGCCATTTTTTTAGGGTTGATAATTTTTACCGGATGTTCGGTAAAACCCAATAAAGAGAAAGATAAATTGATTGAAGGTCAGAGTGTTGTCGCTGACAATGGAATGGTGGTTTCAGCTCACACTCAGAGTTCAAGGATAGGTGTCAGTATCCTTCAGAAAGGTGGTAATGCTGTCGATGCCGCAGTGGCTACCGAGTTTGCTCTTGCTGTATGCTACCCTGAAGCTGGAAATATAGGTGGAGGCGGATTTATGCTGATAAGGACAAGTGATGGAAAAACCGATGTGATTGACTACAGGGAAAAAGCTCCGATACATGCATCACCTGATATGTATCTTGATAAAGCAGGCAATGTCTCATATGGATTGAGTACTGAAACTCATCTTGCCAGCGCGGTACCCGGAACAGTGGATGGAATGATCAATGCACATTTAAAATATGGAAAACTCCCGTTTAAAGAAGTAATTCAACCTGCAATCGACCTTGCAGAAAAAGGATTTCCACTTACCGGAAGGCAAGCTGAAGAGCTTAATTCCAACAGGAAATCGTTCATTGATCGAAATTCTTTCAGACCTGCCTTTGTGAAAGATTCATTGTGGAAAGAGGGAGATATTTTGATTCAAAATGCCCTCGCTGAGACTCTTAAGAGGATCAGAGATAATGGAAGGGATGGATTCTATTCCGAAAAGACTGCCCGACTTATAATCAGGGAAATGAAAAAAGGCAACGGAATTGTATCTGAACAGGATTTAAAAGAATATAGGTCAGTTTCCAGAGAAGCTCTGCATGCTGACTATAAGGGCTACAAAATTATTACCATACCACCCCCCTCAAGTGGCGGGATTATTCTGATCCAGCTTCTTAAGATGGTCGATCCCTATCCGATCAGAGAATGGGGGTTTCATTCCTCCCGGACAATTCATCTGATGATTGAAGCTGAGAGAAGGGCCTTTGCGGACCGTTCCCAGTATCTGGGTGATCCTGGTTTTATACAAATACCTGCTGATCAACTAGTTAATAGGAAATACTTACATAACAGGATGAGCACATTCGACGAAAACAGAGTTTCCCCATCAAAGGAAATACGACCCGGTTCTCCTGAAGGATATACAAGCGAGGAAACGACACATTATTCAGTAGTTGATGGGAAAGGAAATGCTGTTTCTGCCACAACTACTTTAAATAATACATTCGGAAGCAGTATAGTTGTAGACAGCGCAGGATTCCTGTTGAACAATCAGATGGACGATTTTTCTGTTAAACCGGGCGTCCCTAATATGTACGGACTGGTTGGTGGTGAAGCCAATTCTGTTCAACCTGGCAAAAGAATGCTGAGTTCGATGACACCAACAATTATAGAAAAAGAGGGAAAACTTTTTCTGGTCGTTGGATCCCCGGGGGGTTCGACTATCCCCACAACAGTTTTTCAGGTTATTGTTAATGTCCTCGATTTCGGGATGAATATCAGCCAGGCAGTTGATGCAGGAAGATTTCATCATCAATGGTTACCCGACTGGATCAGTTATGAAAAAAATGCAATTGACAGCCTTACTTCTGAAGAACTTAAAGAGATGGGCCACTTCCTAAAGGAACGTGTATCAATAGGTAGCGTCAATGCTATCATGATACTTCCTGATGGGAAAAAAGCAGGGGGTGCTGACAATAGGGGCAATAATTCATCCTGTGGTTACTGACAGTTTTTGCGGTTCAGAAATTTTTACTAAATTGCCTCAAATTTATTTTCTTTAAAATAAATAAATTAATACATTTAACAATTTAAATTGGCATTTTGGTTATAATCAGGTTATAGTTATTGTATTTGAATACATTCAGATATATTCAGTTATGAAAAAAACTCTGCTAATTGTAGTTATCATCCTGGCAGTAATTATTGCCCTGCCTGTAATTAATCTGATCCGCTGGAGTTTTCAAACGAAAAAGCCATTGGGTATTATTATAGTTGATAAGACGGTGCCAACCCTGGAACGTGATCATCACAAGTCATTTAACTGGATTCTGACTAATGAAAGATTTGTAAAAAAGGAAAAGAAGACAAGTTATTCCTATAAAAAGGATTATTACGGATTTATTCCAAAACATCCGATACGCGAAAGACTATGGGATAAGAATGAATATCGTCTGACTGATCTGATTAACCTTGCTGAAAAAAATGATGCTATTTATTTTACTGATACTTATGGGATATTTTTTAATGACTGGTATAGAGGTCTAAACAAAAGCCGCAGGTCAAGAAAAATATACGGCGGACTTAACAATAATGACTTCCTGCTTATAAAGGAAATGAAGGACAGGAATAAGCTCATTATATTGGAATATAATTCATTCGATTATCCGACAGCACAATTTGAGTCTGTCAGAACTCAGGAAAAACTTGGAATAACCTTTGCAGGCTGGACAGGAAAATACTTCAGCTCTCTTGACACGACCAGCAAAGATTTCCCGATATGGATGACAGCTATGTACCGTAAAGAGTACAAGAAGCCCTGGACATTCAAAAAATCCGGCATCGTTATTATCAAAGAGAAAGATATTGTGATCCTCGAGGAAGGGATACATCTCAAAAATCCGATACCCCATATAATTTCAGATACAGCAATCAGTAAAAAGTACGGAGTTCCGGAATCAGTTGCATTTGACCAGTGGTTTGATATTATCGACCCGCTTCAAAATAAGATTATATCAAAATTTAAGCTTGATACAACACCAATTGGTGATAGCCTGTTGATTAATAATAACTTGTTAAGTGAGTTTCCTGCCGTAGTTCAGGAACCGGTTTCTCAGAGAATCTACTATTTTTCAGGGGATTTTGCAACTTACAATGTTCCGTTCTGTACTTCCAGATTTATAGGAGTTGAGAAACTTAAAGGATTTCTTTATTCAGATAAACCGGAAGATACCAGAAGATTTTTCTGGCTCTACTACAGACCACTCATCAAAGGTATTTTCAATGACTATTATGCTTCTTTAAATAAAAAATAACTGACCTGAAACTCATTTCAAAAAAGTACAGGATTATAAAGATCTGTACTTTTTTTTTTGCCCCCAACCTCCCAAGCGGTTGCATCTTAGCAAGATGAACCCCCTTTTATTCCCCCAAATGGGGGAAAAACACTCACTGTTTTAGTTTAATTAGCCTAAGTGTCAGAGTATTATCGCCCCCTTGGGGGAGATGCCGCAAAGCGGCAGAGGGGTTCTTCTCACGAAACAGAATCCCCATTGGAACATTCAGCCTCTTCGCTTTCCTGTATGGAGCAGGAACCGGAATGAATTCGATCTGGTTATTTATTCTGCAAACTGGCCGGAAAGCAGAAGAAGTGCCTGGACTACACTTATGAAAGCACGAGCCATCGAAAATCAATGTTATGTGGCCGGATCAAACAGAACCGGAACCGATTGTGAAGGAATTAAATATTGCGGCGATTCAATGATTATTGATCCGCGTGGAGAGATCATTGCATCTGCCAGTTCTGATGAGGTGTGTTCAATTTCAACGGAAATATCCATTACAGAATTGTCCGATTTCAGGAAAGAATTCCCTGTCCTCAACGATGCTGATGATTTCAAAATAAATATCTGACACCTCTTTTTTATCCTGGAATCAACGAATTTTTACTTAATACGAACCCTCGCCCTGAGCCCTGAGCTCTGAGCCCTAAGTCCTTAACTTAATGCACCTCCATCTGAATCAGATTCAATTCAGACAAACGATCAGGTTCTGATAATACGATAGAGATTTCTGAGACTCAACAAGAATCATGCCCTTATTAACCGGTTTGTAATGCATAGTATGCTCACTGTGGGCCTTATGCTCTTTCAGACAGAACAGACAACTGTTTGCCTTTTTAAAGTGTCGTTGGCCCTCCCTGACGGCATTACGATCCAAATTGAACGCACCGAGGTAAATCCTCTTTTTATAATCCGGCAAAAAAGGACACCCTTCCTTATGCACGGCATGATGCTCATTTGTCTGCGGCCTGATAGCCACATAATACTTTGAAATCATATTTAAATATTTTAAAGTTAAAAACAATCATCATTTCTTAAAGCATACTCACAATAAACAGGCAGTATATTTTATCCTTTTAATCAAATTGCAGAGTTTTATCGGGTTCCTTAATAAATTGTTACCAGCAATTTTGCAATTTTATAGAAATATGCAATAGATATGGTTCCTTAAAAAAGAGATTTCTCTTTGAATATCAGATGTTTTATTATTTATATTTATTTATCTTATAATGCTTTAACAGCTTTAGTTTTTTACCCTGACATGAATCAATACTAATCTTCAGGTAACATTTCGGTACATATCCCGATATAACGTCAAATTTTAATTTAAATCTACAAAATCATGAAAACAACAGACAAATCAGCAGAAACAAACAGAAATTTTGATCAGTTAATTTCTAAATTCTCAGAAAATGAGATATTAAACCCTCAGGCAATGAGCTATATTAGAGGGGGCGATGGTAACGGAAGTGAACCAATTATAATTATTCCGAAATTCTGAAGATAACTTAGCAATTGCTTTTCTCTTTGTAAAAGCGCATTTCCAATTCGGGGATGCTCTTTTTTTTGTTGTACTTATTTTTTACTATTTTGGTAAATAATTCAACTTTAAAAAAGAATCGCCATAACTTTGAGAATTGAAAAAGATTATTTTATTTTTTTTCATCGCATTTTTACTTTCTTTCTCGGATAATTCTGAAGCTCAGAACCAGGATAAAAAACTGTTATTTCAGAGATTCAGGGAACAATATAATGCCGGGGACCTGATTAACGCAGAAGGGACTTTGCATCTATTTCTTAAATTCAAAGTCCCTCTTACTGAAGGACAGTTGACAGCTGCATATAATAATCTTGGAGCAGTTTATACATTTCTAGGAAGATATAAAGATGCTCTTGATTATTACAATAGGGCTGAAAATATAATTAGTAATAAACAAAGAGACTCTATTTCATTGGGCATTATTTATATTAATAAAGCTATTATTTATGGTTATCAAAAATCATATTCACTGGCAACTGAATATTTTGAAAAAGGGATTCGAATCTATTTAAATCAAAATAGTAGTGAAAATAATGTTATTTCAGGTTTAGCATCAGCATACCTGAATTCCGGAATAGTTTTTCTTGAAACTAAAAATTACAAATCAGCCTTAGAAAATTTTAAAAAAAGTGCTGATATAAAATCAAGATATAAAATACCTGGACTGGAACTTGTTTATTTGAACTTTGCCAAAACCTATGTAATAACTAAGAATCCAATAAAAGCTGAAGAATATTACTTAAAAAGTATTTCAGGTTTTAAAAATGAATTTGGCGACGAGTATTATAGAGTGGCTGAAGTATATTTCGATTATGGCTTGTTTCTGAGGTCTGTTGGGAAAAATATTGAAGCTCTTGAGATACATAAGAAAGCACTGGAAATTTGTTTGAAAAACTATGGAGAAAAACATACCCTTGTTTCTTTATCTTATAAGCATATCGGTGACGATTACCTTCATCAGAATAAATTAGATTCTGCTCTTTATTTTTATCAGCAATCTCTAATCGCTGTTGATAAAACCTTTGATAATCCCGATATTTTCACTAATCCATCTATTGATTCATCACTTTTTGATATACGTCTCCTCGATAACCTGAAAAGCAAAGCCCAGGCTCTTGAGCTTCTTGCCGTTGAACAGAATGATCCGGGAATGAAACTTAAAACGATGGGTAAAAGTCTGGAGACAATTGAGCTGACGCTTCGGCTAATCGACAGGATCAGGAATAATTACCCGTCGGAGGAGAGCCGAATCTACCTGGCTGAAAATGAGAAAGAAACATATCTGTTTGCAACTCATCTTGCATATAGCTTATACTCAACGACTCATGAAGAATCAATAGGAATTAAGATGTATGGCATTGCCCAGAAAGCAAAAGCAGCAGTTCTCCGCAACGAGATCACCGGGAATGAATTACTATATTCTGCAGGTATCCCTGATTCACTCCGGGAAAAACAAAACAGGCTCACGGGAAATATTGCAGCATATAATAACCTGATCCTTGAAGAAACACGCAAAACAAATCCTGACAGTAATAAGATATCGCTGTGGAAAGATGCTCTCTTTGATATGAACCGCGAAAAAGAAAATGTATCTGACAATATTGAGAGAGTATTCCCACAATACCACGATCTCATCAGAAAAACGGAACCGGTGTCAGTGCAACTGATCCAGAAACAATTGAAAAAAGATGAAACTATTGTTGATTACCTACTGTCAAATCAATATTCCGGAGAAAAAAGGAAACTATATATCTTTTTAATTTCCAGGGACAGTCTTGAGTTCCGGGAGGCCTGGCTCGATTCGCTTTTCGTAAAAAATGCAGAAATAATACGTGAAACAGCCAATCCCTCAATAGCTGGCGGGGCTCAAAATTCCAGTTTCATTATCTATACCGGCGCACTTAATTATATGTACAATAACCTTATCAAACCGGTAGAAGATCTTTTCAGGGGGAACAAACTCATCATCATCCCTGACGAAGAGATCGGATGGCTTTCTTTCGATGCATTCCTGAAAATTAAGCCTGAGTCGGATCAAACTGATTATGAACGACTTCACTACCTTATAAATGATTATACTTTTTCCTATGGTTACTCTTCATCAATGATATTCAACAAAAACAGCAGGGTGAGAAGAGGAGCGGAGGTATTCACATTCTCTCCGGATTATCATAGTACAATTGTCTCCGGCAAAATACTCTCCTCCCTTCAGGGTGCAGGTGTTGAGATCGGATCTATTCACAAATGGTTCAGGGGTAAAAACTTTAGAGGTGAAAATGCTACAAGAGCAAATTTTATCCAGGCATTACAAAATCCTGTCATCTTTCACCTGGCTATGCATTCGATGTCAGATAGTTTAAACTCCAGGTACTCTTACCTGATTTTTGATACTCATAACGATTCCTCCAAAGAAAATAAACTATATAATTATGAGATAAGCCTGAACAGAATAAAATCTCCAATGGTTGTCCTTAGCGCCTGTAACTCAGGCACCGGAACATTATACTATGGCGAGGGATTAATGAGCCTGGCGCGCAGTTTCACTCTTGCAGGAGCATCGTCAGTTATCAAAACCGCATGGGAGATAAATGATGAGTCAAGCGCGGCTATAATAACACATTTCTATTGGCATCTTTCAAAAGGAAAAGAAAAAAATGAAGCAATGCGGCTGGCAAAACTTGAATATCTGAAGAGCTCTTCGCCTGCATTTACAAATCCTTATTACTGGGCAGCTTATGAAGTACTGGGCGACAATGCGCCGGTAGCACGAAATATTGTCGGATCTGTTATTATCGTAAGCCTGGTTGTGATACTTTCAGTCGGAATGCTCTTATTCTATTTCAAACGGCGCAGAATCTTTTCTGACCGATCGCGGTAGAAGCCGGTTGACTTGGCAAGATTCTCAAAACATTCAGTGGCTTTTGGTTTATTGCCGGTTTTAAGATATGTCAGACCGAGATACCACCTTGACTCTTTTCCATATTCACCGGAATCGTTCACAACTCCTGTAAGAAGATTAATGGTCTGATCATAATTCCCAAGTGCAAGTTCTGTTAAACCCATGAAGAACCGGGGTGACATAACAGTCGGATCTTTTTGTATTACATCTGCAAACCCTTTTGCTGCTCTCTCGTAATCACCTGTCTTATAACTACCGATAGCTGAAGAATAAATGTCTGGTTCATTATTATTCATGCTCCGGGTTACTGGCGATATGGCTTCAAATGGTTTATAGTATGAGGTAAAAAGATTTTCAGGATTATAAGATGGGAGAAGAGTTTTTATCAGTATGAAAGCACCAATCAGAGCTGCAGCCGCGAGTGAAGCATATCGTACGAAGAGGGGCCTGATTTTTACAGGTTTAATCTCTTCGGAATTAATTGAACTTGTAATGAAATCTCTGATCTCTTCTGTTTTCGAGTCGCGTCCACCGTCCCTCTGTTTGTTTTCGTGCCACTCTTTGACCCATTCAGCAGTTATCTCTTTTAATTTGTTATCTCCGATCTCCTGTTTAATCTGACTTATCTCATCAATCAGGTTCTCTTCTGATGCTGCCTCAGAAAATGCTTCCCTTATGAATTTCTCATTATCCTTATTTCCTGAAATGTTCTTATTATAACCCGATATCATTCCTCTGACAGCTTCCTCTGTTACTGAAAGGGCAGGGTCGTTCTTTACATCCTCAACGTCGAGACATCCCTTCATGTATTCACTTATAGTTCTAAAAAGAGCCGAATCGTCGCTGTCAGCCATCAGGTCTTTCTCAAATCCATCTCTCGTCCTGTTGCTGATAACCTCCCTCTGTTTGCCGTTAATATGTCTGATCCGTTTGGTCATTTCTATTTATTAAACTTTCTTTTAATTACCTGGTCTGTTTTTTCCCTTGTTGCTTGTTGCTTGTTACTCGTTAACTTTTATCTTTTTACTTTTGTCTTTTTACTTTTGTCTTTTATCTTTTTTCCTTCCGCCTTCCGCCTGTCTAATACACCACCTCCCTCGCTGCAATCTCCTTAATCATTATCTGTTTATACTCAGGATGACTCTTTACTTTTTCCGTCAGCTCACTTTGAGCCTCGGATTTTTTCTTTCTTACATAACCATAGGTATAACCAAGTTTATCGGCTATATCCTGGGGTGACATCTCCTTCCAGTAAAGTTTCAGTATCTTTTTACTTATCGGGTCCAGTGTCTTAAAAACATCCTGAAAAATCTCATCATACATCTGACGATCGAGCTGTTCGGTAAAATCCTTTTCATTATCAGGTTCGGTTCTTCGAGTAAGGTAATTGTTAGCAGCCTGGCGTTTCTCGAGAATCGTTTTCCAGAGGTGCTCGCATACGGAATACAGGAAAGTCTTGAATTTGCAGGTAAGAATAAATTTTCTATCGTCTAACTTTTCGAGCATTATAATGAGCCCATCCTGGAAGATATCGCGCGCATCTTCAGTTGTACCTCCCTTCTGGTTAACCATGAACCTGATCATTGGCATATACCTGTCCGAGAGGTAATGAACCACGTAGCTCTGACGGTTTCTCAGGCATTCGATGATCTCATTATCAGTGTACTCTTTCACAGTAATCGATAATTTCTGCAGATTTTTGATATTGCAATTCAAAGATACTCATTTTTTTAATTCACAACTTTAAATAAAACCGGCTGATGAAGTAACAATTTAATACCAATTCCTATTAACCTTATGTTTTAATCCTTATTTTACGAAAGCGTTATTGTAAGGAGTTGATAATGTGTACTTTGTTGATTTCTTAAAATGAGATTGACAGAGTTGTTCTCTATTTATTGATAAAGTGAAAGTAAGGAAGATAAATAAAAAGATAAATAAAAATAAGATAATTATGAGACAAGAATCTTCTCCCGACTATCTTAATAGCCGCTTCACCAAAGAGGTGGAAGAACAATTCAATAATTCAGGAGACTTCATTTGCCAGGCCATTGAAAATGCTGATGGCATACCATATCATCTCATTTTCGCTCCGGTTATAGGAGAGGGAAACTACCTGAATGTAGGAAACGGGATCAAACAACTTCTTGGCATAGAACCAGGAGAGTTCACGGAGAAACTTTTTCAGGCAATGATTGAAGAGATCATTCCTCTCTGTGATGATATTCCTTTGAACCGGGTTGAGTCGCGTGAAAAATTTATCAACAGGGGAATTCTGAAATATAAAGCTGAAATTTTAGTCACAACTCCCGGCGGGGAGAAAAAATGGATCAGGGAATCTGCGTTACCGGTGGTTGATGATAAGACAGGTAAGGTGACCGGTATGTTCGGGATATTCTTCGACATCACTGAACACAAACTGATCCTCCTCCAGCTTGAAAAAGCCAGGGAAAAGGCAACCGAGAGCGACAGGCTGAAAAATGCATTCCTTAACAATCTGTCTCACGAGATAAGGACCCCGCTGAATGCAATTGTCGGCTTCTCCACACTGCTTGGTGAACCCGGAAATGTAGGGGATCAAAGGATGGAATTTATGGATATAATAACCCACAGCTCCGATCATCTGCTCGAGATAGTGGACGACATTGTTGAAATATCAAAAATTGAAGCAAAAGCCGTAAGGATCATCAGGAAGGAGACAAATCTCAACCAAATGCTCCAGAGGGTGTACGACAGGTTCAGATCACCGGCAGCTGAAAAGAATCTCATTCTGCGGTTTGATGCTCATATGGATGAAAAAGAGATCAGCATTATTACAGACGGTTATAAGCTGTTCCAGGCGCTGACGAACCTGGTGGGCAATGCAGTGAAGTTCACGAAGGAAGGAAAAGTTGAATTCGGATTTAGTTTAAAAGCAGATAATATTGAATATTATATCTCCGATACCGGTATTGGTATTGCCGGGGAACATCAGCCCTATATATTCAACGCCTTCTACCAGGCAGAGAGCAACAGTATGCAGCGATATGAAGGTACCGGTCTTGGATTATCTATAGCGAAGGCCTATATTGAGCTGCTTGGTGGTGAGATATGGTTTACCTCTCAACCCGGCGAAGGGTCGGTGTTCTATTTTACCATACCTTATACCACAGATATAAGCCTTTAGATCATTGTAGACTTTTACGGTACGGTTATTAATTCCCTGATTAATCATAAATTAGGTCTGAGGAAAGGAATTTTTATGTTTTCAATTCGAAAAAAATGAATAGAAATTAATAAAGTGATCATAATGATTTGTTGTGCTCCACTCCCCATATCGTGAAATCGAGATTAATTTCTCCTGCTAAGGTGAAACTTTTTTAAAATTTTGAAAGGAATTTAGAGCGAAATATTCTTATATAGGTTATGAATAAAGGAATGCGGATTAAAAATAACAAAATTTGACGGTAGTCTAAATATGAATAATATCATTTGATTTAATAACCATTAAATTATAAAAAAATGAAGAAATTAATTTTTAAAATTTTACTACAATTAATTATTTGTAGTATTATGAGTTTGAGTTTATTAGCTCAAAATCATCCTATTTATGTTGGCCAAAGATTATCACCAGGTTACGATATTGGTGTAAATACTAGCAATGGACAAACCGGATGGCTTTCGGATTCATTAAGTTACATGAAAATGGTATATCCATCTAACCAAACTTGGGGTGCTGTATTTATAACAGTTGGAGTACCCACAAACTCACCACGTCCTTATAGGAATTTTGCTATGTACAGATCAATTTCATTAGAAATGAAAGGAGCTAAAGTTGGAGAAAATGTAGATATCGGAATAAAAGACAATACTGATTTAGATAATGGACAAGAAACAAAAATAGCTGTCACACTGACTATAAAATGGAAAGAGTATGAGTTTTTATTAAATAGGTTTGTTACGGCTGATTTATCACATTTGTATGTTCCTATTGAATTCGTTTTTGGAGATTTGAATGGTAGTACTGTCTATTTTAAAAACATAAAATACAAACAATAAAATATGAAGGTCCTCAAAAATATTAATTTAATTTCCATATCAACAGCATTCATCGCATTGCTGGCACTATTTGTGTCTATTTCCGATAGTATAATTACAAGGAAACATAATGAGTATTCTGTCACACCTATCCTTAATATTTCAATTCAAGAGATCAATGGCATTTATGGATTGTTTTTATCTAATCAAGGATATGGCCCGGCACTGATTGATTCTTGTGTGATTTTTTACAAGGGGGAAAGAATGAAATTATCAAAAAAGGTATGGGAAGAAATATTTAGTTTAGAATATTCAACAGAACCAATTGATTTTAGTATTAAAAAAAAATATATAAATAATGGATTTGTAGTTCGAATTGGTGAGGATATTCCTGTATGGGGAGCAACAATAGATGAATTAAAAGGAGATTATAAAAAAATAGAAAGTTCAATATCCAATATTTCAATGAAGATATATTACCATTCTATTTATAATCAGAAATTTACAACTGAGTAATTTAAATACTGTACAACAATCGGGTATAGGCAAGTTGCTTGTCACAGTTTTTGCGAGATTTGGTACTATCTCCAGGACTGCAAAAACCTCGCCAGTCCCGATTAATCCTGAACTGTCTCGTCCTGAAATAGGTTGACACTTTTTTAATCAACCTAAGGAGGAATGAGCATGGAAATAGAACAAGTACCTGCGTTTAAAAGATGGTCGAACCAATACAGTTACGCCTTCAAAATGGAGGTGATACAGGCCATCGAAAGTGGGCAGCTGTCACAACGACAAGTTAGCCGTAAATATGGTGTTAACAGAAGAACTATCCATGATTGGATTAAAAGATTTGGTAATCTTGAGAAAAAATATCTGGATATGGGAGAGAAAACACCCCAGCAAGAGCTGGTGGAACTCAAGGCAAGGCTCCGCACCCTAAATGCTGAAAACAAGACTCTGAAGTACATTATGGAGATCATCCAGGAGGAATACGGTGAGGATGTAGTAAAAAAGTACTTGCCCGGACTGCAATTAAAAAAGCCTCCAAAGAAGAAATCAAAGTCAAAGTAAAGGCAATCTGCAAGCTTCTCGGGCTCAGTCGCCAGGCTTATTACAAAAGAAACCAGGCGTATAGCTGAAAGAAAAAAACTGAAGAAAAGATTATCTCATTTGTTCAGCAGCAAAGAGTTATGATGACTAGAATTGGTACAAGGAAACTCTATTATCTTATCAAGCCATCGCTTGAAAGAGAAGGCATAAAATGTGGCCGTGATAAGCTCTTTGCACTCTTAAAATATGAAGGAATGCTTGTTAAGAAGAAGCGGAATTACATGCGGACAACTAACTCATATCATCGCTTTTATAAGTATCCAAATCTTATTAAAGACATTGAGATTAATCGGGCTGAGCAAGTCTGGGCGAATTATATAACATACATCAGGACCAGCGAAGGGTTCATCTACCTGAGCCTGATAACTGATGTGTATCCCAAGCAGATCGTAGGATATCAGCTATCAGATAACTTAAAAACTATTAACTGCATTTATGCACTAAAAACGGCTATTAAAAACAGAAAATATCCTGAGAGATCCCTGATCCATCACTCTGATCGTGGCTTCCAGTATTGTAGTCCTGATTATATTGAAACACTTGAGAGTAACCACATTGACATCAGCATGACCACTAAACATGATCCGTATGAGAATGCTGTAGCTGAAAGAATTAATGGGTTTCCTGGATAGCCAACGCGCAAGCAAGAGTTTTGCAGCCCATCCCTGCAACCTTCCCTTCGCTGCAAAACACATGTTTTTTTGCCTACCCGGACTACAATGTGACAACGATTCTGTAACTTTAAGATTTTAACCTTGGCAGATAAATGGAGATCAATACATTAAACTTAAGAAATTCAATTAATAAAGCGTATCTGAAAGTCAAACCAAACAGGACCCAGATTGAGACTTTCAAGAATAACATTACCAACCTCTTTGATCAGATAAAAGAATCTGAATCAGAAGAGTTTCATAAAAATATTATTTCTGAATTTCTTAAGAACACCTACTATTCCCATAACAATTACATAAATACAAAGGGTAGATCTGATCTGGTTATACATAATGGAAAAGACTCAAAATCAACCGTTGGCGTACTATTCGAGGCAAAAAAACCTGGTAATAAATCGGAAATGCTGACGTGTGAAAATATTAACACTAAAGCATTCCATGAGCTGATACTTTACTACCTACGAGAGAGAATCTCCAATAAAAACATCGAGGTTAAACACTTAGTAATAACTAACATTTTTGAATGGTTTATTTTTAACTCAAATGATTTTGAAAAGCTCTTTGCCGAGGATAAAAGTATTGTTAAACAATTCACAGACTTTGAAGAAGGCAGGCTTTCCGGGACAAATACAGATTTTTTTTATAAGAATATTGCCGAACCATTTGTCAATAAATTGGAATCAAAGATTTCGGTAACTCACTTTGATATAAGAGATTTTGAATCAACAATTAAAAATGCCGACAGGGAAGATGACAACAAGCTTATTGCTTTATACAAGATTCTATCTCCCGAACATCTGTTGAAACTCCCTTTTGCAAATGACAGCAACAATCTTGACAAAACCTTTTACAACGAATTACTTCATATCATCGGACTTGAAGAGACAAAAGAAGGAAGTAAGAAACTTATTGGAAGAAAAACTGAGAAAAAAAGAAATTCCGGTTCATTAATTGAGAATTCTATAACAATCTTAAAATATGAAGATTGTCTCAATCAATTACCGAAACTATCTGATTATGGAAGTAACAAAGAGGAACAATTATTCAATATAGCATTGGAACTGGTTATAACCTGGATAAACCGGATTCTGTTTCTGAAATTGCTTGAAGGCCAGCTCATCAAATATAACAACGGAGATAAGACATTTCGCTTTCTTAATATAGAAAGAATTCATGATTATGATGAACTTAACAAGCTATTCTTTCAGGTTCTTGCTGTAAGAGAAAGTGACCGCAATGAAGCAATCTCAAAAAAATTAGGAAACGTTCCATATCTAAACAGTTCTCTATTTGAACCAAGTGACTTAGAACACAAGACAATACGAATTAATAGTCTTGACGATCATTCTAAACTTCGGGTTCTTACCGGGACAGTTTTAAAAGACAATACCGGCAGAAAATTAACCGGTGATATTGATCCGTTACGATATCTTTTTGAATTTCTCGATTCTTACGATTTCTCAAGTGAAGGCTCGGAAGAAATTCAGGAGGAAAACAAAACACTCATAAATGCCTCAGTTTTAGGATTAATATTTGAGAAGATCAATGGATACAAAGATGGATCATTCTTTACTCCCGGTTTTATTACAATGTACATGTGTCATGAGACAGTCAGGAGAGCAGTTGTACAAAAGTTCAATGATTCGAAAGGCTGGAAGTGTGAAACGATTAATGATGTTTATAACAAAATTGATGATATCAGAGAAGCCGATAGGATAATAAACAGCTTAAAAATATGTGACCCCGCCGTAGGATCAGGACATTTCCTCGTTTCTGCTTTAAATGAGATTATTGCAATAAAGTCAGAGCTCAAAATACTTACCGACAGGGAAGGGAAAAAACTTAAGGAGTACACAATTGAGGTAATTAACGATGAACTTATAATAACTGACGAACAATCGAAACTGTTCGAATATAATCCTAAAAGTAAGGAGAGTCAAAGAGTACAAGAAGCATTATTTCAGGAAAAACAGAAGATCATTGAAAACTGTCTTTTTGGAGTTGATATAAATCCAAACTCTGTAAAAATTTGTAGGTTAAGACTCTGGATTGAGCTACTCAAAAATGCTTATTACAAAACCGGTACAGATTTCCGTGAGATAGAGACACTTCCGAACATTGATATTAACATTAAATGCGGTAATTCACTTATAAGCAGATATCCGCTTGATGCCGACATTAAAACAGCCTTAAAATCAAGTAAATGGAATGTAGATAATTACCGTGAGGCTGTAATGACCTACCGGAATGCTCAGTCGAAAGATGAAAAGCGAGGTATGGAACAGCTTATCAGCAAGATCAAAAATGATTTTGAGACTGAAGTATCAAAGAGCGATAAGCGATTCTTAAAACTCAATAAGCTCAACGGTGAACTTTTAAGTCTCACCGGCCAGTCAAGTCTTTTTGAACTGACAAAAACGCAAAAAGAAGAATGGAACAAGAAAGTTAAGAAGCTTACTGGGGAGATTAAAAAGTATGAAATAGAAATAGACGAGGTCAAAAGCAATAAAATTTACGAGAATGCATTTGAGTGGCGATTTGAGTTTCCGGAGGTGCTGAATAATGAAGGCGATTTTGAGGGATTCGATGTTGTGATAGGAAATCCGCCTTATGGAGATCAATTTTCTCAAGAAGAAAAAAGTTATATTAAAAAGAAATATAGGTCCTATCAATATAAATTCGACAGTTATATATATTTTATTGAATTAGGGATTGAAATCCTTTCTACCAAAGGCTACTTAGAGTATATTACACCCATTCTATGGCTGACTCTCGATAATTGTCTTTCAATACGTTCTATCCTTATACTGGAAAATGATTTAAAAAGAATTTTTATTCATGGCGAAGATGTATTTGAAGAAGCGGTAGTGAATACTTGTTCATTCCTTACCCAAAAGTCAAATCCATTGGACAACTTGATTTTAATTAGAAATGGATCCGTAACAAAAGTTTCCAAATCAACTTGGATTAATAATTCGGATTTTAGAATTGAAACTCGTCTAAATCTTGAAAAAAAACGGATAATAGACAAAATTCAAAAACATTCAATTCCATTATCTGAATTTGGTGAGATAATTCAAGGCATAACACCCTATGATAGTTATAAGGGTCAATCAAAAGAAATAATTGATAATCGGACTTACCATTCTAATATTAAAATAGATGAAACTTATGGAAAATGGTTAAAGGGGAAAAACGTAAATAGATATTCAATTACCTGGGAAGATACTTGGTTAAGTTATGGGGACTGGTTAGCAGCACCAAGGGAAAAGCGATTTTTTAATGGTGAGAGGATCTTGTTTAGAGAAATCCCTGGAAAAGAGAGGCGTATACAAGCAAGTATAACAACTGAGGAATATTATTATGGTCACAGCATTTCTCCTTTTAAACCGTTTGAAAAATATATTGATCAAACAAAGTATATTTTAGCAATTGTTAATTCAAAGTTAATAAGTTGGTATGGTAATTATATCTTGCCAAATTTTGGGAAAGACATTTTCCCGAAACTTAATCCAAATGATATTAAAGAATTACCAATTCCCAAAGTACTTAATAATGAAGAAGAAATTAATCAGATTGTAACGCAAATAATACTATTAAAACAAACAAATCCTCAAACTGATGCAAGGATATTGGATAATCAAATAGACAAGCTTGTTTATAAATTATTTGGATTGACTGATGAAGAGATTCGGATCGTTGAAAGTTAAAAATAAATCCAATTAATTAAATATCCACTTTCGCTATGGAAAAAACTGGATGGGCATATATATCAACAATTGTTAGTATAACTTTAGGCTGGTTTTTGAATGAACTTAGTCAATGGTTCCGTACTAGAAAAGAAGATAAAAAAGTAATAAAACGAGTTCTTTATAATCTTCTTGAAACATATTTTATATTTAATCAGCTTAACACCTCTGATTTAATTCACTTATTAACAGATCGTTTGTTGATTCGATTTCTAGTTCAAGGTCAATCTTTAGAAGCAAAAGACTATTTGAATAAATTGTTTTCTGAGATTATTGATGGTTTCATTAAAGATGACATTGTAGACCGTCTTAAAAGAATTGAAATTGGGTACACGTATTCAATTGAAGAGCTTGCTGCAGTTGACCCAATTACTGCATATAGACTAAATGGGAAAATAAGGATAATTGAAACTTTTGATATTTTACAGGAACATATAAAAGAAAAAGTAACTCAATCTGCTGAATTAAATGTACAATTCCAGGATCAGATAGAATCAATAAAACCTCAAATTATAAATGATGCAATTGAAGACCTAGAAGACGAAATTATAGCCATTTCGTTTTCAATAAATATTTTGACTTGGATAAAAGCCAAAAACACTTTAAAGAGAATCAAAGGCAGAATAAAAAAAGATGGAGAGAAGAAAATGGATGAGCTACTAAACAAATTTTTACCAAAATAAATTATTGTTAGCTTACACTTTTGTGTATCAAAGTTTAGCTTGACAACAAGATTACATTTTAAAAAATTGGAACCTGCTGTAAAGGTAGTTTATTTATATAAATAGCGTGCTGTGACAAACATAGACTTATATATTGAAAATCAGGGCGGTATCCTTTCAGGTCAACTAACAACTTACATCACGAAGGCCGAGAATATTAAAGAAGTTACTGCCAGAAAAAGAATAGAGCGGTTGGATAGTCCTATTCATAAAATAAAAGGATTGTTTGTTGACAATCAATCATTTATTTATCATTCTGATAATTATAATACTCCTATTTATTTTGAGAAGCTTCTTGAAGCAATTAAAACGTCTTCTAAACGTAGTTATGCCATTATTATAGCAATAAATTATCACCATGGAATAATTTTAAAATCTGAGTTGGCAAATTACAGTTTTAGCCCAAAAACAAAGATTAAAGGACATGTACTGTACTCAACACTTTTAGAAAAGTTAATTAAACTAAAAGTTGTAATTGATTATGATGAAAACCATTTTAGCCTTAACGGATTTGTTTCTGAGCACTTGGATCCCAACTTTAGATATGTCAAAGCAATCCAATTTTCAAAAAATTTGTTAATCAATCAATTCTCAAACTGGAGTAGAAATATTGGATTAACTTCTTTTAAAAAAGGGATGCTTAACAATGAAGTTGGAGGATTTCAGTTTGCGTTTGCTTCACCTACTTACATAAATGGATTTGTTCAATATAGAAATAACAATCCTTTACCAGGTTTTGTGGTGGCGGATATTCTAATTGGTAATATAACTGAAATTAAAGATGTTGATTTCTTTCTACAAAAAATTAATGCAATTCGAGCCTCAAATCCAACGCTAAGGCTTTTCCCTGTCTTAATTCTTGATGGCGTAGAGATAAATGCATTAAGTAAACTCAAAAAAACTGGTGTCCTCATCGCAACTATTAAAGAAATATTTGGAGAGAGTTATAAAGAATTACTAAAAAATTTAATAAACACAATTACAAATGCCGGTGTAATTCTGAAGAAAGACCCAGAAAGTTTTGTCAATCTTATGGTTCAACTTACCAAACTGGTTGAGGGCAAAACCAATAACTTGAGAGGGGATTTATTTGAGTTAGCTGTTGGTTATTATTATGGCAAGCAATGTCAATCCTTGGATATTGGTAAAATGATACGTGTTGAAAACGAATTGAAAACAAGAGAAATAGATGTCCTAGCAACTTATGAGAATGAAGTTAGAGTTGTTGAATGTAAAGGATATAACTACCCTATAAATTATGAATTTATTCAACTATATATTTCCGAAAAAATTCCAGCAATAAGAAAATGGGTAGATAAAATATTCCCTAATAAAAAACAAGTTTTTGAGATATGGAGTACGGGCGGTTTTTCTGAGGAATCTAAAGAACTTTTAGAGAAAGCAAAAACCACGACAAAAAAATATATGATCAATTACTTGGATAAAAAGGATATACTCGATAGAGCTAAGGAACTTCAAACAAGCAAATTTACTGATATCTTAAAAGAATACTACTTCAAAGATTTGCTCTAATTAGTTTGTAATTATCTGAGAAATTACCAATGAATTAGTTTCAAGATTATTGTAAGTAAATGCCTGATTGAATTAATATTGAGAATTACCAAATAAAAGAAGACAATCGCCAATACATACTCATGCTGATGCTGTAAATCATCCTTTGAGTAATTCAATATCTATATTTAAGACTTAATTATATGTTCATATCACAGATTAAAATTAAGAATTTCCGGAATTTCAAGAGTACTGAAGTATTCTTTAATCCGGGGTTAAACATTCTCATTGGCCACAATAACTCTGGGAAAACTAACTTGATCAAAGCATTGCAATTAGTCTTTGATAGAAGCATGAAAGAGAAACCATCAATAGATGACTTCTGTAAAAGTGATGTTGACTATAGCAGTCCTCCATCTATTGAAATATCGGTTTTTATCTCAGAGCACAACGACAAGCCAGACGACAAAAATGTAGTCTATGATTGGTTAATTCAGGACTCGCCAAATTATAAAGCACAATTAACATATGTTTTTGAACTACCAACAAAACATGTTGAAGATTATTTAAAACAAATTGAAAAATGTAGAGACGATAATGGGAAACTCACTCAGGATGAATGTATTAAATTAATTAATAAGAAATTTCTATCAAAGTATGTATCCCGAATTTATGGAGGATTACCTTCTAAACAAGAGAAAGTAGATTCTGAAAATTTAGATAAATTCGACTTCCAATTTCTAACAGCAATTCGAGATGCTGAAAGACAAATGTTCTTTGGGAATAATACTTTATTACGAGACGTACTAAACTATTTTCTTGACTACGATTTGACCAATGGACAGGGGTTTGAAAGTTTAACTGAGGATCAACTTGTTGAGCTAAAAACTCGAGAAGAAGAATTTAAAGTAAAATCACGAGAATTACTTGAACTGCTAATTAATCGTATTGATAGAGATAAAATTCTTCAATATTCAAAAGACACAGGGGCTGATAGTGGTGGAAGACCAAATTTCGATGCTGAAATAACTGAACAGGATTTACTATTTGCGTTGCGCTTAATAGTAGAAAAAAGTGGATTTAAGATACCTTTAAAGAACAATGGCTTAGGTTATAATAATCTTTTATTTATTGCCCTGATATTAGCCAAAATGCAGATGCAGTGTTCAGCATATATGGGGGATAACGCAAAGGTATATCCTATCCTAGCAATTGAAGAACCAGAAGCTCATCTTCATCCATCCATGCAGTCGAAATTTTTAAAATTCTTAAACAAAAACCTTAATACAAATGAACAAGTCAGACAAATATTTGTCACTTCTCATTCTACCCATATAACCTCTGCAGTTGATTTGGATTCAATTATATGCTTATACCAAGACCTAAATGAAATTTTTAGAGTAGGATATCCCTCAAAAGTCTTCACTGAAACTAGTGATGATAAAAGTTCGAAAATTTATGTTCAAAGATTCCTGGATGCAACAAAATCAAACATGCTTTTTGCTGATAGGCTAATTTTTGTCGAAGGTTTAGCTGAACAATTATTAATCCCTTGTTTTGCTGAGTATTTACAAAAAGAAGATGAATTAATTGATAAGCACGTCAGTATAATTAGTGTTGATAGCAGAACTTTTAAGCATTTTCTGAAGATCTTTGCATATAATCCTGACAACAATCCCAATGCTATAAATAAAAAAGTTGTTTGCATTACTGATGCCGATCCAACTATTAAAAGGGATAATAGATGGATATCCACTTTCCCTTTTAATCTTGATGAATCTGAAAACAGCAAGTCACTATCCTCTCATGTTGAAGACTTAGAAACCGAATTTGAAGATAAATATGATAACATAGAAATATTTTATCCATTTCCAGGTATTGGGAAATCTTTTGAGTATGAGATTGCTAAGGAAAATCCCACTTCGGAACTACTTATTACTGATTCATTTCCAAAGCAGAATAGTGCACATACAGTAGAAAATTTTAAAGCGCTACTCGGCAAATATTCAGGCACTATACAAGATTTAATTCAAGAATATCAAACCAAATTAGAAATTGATGATCCTAATGAAAACAAAATTCTTGAAGGAATTTCAAAATGCAATTGGGAAGAGGATGATAGGAAAAATGGACTGATCGCAGCTATCTATTTCAAAATTATTAATGAAATCAAAGGGGAACATGCTTTTTATTTAGTTCAAAATCTTAGAGAAAACTATAAGAGACCTGATGGCGAAATGTTAGAATTTCATGTTCCTCTTTACATCGAAGATGCAATCAACACAATTTTATCTGATTAAACATGCCAAATCTGAACCAACTACCTGATATCTCAACTCTTGGAAGCATAGAAACAAATTTTAAAGTCTTTGCAGGACCAGGTGCCGGAAAAACAACATGGTTAATTAAGCATCTGGAGAAAGTACTTAGAAACTCGAATCGACTTGGCAAAACAGGTCGTATTGCTTGCATTACCTATACTAATGTGGCAGCTGATGAAATAATTAACCGATTAAACTCCGATAAAAGTCGATTCGACATCTCTACAATCCATAGTTTTTTATACAGAAATATAGTAAAGCCCTTTTCATACCTGATAGAGTATGGGGACGACAATGAAATATTATTCAATATCAATAATATGGATGGTCATGATGAACATATTGTTCAAAGCGATAGGCTAAGAAGATGGATTATATCTATTGGGGAATTAAATGGTCGAAACTATAACTTGTATAATTCTCCCGAAAACAAACCGAATGTTGTGTCAGAACTATCAAGTTTAGACTATGCTTTTGTTGGTCAGAATGTTGATCTAATAATTAGACAAAATAGAGGTGCTCGCCTACCTAAATCGAATAGAGAGTTGTGGCTATATAAATCTAAATATTGGAGAGATGGAATAATGCACCATGAAGATGTTTTATACTTTTCGTTCCTTATTCTCTCAAAATCACCTAGAATTATTGAGTTTGTAAGAAACAAATTTCCTTACATATTTATTGATGAATTCCAGGATACTACAGAACTACAAACTTGGATTATTGAGAAAATATGTGAGACACACACTAAAGTAGGAATCGTTGGAGATTTGGCTCAATCAATCTATAAGTTCACCGGAGCTAAAAGGGCTGATTTTATTAATTTTAAACGAAATGATATTAGGGATTATAAACTTAGTCACAATCATCGATCCACCAGAAATATTATAGAATTTTTAAATTTACTTCGGCCAGATATTAACCAAACATGTGATGAAAATAAAGAAGCAGGGATCCAGGTCGGGGTTTTAGTTGGTACGATTCAGTCTGCGAAACAATGGTTTGAAACTAATATTCCAGATGAATTATTATATATTCTAACTAGAAAAAACACCAGTATTTCTGAGATTAATAACCAATTAGGTGTAGTCAGAGAGGATTTACTGAAAAAATTGTATTCAAACGATTTTAATTCCTCAAGAGTAAAACTGATACATGCAATTTTAGTTGGATACAAGTTTCATCAAAAAGGTGATTTAAAGAACGCTATGAACGAAATCCTACGACCATTAAAAAGAGCTAGTGGAACAAGAGTTATGAAATTAACCTTAAGAAAAATTGCAATAGAAATTATAGATAGTCTCAAAGTTGAATTAAATAGGAACAAGTCATTGCTTGAATTCTACTCAGAATTAAAACAAAATATTTCAAATCTTCATGGATTTGAAATAGGAAGTGCTTTTCGTGCTGGAATATCTAGAACATTTTATGAAAGCCATTCAATTAATGATTTACTTCCCTTCGTAAAAGTCGATACAAAATCAGATGATCTAGTTAGAACTATTCACAGTGCAAAGGGGACTGAATTTGAGAATACTCTAATCCATTTCGAATCAATAATTGAGTTTAGAAGATATATCCTTAATGGTGCTGACCAGATTGAAGCTGTGGAAGATGATGGAAGAATTTATTATGTAGGGTGTAGTAGGGCAATGAATAGATTATATATTAACATTCCTGAAGCATCTCAAGACGATATTGAACTAATTCTTAATATGAATATGACCTATGAATTGGTTTAAGACAGTCACAGTTCCGTCAATTAGATGCTTTCTTTACATTTTTATTTTACAAGTATTTCCAATCAAGTACCAATAATATATTAAACCATGGATAAATTAATTACGGGGCTTTTATCAGCAATTTCTGGAGGCGCTCTATGGGAAGGGTTTAAATTTATCTATCCTGATATTAAAAGAAAATTAGACTCATATAAAGAAGCTAATGAAATCCTTTACAGGTGTATCGATCCATTATTAAAATCATCAGATGAATTATTTGGAAAAATCTGGTCTTTAGCTAAAGAGGATTTTGCAACTTTTATCAATAAGGAAAATTCTTTATCAAAAAACCCAGAGCATAATACTCAATATGTTTTGTACTTATTCGCTCAATTCTGGTCTAATATTGAAAACATTAGATTACAAAACCAATATACATCAATCTCAAGAATAAAAAAGGGAAGACAATTAATCCGTTATATAGAAACACTTGAATCCCGTAATTTCAGATTACTTGATAGATCAATTCAAAGAATAATTGGTGAGTCTCTAATTGAATTTTCTAGCCCAAAGTTCAAGATTATGAGCTTAAATGAATTCATAAAAAACCTTAATAGCGACAATGTCTATTTCACTCAATGGATTAAGCTGTTAGAGAATCTGTTCTTATCAGTTGATGATGCAAAAAACAGGCAACAAATATTAAAATATGGAATAATTATTGCATCGATGATTGATAATTTTGATCCAAAATATAAAATTGTTAGAAGGAGAGAGATTTATTTAAACAAGCTTTCAAAAAAATCTAAAAAAGAACTTGAAAGAAATTTGTTCAAACACTACTTGACTTTTATAAATAATTCAGAAAAATATTATAAGTAAACCGCCCGCGGGACTTACATGTCATTAGTAATGACAATGCCTTTGAACGGTTTCGCTATCTTAAGTAATATTAGTTTTTACCTTTCACCAAAGGTACACAAATATTTCTAGGTTGACAAATTTTTTTATGGTACATTTTCTTAAATAATACAATAATGAACGAAAAACCTTCCCTGCGCTGTCAGGCACATTTGCAGCTCACTTCTTGCCAATCCCTTAACCAAAAGCTGCAAAAGAACCTTCCAGCCCTTCCCTACCTGTCGACGAGATTAAGGACTGGACGATAAAGTTCTCATACATCTGGACAGTTTTAAAATTACCCTACACATAACACGGATGGTGCTATGAAAAGCACTGCCCCAGGCGTGTTCAAATTTAAATAATAATTTCTTAAAAACTTCTTTATAAATCCTATAAAATCAGTCTGCTATATGCGATCAATCATAATTGATTGTCGCAATCACTTGTCATTTTTTAAAGGTAAGGGTGCGTAAGCTAAAGTTTGTAATCTATTGCCACATGCCGTGTTTTGCGCTATCCCTCATTGATATTGATCATATAGGTTTTTCTTGCTATGCAACTCCCGTTACATAAGGTTATCTATTTTTCATTACATATCTTATTCTGGTTAAAAGTTTTCGTGCTACCTTGATTATGACCTTGTGCCCTTTGTTGTTAATAACATGTTGCTGATAATATTATAAGAGCAGGATCCATACGGATTGCCTGCCAGGAAGCTTCTATGAGCAGAGTCCTCAGGAATGAATTGCATCGGAAGGTTATTCCCCCGGTATGAATTGTCTCTCCGCTCTCTCTTACCCTGGGGATCAATCCTACAAAACTGCTCAAATGGTCAATATGAGGGAAACGATTTATATCACCCAGTTCTGTTATTAAAGCTGATGATGTAAGAGGACCTATTCCTGATATAGATTTTAACAATGAATAAAGCTCATTGTCATACTCGCGGATCCTTTGCCTTATCAGTCGACTCAAGATCAGTAGTTGTTCTCTGTGAAACTCATATGAATGAATCAGATTTGAGAATGCATCCTGTCCGGTTATTGTCTGCATTTTTACCTCTTTTAACAATGATACAAACTTTAATGTCCACTGGTTATTATCGAATTCCACCGGGATGGATTCTCCATAATACTGAAGAAAACTTTTTATCCTGTTTTTGCTCCTGCGAAGATCTCGCATCAGGTAAAACCTTGTCCTGTTTAAACTCCGGAGTTCTTCGATCTCGCGGTCAAATATGTGAATACCCCGTAGGGAACCCTTTTCAAGAGCCCTGGCAATCTTCAGGCTGTCGATCGGATTGCGCTTCTGCAACTTATCTTTCTGGCTTGTAGGAATGTCGGCTGCATTAATTACGATATTCTTTATCCCAAGAGAATTTAATTCGCGATGAATACCATAGCCGCAAAAACCTGCCTCAAAGGCACTGTTATAACTCCCACCGGGAAACATCCTTTGCAGATAATTATACAACGATTTAGAATCGAGAGGTTGTGTAAAGGTCCGGTGTTCTATCCCGTCCACAAGGATTGTGACACTCCACCTCTTCGTATGAACATCTAATCCTATGAAAAGCTCTTTGCCTTTAAAATCGATTTTTTTTGTAACTTGTGTTTGCATAGTCTCTGTGTATTTTGTTTGGCAACAATAATTTACTAATTTATTTTGGTAATGTACCTGAGACTATGCTTTTATCATATGTGCTTTAGTTAATTGCCTTCATCAGCCCGGACAACTTCTCAATCGGCCCCAAACACTTGTGAGTAAATTCATCATCACTTATCAAACTTCTGGCACCCGGACTAATCCTGCATCCGAGACAAAGTCAATAGAGCTGCGAGCCGACCTGCCTACCAGCAGACAGGCGGCAGGCAGGCGCACAGCTGTCATGGTTTTTGCAGTGCCATCTAGACCATTTTATCGTGACCGGACAACTCCCGCCCGTCTACTGGGACTGGAAAAAATCACACCAGCGGCCTCCTAAAGTTATCGGGGCCGACGGCAACTTATTATTCCTATAAACCATTATAGGAAAGACATTGAATAACAGTAACATAGATAATAATGATAGAGAATAGAAATAACTTTACTAAATTTGAGATGTTTAAAGATTATGACCGCAAACAACCAAATAATAAGAATTGAACCGTCCATTTTAATATGGGCAAGGGAGAGTCTTGGCCTATCATTAGCTGAGGTTGCATTAAAACTAGACAAGGATAGGGAGACTGTTCAACAATGGGAGCATGGAAATTCTTTCCCAACACTCGCACAACTCGAAAAACTTGCTTATAACATCTATAAAAGGCCATTAGCAGTTTTCTTCTTGCCAAAACCACCAAAAGAGACGACTCCTAAGCAAGATTTCAGGACTCTGCCCGAAAATGAAATTGCCAGATTATCTCCTGATTTAAGATTAATAATAAGAAAGGCGAAACACCATCAACTTGTTCTTAAACAGATCAATGACTATAAAAATCCCGTTTCTAAACCTATACATAGAGAATTCAATCTTGAGAAATTAAACTCCAAAAATAAGTTTGCGAGTAACCTGAGAGAATACCTTGGGATTACCAAAAGTCTTCAACAAAATTTTAAAAATCCTGAATTAGCTTTCAATTATTACCGGAACTTAATCGAAAAAAATGGGGTTTTTGTTTTTCAATATCCCTTGAAAGAGATAAGAGGATTTTCATTAACAGATAGAGAATTCCCTGTGATAGTGATAAATAGTGGGGGCTCACCAAATGGGAAAATATTTAGCTTATTTCATGAGTTGTGTCACATTTTATTTAACACAGGAGGTATTTTCAGGGACTATTATTCTGAAGAACTGAAACAAAATCCAAATAAAATTGAAGTTTTATGCAATCAATTTGCATCGGATATTCTTTTACCTGGCAATGAATTACTGAAAGAAGTGCTCGTTCTTGAAAATAGAGATAATAAGGAATGGTCGGAAAATACACTTAGGGCAATTGCTTTCAACTATAAAGTTTCAAAAGAGGTTGTTCTCAGAAAACTGCTCGAAGCAGGAAAAACAACTCAGACTTTTTATGGCAATACAAGAATCAAATGGAACGAAAAGTATAAGCTCGATCTGGAAAAGAAACAAAAGACCCACCAAGGTGGTCCAACATATCATATTACAAACTTGAGTCATTTAGGGAAAAATTTTGTTACCCAAGTACTTACAAATTACCATTCAGGAAAATTGACGGGCTCTGAAGTTGCAGATTTTTTAAGTATTAAATTAAATCGAATTCCTGACTACGAGAAAAAAGTTTTTTAGATATTAAAGGAACTATTTCACCCTAAATACATTTTTGATAGCGGACCTTTTATAGATCTAAAAAACTATCCGGGTGATGTTTTCACTTCGTTGTGGGAAAACTTTACTCAAATGATTAATGATGGGGAAATACTGTCTTTGAGTGAGGTTTTTCGAGAACTTGAAGATTATGATAATGAAATAGCAAGTTGGGCAAAGCAAAATAAAAATGTTTTTATCAAACCTACACTTGAAGAGCAAACTGAAGTTCAAAGAATCCTGGAAAAACACCCTGATTTAGTTAAAGAAGAAGCAATTCTTCTTGGAAAACCTTACGCAGATCCATTTGTAATCGCCCAGGCCAAATTACATAACTGTGTTCTGGTTCACAGTGAAAAGTTCAAACCCAATGCTCATAAAATACCGAATGTTTGTAAATCATTCAAAGTTGAGGAAATAGTACTTTTCGAATTTTTCCGGAGAGAGAAATGGAAATTTTAAACATTATGATTTTAAAAAAACAACCCATAATCGGGCTAAGATAAGTTGCTCAACCTTCCATTGGCCGCTACATCATAACGCTAGTATTCCCTTGTTATGGCTATGATTATTGCTGGTATGGCTTGAAATATTCGCCCAAGTAAACGTCCAACCGTAGTTTTTCTAGTGCCTGGAGAACCCTGAAAGACAAAATGAAGTGATAGCCTGGTAGGGGACATGCCCTGTTTGGAGCGCATCTTTCTCACTTTAATGAAATTGACCAAAGCATTAATTTCACGCTTCACAAATTACCTTGCAACAATTGACTTATTTGAAGATATTTTAATCAGAGGAGAAAAAATTCATCTTTTTCCTAAATTATTTTCCTGATTCTTTTGATATTATTGAAAGAATATATAAATTTGTGTTTATATAAACGAAATTTTATATGAATGATCTTAAGAAACTTCAACTAATTTTTCAAACATTGTCTGACTATAACAGGTTAGGGATAATAAGATTTATCTGTGAAAAAGAAAGTTCAGTTGGAGAAATTGTAAAAGCAACAAAACTATCACAACCACTTGTATCACATCATCTGAAAGTGTTAAAAGAAAATGGGATTCTTGAAACCAAACGAAATGGACCGTTCATATATTACTTTATAAGAGACAAAAAAATCCTTTATGCAATTAATCTGTTTTCAGAACTTTTTAATAACACAGAAATAAAAGACAAAACCAGTTCCAAATTCTGTTCTGATTGGATAATTACCAATAACAATAATAAAACATAGGAGGAATACGCAATGACAATTAAAGAAAAATTCATGAATGAAATGATGGAACATCAATTTAAGAACATGTCAGCCAATGATAAAAAACAAATGATGGAAACCATGATGGACAAATTCTTTTCGACGATGTCGGATGATGAAAAGAAAGAAATGATGTCGAATATGATGCCAAAGATGATGGGCCAAATGATGGGCAATAACCCTATGATGGGCATGATGTCAATGATGATGGGCAGAAAAGCAAATAATACTGAAAAAGGAAATGGAAACAGCAAAATGCCCTGGGATATGTGCACTGAAATGATGACCGGAATCAGGGAAACGGCAAATACTGCAAAATTTGCTACATCTGAATTAAGAGGATTGTTTGATGACTGGTGTCAGCAAATTGAGAAAGAGCTATTGGATTTTATTACAGAAAAAAAGTCAATAAAAATTGATGAAATGGTTGAGAAATTTAGTCTTTCAGAGGAAAGCATTAAATATCTGCTAAGCAGGTTGGCTAACAAAAACCTGATAGATTACAAAGTATAATTCATACCAAAAATTAATAATTTTAAACATAAATACGGCTGCTAATACGGCCATAGTTAATTATCTGGGGGTGTTTAAAAAGACCTTTTTAACCGCAGAGTGCGCAAAGTAGACGTAAAGCCTTTGAGATCTTTGCGGTTAATGGATTTCCACTTTTTAAACAGGCTCAGATGAGTTCGGATGCACTGCATAGTCTACACGGTTGCCACTTGAAGGCCGGTGTATGAAATGTGTTACCAAAGCAGCCAAAAGGGCAATGCTTCCGACTTAAGACAACAAAAAATCAGAATTTCGGATTTGTAACCTTTTAAAGTATCGCAATTAATACATAAAGGATTTTAAGAGTTTATGCAACTTTTATCGCCCGATAGAGTCTTTGGTTTATTAGAAAGAACTTACCTGTGCATCAATATTACCCTAAATATGATCTGATTTAAAGGAAGTTAAAAGACATAGCGGGTTCACAGCTTTAAACATAATTGGGTTGATGCCGGGTATTTCAAGCTGCTTTCTGATTATCCTGTATGTTAACTTTGAGCTCGGTTATGACAAGTTTCAAAAGAACGGAAACAATATTTACCGGGTTGTCAGATTGTCTAAAAACAATGCTTGAAATAAAATTTGCAGATTGACTATTAGTATATACCTTTGTGATATACTTAAAGCATATATTATGAAAACACTATCATTAAAACTCGACGACAATATTTTCAACGAAACGGAAGTCATTTTGACTAAGGTTAAAAAGTCGAGGAATCGGTATATAAATGAAGCTGTTGATTATTATAACAGGATCAACAACAGGAATATCATTGCACGTAAACTCACCAAAGAATCAAAGCTTGTAAGGAAAGAATCCCTGAATGTTCTTGCAGAATTTGAAAGTTTCCATGATGAAAATTAAGCAATTTGATATCTGGATTGCGGATCTGGAACCACAACGAGGGACTGAAACTGGCAAAGTAAGGCCAGTCTTAATTGTGCAAACAAACCTTTTAAATAACGAACACCCTTCCACAGTTGTCTTTCCGATTACAACTAATGTGGAGAAAGACAGCGAGATATTAAGGGTCCATATAAAAAAAGGGATGGCAAATCTAAAGATTGAATCTGATATTATGATTGATCAAATAAGGGCAATCGATAACAGGAGATTGTTAAACAAAATGGGGGAACTGACCAAAGACCTTCAAACTAAAGTAAAAGACAATATAAAGATAATCCTCGACCTGGACTAATAAATATCAGCCAACAACAAAACAGATATAAGTTTCCTGCAAACTGCGCAGATTAGTGCTGCTTTTCCTTAAAATATTCTGAAATGTCTGCTATTATGGTTTAATATATTTCGGATTAAACTTTTTCTCAGAAAACAACGTGGCGGTATTAATCAAAGCTAAGTGTGAATATGCCTGCGGGAAATTCCCTAAAAGCCTTTTTGTCGAGAAATGAATATCTTCACTGAAAAGACCCAGGTGATTACCATAGGTTAAAAGGTTTTCAAAGATGGTTTTTGCATCTTCCTTCAAACCTATTCTGAACAGAGCCTGAACCAGCCAGAAGGTACATATTGTAAATGAAGACATCGGCTTGCCAAAATCATCAGGGGTTTTATATCGATAAACCAGTCCCTCATAAAAAAGTGCATTTTTAACAGCCATCACAGTTTTCTGATACCTGATATCATCGGCGGCAATAAAACCATATTCAGCCATAAGCAATAAAGAGGCATCGAGCTCTGAATTATTATAGGTTTGGGTAAATGTCTGAAGATCCTCATTCCAGCCATTCTTAAGTACGTCTTCTTTAATGTCATTTGCAATACCTGCCCATGTTTCAGCATAGTAAGGTTTATTCAGGGCACTTGCAATTTTCGTCGCCCTGTCCATTGCAACCCAACACATTACCTTTGAGAAAACATAGTGTTTTTCATCAGATCGTATTTCCCAGATACCTTTATCCGGTTTTTCCCAATGAGTAGATATTGTACGGGAAATATTGCGGACAATCTCCCAAATATCTTCAATCTCGTCTAAGGTACCCGGGAAAAACTCGTAATACTGGTGAATAATATTCAGCAAATAACCAAAAACATCATTTTGTCTTTGGGAATATGCAGCATTGCCAATTCTCACAGGCTTTGAGTTTTCATAACCGGCCAGGTGGGAAAGTTCGGTTTCTGTAAGTTCCCGTTCACCTCTGATACCATACATTATCTGGAATGAATCGTTCTTTGATTTAAGAATTCTCTTTAAATAATCGAGGAAACGTTGTGCGGAATAGAAATGGCCCATTTTAATCAATGTTTCCAGTGACATAGACGCATCGCGCAACCAACAAAAACGATAATCCCAGTTACGTACCTCACCAATAGTTTCCGGGATACTGGTCGTTAATGCTGCTAATACGGCACCGGTTGGTTGATAAGACATTATTTTTAAAACCAGTAAACTCCTTATTATTTCTTCGTTATATTTCTCATACTTCTTTGAACGATTTGTCCAGTTAAGCCAGTAAACTTTTGTACGCTGGAATTCGAGGTAAACCCTTTTAATATCTATATCAATCAGCTTTTGGTTGTAGGATAGTAAGAGAAACTGGTGCTGTGTAAGCACAATTTCTTTTGAATCCAGGATATCTTTGAAGTTTAAGCTGGAATAGAGATATATACAATCTGTTGGTTTTACCCTCGAATATGTCCTGATATAATTGTCCTCAGTAACATTGGAAACCGCCTCCCTGGCATAATTAAACGCGGGGCGATATTTGACCTTAAAGGTTGGAGCGCCTGAAATATACTTGACATAGCGATAAATTTCAGCAGGAGCAAAATAGTCATTATCAATTAGTTTGTAACGTGGCATAAAATCAATTACCTCAAAGGTACCCTGATCTGATTTAAATTCTGTACATAAAACATTTGTCCAGATGAGGTACTTTTGTGTAATTGTATATTTTTCATCAACGGTAACACTAAAGAAGCCTCCTTTCGCGTTATCGATAAGTTTGGCGAAAACGGAAGGTGAATCGAAATCGGGAAGACAACACCAGTCAATGCTTCCCTTATCCGACACCAGGGCTGCGCTCCGACAATTTCCAATCGCACCATAATTCAGATTATTCATGATAAAATTTCATAATGGTTTCCAAACAAATTCCTTTTCCATATAGGAAGTATAATCAAATGAACTGTTACAAAGATAGTAATGAATTATTTAGCTAAGCGGGACCTTCGATAATAATAGGCAACTTTATTAATTTCTTTTACCTGCATACATTTGGTATCTTTGCTTTTGCTTAATATTATTTTTTTCTTTGTAAATGAAAGAAAGCGTAATTTTCAATCCGCAATTTTTATGGACAAGACGGAAAAGGCAGAATTGATAGAAAAATACAGAAAAGCAAATAATAAACTGGTATTGCTGGATTATGACGGAACACTGGTTAACTATGAACTGATACCAGACAATGCAAGACTTCCTGAACACCTGAATGATATTTTAATAAAGCTGATTGATAAACCGCAAACAAAAATATTTATAATCTCCGGCCGAAGTCATCAGGATATTGATAAATTATTAGATCATCTTCCCATTAATATTATCGCAGAGCATGGAGCTATAATGAAAGAAGGCGGGGAATGGAAGAGCCAGATAATTGAAAACTACTCATGGAAAAAAACGATCATCCCTATATTAAACCAGATTACTTCTGTATGTCCGAAATCATATGTTGAGGAAAAAATGTTTTCTTTAACATGGCATTACAGAAACGCTGATTCTCAACTGGGCTATGCTCATTCGAGAGAATTAATCCGGATACTAGAAAAGACAATTCATTTGTATAATTTAAAAATACTGGATGGGAATAAGGTTGTGGAAATATTAACTAACGAAATTGGTAAAGGGAAAGCGGTAAAAAAGTTATCTGAGCAAAACAATTATGATTTTATATTGTCTATTGGAGATGATGCCACAGATGAAGAGATGTTTGAGTTTTTTTTGCATCATTCCAATGCATTTACTATTAAAGTAGGAGGTGGAGATACTTATGCCAAATATAATGTTGCCAATATTAAAGATGTTGTTTCACTTTTAAAACAATTATCCGGATGAGATTAACCATTTCATTTATACTTTCAATTATTTTTGCTGTTGGCCTTGTAGCCTTTGGCTTTACTTTTTACCAGAGTTCAACAGAAAAAACTAAACTCAATAGTGAGCTCGAATTGCGTGTTTTACAGGTTGCAAAACAAATATTTCATGATGATTCATTGTTTTTCGAAAAGATAGATCAGATAAATATTAACCATTTTGCAGACAGTATCAACAAACAGTACAATCTGATTGGATTTTCAATATATTACAATAACGATAGCACTTTAAGCAACTATTCTTCACGCAGGTTAATTAACTATTCAAAGGTCTATATTGTCCAATCTTTAAATGCAGACACCTCTCTTGGAAATTTTTTTAATTCAGATGGAGGAAAGATATATGAATATACCAGGCTGATAAAATCGGTCAATGGATCCAGGAAAGCTGTTGTTTTATATACTGATGCCAGTTATATTGATAAGGTTATCAGCAGTATCTGGTTCGGGAATTTCATAAGATGGTTTATTCAGGCATTTTTAGTCTCACTTGTTACTTTACTTCTGATCCGCTGGGGAATTTTCAGACAGATAAATAGAATTGTAGATTGGGCAAAAGCAGTACGGACCGGAAATATAGGACAGATAAAGCCTCGACCTCATCTGGACTTTCTTGACCCGCTGCATAAGGAGATTGAGAGCATAGCAAAGGCAATGAATGAAGCCAAGGCCACTGCTGAAGAAGAAGCAAGGCTAAGAACAAGTGGCGAAGCCATATGGACACCCGAACGGCTGAGAGTGGAAATGGAAAATCTTTTGAAGAAAAAGAAATTGATTGTTGTTTCCAATCGTGAGCCATACATGCATATACACGAAGGCAAGGAGATCAAGTGCATAGTTCCTGCAAGCGGAATGATCACTGCTATGGAACCTATATTGAAAGCATGCAGCGGACTATGGATTGCAGCAGGAACCGGGGACGCAGATAAAGAAACCGTTGACAAACATAACAAAGTGGAAGTTCCTCCTGAAGACCCGAAATACACTTTAAAAAGATTATGGCTCACAAAGGAAGAAGAAGATCATTTTTATTATGGCTTTTCAAATGAAGGACTGTGGCCGCTTTGTCATATTGCACATACACGTCCGACGTTCAGAAATGATGATTGGCGTTTTTACAAAAAAGTGAATGAGGATTTTGCCAGAGCTGTGCTGGATGAAACAAAAGATGAAGAGCAGCCTTTTATTTTAATTCAGGACTTTCATTTTGCACTTCTGCCTGAACTGATAAAAAAAGAAAAGCCCAAAGCTAAAGTTGCTATATTCTGGCATATCCCATGGCCAAATCCCGAATCATTTGGTATTTGTCCATGGCAGAGAGAAATACTGCTGGGTATGCTTGGCGCTGATTTAATTGGATTTCATACTCAATATCATTGCAACCATTTTCTTGAAACAGTAAATAATGCACTTGAATCAAGAGTTTTATGGGAAAGTTTTTCAATAAAAATAGGTGACCGGACAACTTTTGTCAAGCCGTTTCCCATCAGCATTGCATTCACATTAAAAGATTACAATAATAATTCATCAAAAATACAACCATCGCAGCTGTTAAATGAGCATGGTATCGCTTCACAGTTTCTGGGCATAGGTGTTGACAGGATCGATTACACAAAAGGTATTATTGAAAAATTTCTAGCTATTGAGAGATTCTTTGAAAAGAATCCATCATATGTGGGTAAATTTACCTTTGTCCAGATTGCGGCACCGAGCCGGACCCTGCTGAAAAGTTATTCAGACATGGTAAACGCTGTGGAAATCGAAGCTAACAGAATAAATTTGCGTTTCAAATCAAAAGACTGGAAGGCAATTCTGCTTTTAAAACGGCATCACAGCCACGAAGAAATTGCTCCCTATTATTCTTCGGCAAATCTTTGCATGGTAACTTCATTACATGATGGGATGAACCTTGTCGCAAAAGAATTTGTTGCTTCCCGGAATCAAAATGACGGATCTCTGATCCTGAGTCGTTTTGCAGGAGCCTCACAGGAACTTCAGGGAGCAATTATGATTAATCCCTATGACATTGAAAAATCAGCAGATGCTATAAAACTGGCGTTGGAAATGACTATCGAAGAACAGAATCAGCGAATGCAACAAATGCGACTGGTAGTTGTGAGACATAATATTTATTCCTGGGCAGCTTCCTTATTGAGAACAATGGCATCTATTAATTGACAAGATTCATCTTTTTATTTTTGCCCCCCAACCCCCCTGAAGGGGGGCTAATGCGCTACACCTAAGTGTAATTCGCCTTAATATCAGTGAATTAGTCCCCCTTCAGGGGGAAGGCCGCGAAGCGGCCAGGGGGCACTGCACCTATTTCTTAAGTGCATTATACAGAACCACCGCCGGATGCAGGGCGATCCGTCCTGTTCCATCCTTTATATGATGCCTGCAACTTGTTCCGGGTGCAGTAATTATTGCATTTTCGTCGGCATTCCTGACCTCAGGGAATAATACCAGTTCACCAATCTTGTTGGATAATTCAATATGTTCCTTTTCATATCCGAACGATCCGGCCATGCCACAACATCCCGAAGTGATCTCTTTAACTGAATAATTCACCGGGATCGAAAGCATTTCAATGGTACTTGCTGAAGATGCAATTGCCTTCTGCTGGCAATGGGCATGTAACAGGATACTGACCTTATTATCAACAAATAAGTTACGGTTAATTCTTCCTGCCCTGAACTCCTTCGCTATAAACTCATCAATCATAAAACTGTTGGCGGCTATTTTTTCTGCTGACTCTTTTAAATCATTTCCGGCTAACTCGGGGTATTCATCCCTGAATCCGAGTATTGCTGATGGCTCGATCCCTAACAGAGGCAAATCATCGCAGATTAGTCCTGACAATATCCGGATATTCTTTCTTATTGTCTTTTGTGCACTCCTGACTAGCCCTTTGGATAAATATGTCCTGGCGCTTATTTTGTGGCCTGTTGTAACCACTTTGTAATTTAATGATGTAAGTAGCCGTATTGTGCTTATACCTGTCTCTGTGTCGTTATAATTGCTGAATTCATCGATAAAAAGGCATATGGAACCTTTTGGATTCTCAGGATTGAGCTTTGAAATGTTTTTCCTTATCCATTTTCTGAGAGTTGTCCTGTAAATTAACGGTATAGATCTTTTTGAAGCAAACCCGGTTACCTTTTTTACAATTCCGGATGTGAACTTGTTTTTAATAAAGAAGTTAAAAATGGAAGGAGCAAAGGAACCAATATAATTAATCACTGATATATATGCAATAAGCCTTGCCCTCAGAGGAATTCCATGCTTGTCATACCAGTGCTGAAGAAACTCTGATTTTATTTTGGCAATATCAACGCCTGAAGGACATTCCGATTTACATCCCTTGCATCCGAGACAAAGATCAAGAATCTCATAGATCTCCCTATGGTTCCATGGATCACCATCTTTACTAAGGAATTCACGCACAATATTCGCCCTTGCCCTTGTACTTTTATCTTCATCACCTGTTGCCATAAAACTGGGACACATGGTTCCTCCGATTATTGAAGATTTACGGCAGTCGGCTGATCCGTTGCATCTTTCCGCCGCTCTTACTATTCCGTCGCTTGATGAGAAATCATAAATAGTTTCAATTTCATGTGTCGGCTTTCCCGGAAGATATCTGAGAAAAGTATTCATCAGGGGAGTATTGGTGATTTTACCCGGGTTTAAAATCCCTTTCGGATCCCAACATTCTTTTACCTGCTTCAGCAGATTATAGTTATGTTCTCCTAACATAACTGGAATGAATTCACCCCTTAACCTGCCATCACCATGTTCCCCGCTGATCGATCCCCTGTATTTCTTAACAATATGCGCCGTTTCGATCCCAATCGTCCTGAAAAGCTCAACATCAGCCGGAACCTTAAGGTCAAGTATCGGGCGGATGTGAAGTTCCCCGGTACCTATATGGGCATGAAATACAGAGTTTTTGCCATATCGTTCAAGCATTTTTTCTATATCGTCAATATACTCCGGCAAACGCTCTACGCTTATTGCAGTATCCTCCATCAGGGTAACCGGTTTGGGATCTCCTTTCATATTCGTAAGTACTCCAAGTCCGGCTTTTCTCAGTTCCCAGACTTTTGAAATATCTTTTCCTTTAACAACAGGAAATGAGTACCCGTACCCGGCAGATTTTAATTCTTTGATCATCTCAGCGGCTGTGGAGTCAATATCATCCGTCTTTTCCCTTGCAAATTCGACGATAACAATTGCACCTGGTTTCCCGTCAAGAAAAAATCTGTTGTTCCGCTGGCTGATGTTATCCTCTGTAAGTTCAAGGATCCTGTTATCCATCATTTCCACAGCAGAGGGCTTATATTTAAGTGCTATCAGATTTGCTCTGAAAGCATCGTTCCTCTTCTTGAGATGAATACATACAAGTGCTTTATTTACAGGAGGTAATGGAACTAGATTAAGTTTAATTTCAGTTGAAATTGCTAGAGTTCCTTCTGACCCTGCAAGCAACTTACAGAAGTTGAATTTTCTACCCGATTTTTCATCAAAAACTTCAGAATCCAGCATCAGGTCTAGGGCATAACCGGTGTTTCTCCTTGGTATTTTAGGATCGGGATAACCCACTATGATGCTTTCCTTATTCAGCGGATCGTCAATAATTTTTTTAATATTTCTATAGATTTCTCCCTCAAGGTTATTCAGGTTGCATTTAACATTAAAAGCCTCTTTGTCCAGCGGACCAAAAATGGCTTCGCTGCCATCGCTTAAGAGAGTTTTTAATTCTATTGTATGATCACGTGTTGATCCGTAAATGACTGAATGTGATCCACATGCATTATTCCCTACCATACCGCCGATGTTGCATCGGTTTGAAGTTGAAGTTTCAGGACCAAAAAAGAGCCCGTATTCTTTAAGTTTAAGATTCAGCTCATCGAGAACAACCCCTGGTTCGACCTTTACCCACATCTCCTCTTTGTTTATCTCAAGTATTTTATTCAGGTATCTTGAGATATCAACAATAATTCCTGAACTGACTACCTGTCCAGCAAGTGAAGTGCCTCCTGCCCTGAGAGTTAAACTTAAATTTTCTTTAGCTGCAAAGAGTAATATTTTCTTGATATCTGATACTCCTTTTGGCCATGTAACAGCTAAGGGTTCCTCTTTATATACGGATGCATCAGTAGAATAGATAGTTGTGGTGATCTTGTCATGTTTAATTTCACCTTCCAGGCTCTTTCCAAGCGCATCTAACCTTGAAAAATAAGTATCCATTTAAATCGACGAATTTTGATCTGCTAAATTAGGAAAATGATTCAATCCTGGTTTTTACTATGACTTTTTTGTTGGGATTTTTTTTGAAAATGGAATAATAATGATATTAATCATGTCATTCAAAATTGTTTAATAGAACTTTTTTTTCGTACATTTATAGAAAATTTTCGAACTAATTAATATATTGATACACAATGGAATTATTAGATCGCATCAAACAAAATGCCAGAAAACACAACATGCGGATTGTGCTTCCCGAAGGGTATGAAGAAAGAACGATTAAAGCAGCTGATATAGCTATACAGGAAGAGTTGGCTCAGATAATCGTGATCGGTGATCCTGCAGAGATAAATTCACATGCTGGAAAACTCGGATTAAAGAACCTTTCAAAAGCTAAAATCATAAATCCCCGATCGCATCAACAGAAGGATCATTATATTGATATGATGGTTGAACTCAGGAAAAGTAAAGGTATGACAAATGAAGAAGCGTCAAAACTTATAGAAGACCCACTTTACCTTGGTGTACTGATGATTAAAAACGGTGATGCGGATGGCGAAGTTTCAGGAGCGGATCATGCTACAGGTGATGTTCTGCGCCCTGCATTCCATTACATTAAAACAGCCCCTGGTATTTCAGTTGTTTCCGGTGCATTTATAATGATCCTTCCGGACAAAAATTTTGGTGAAAACGGCGTTATTATCTTTGCCGATGGCGCTGTTCATCCAAATCCAAATGAAAAAGAACTGGCAGAAATTGCTATAGCATCTGCTCACACAGCAAGGGCAATAGCAGGATTTGAACCAAGAATTGCAATGCTTAGCTTCTCAACCAAAGGGAGCGCCAAACATGAGATGGTTGATAAAGTGGTTAATGCAACAAGAATTGCAAAAGAGATGGCACCGGACCTTCAGATTGATGGAGAACTTCAGGGTGATGCAGCCTTAGTGGAGGCAATTTGTAAAAGCAAAGCTCCGGGCAGCCCTATTGCAGGGAAAGCTAATGTTCTTATTTTTCCTGATCTGAATTCAGGCAATATCGCGTATAAGCTTGTTCAAAGACTTGCGCATGCCGAAGCTATAGGACCAGTATTGCAGGGAATGGCTGCTCCGATAAATGACTTGTCACGCGGTTGTTCGGTAAGCGATATAGTAAGTATGATAGCAATAACATCAAATCAGGCAGCAGGTCTGAAAAAGTAAAACAATGAACTTAGCGTGTCTCCAATTATCTCAATTAAGAAAAATCATTTCATTAATAATACAAGTATGACAGAAAATACAGAACGGCTTGAAGATTACGGATTATCACCGGACAATAAGCCAAAAACCTTGTTCTCACGGGTCGGAATAGTTGGAGCAGGTTCTGTTGGACAGAATATTGCAAGGATGGTAAGTTCCAAGGGATTAGATGTCGTCTTTCTTGATCTTAGTCAGAAGAAAATAGATCAGGCATATGTAGAACTGGCTAAAGAACTTGACCGCATGATTGAACGATGGGGTATGACAAATTCCGAAAAGCTGGGAATTTTATCACGAATTAAAGGTACCACAGATTATGCAGATTTTGAAGGATGCGATATTGTAATTGAAGCAGTCAAATCATCAACGCGCGAAGACAGTCATGATTTACGTGCGGAAATATTGAAAAAAATTGAGTTGCATGTTGGCAGAGATACCATTATTGCTACAAACTCCTCTACACAGGTTATTACTGAACTTACTGCCGATCTGGATTATAAAGATCGTTGTGTAAGCTTTCATTTTCTTACTCCTGAGGCTGATGCAAGGGTTGTTGAAATAGTCAAAGGTCTTTATACCTCACAGGTTGCTTATGAGAATACTATAAAATTTGCCAATTTAATAGGTAAAAAGGTAATTCCTGTAAAAGAATCTCCAGGTATTATAAGCACACGTCTTATTGTTCCTTTTATAAATGAAGCTTGTGAAATTTTAATGGAAGGTGTTGGAACAATGGAAGATATAGATCTAACTATGAAAGTTGGATTTGGTCTTCCTCTTGGGCCCTTTGAAATGGCAGATAAAATTGGTTTGGATAAAATACTCAGATGGTGTGAAAACCTGTATGATGAATTTGGAGATTTAAAATACAAATCTTCGCCTCTGCTTAAAAAGCTCGTAAGGGCAAACCAGTGGGGAAGACGTACCGGTAAAGGATTTTATGAATATAATAAAGATGGTGTGAAAATTTCTAAAAATACCTCTCTTGGAGATTAAGTTCAACATTTGTTGATACAATTACTTTTATTAAAAAACTTTTCTATAATGAAAATATTAGTTCTTAACTGCGGTAGTTCATCAATTAAATATCAGCTTTTCGACATGACCTCCGGTGTGGTTCTGGCAAAGGGGATTATTGAAAAAATAGGATTAAAAGGATCGTTCTTAAAAAATGAAAGATTCGACGGAAATAAAGTAAAACTTGAGGGAGAGATACTTGACCATCAAAGAGGCATTGAATATCTTCTTGGTTTAATGATAAGTAAAAAAAGAGGAGTTATTAAAGATCTGAACGAAATAGATGCTATTGGTCACCGTCTTGTCCATGGTGGTGAAACTTTTCAGGAAAGCTGTTATCTCGATGATGTAACAATAAAAGGAGTTGAAGATTGTTCGGACCTTGCCCCACTTCACAATCCGGCAAATTTAAAAGGGATTTATGCAATGAAAACGGTACTCCCCGATGTGCCGCAGGTAGGTGTTTTTGATACCTCATTTCATCAAACAATGCCAGATTATTCCTTCATGTATGCTCTGCCTTATTCTCTGTATAAAAAATATGGGATCAGACGTTATGGCTTTCATGGAACAAGTCACAGTTATGTTTCTAAAAGAGCATGTGAAATTCTGAACGTTGATTATGAAACAAAGAAAATCATTACTTGTCACCTGGGCAATGGTGCCTCCATCACTGCAATAAAAGATGGAAAATCACTCGATACTTCTATGGGACTTACACCTGTTGAGGGCCTTATCATGGGTACCAGATCAGGGGATGTAGATGCCGGAGCACTTACTTTAATTATGGAAAAGGAAGAAATAGATTATTCTTCCCTTAATACTCTTTTAAATAAACATAGTGGAATGTTAGGTATCTCGGGGATCTCGTCTGATATGAGAGAGATTGCATCAGCTGCTGAAGAGGGAGACGAACGTGCTGTCCTGGCACTCAAAATGTATGAATATCGTGTTAAAAAATATATCGGAGCCTATGCTGCAGCTATGGGGGGTGTCGATTTGCTTATTTTTACAGGTGGCATTGGAGAGAATGCTTCAGAAATCAGGGAAAACATTTGTAAAGACCTTGAGTTTTTGGGTCTGGATTTTGATAAGCAAATAAATGATGGAGTTCATAGCAAGGAGTTGATTATTAGCAAGAAAGAATCACGGGTAACTGTTATGGTTGTCCCGACTAATGAAGAATTTGTTATTGCATCTGAAACCCGCGATATAGTTGAACATTACAAAGTTTAAAAACTAACATAAAACCTGATCCCATGGTGTTAAAAAACATGAATGAACTGAAACGTCTCGTTGAAGGAGGACCCAGGAAGAAGCTCATACTGGCAGCAGCACATGATCAACATTCTTTAGGCGCAGTTATCAGAGCCTGGAAAGACAATATTATTGAACCAATTTTTGTTGGGGATAAAGCTGGTATTGAGAGTATTTGTGCATCAAATAATTATGATATCACAGGCCTTAGAATAATTCATGAACCCGAATCTGAGATGTCTGTTGAAACTGCTGTAAAAATGGCTAGCAGTAACCAGGCCGATATACTCATGAAAGGAAAAATCGGTTCTGCCACATTGCTTAAATGTGTGCTTAATAAGGAGTGGGGATTGAGAACCGGTAATCTGTTATCACATTTTGCGCTCTTCGAAGTTGAAACTTATCATAAGGTTATCGCAGTGACTGACGTGGCTATGAATATTGCTCCAACTCTTCAGGATAAGATTGCTATTGTCAATAATTCTGTAGCATGCCTGAACAGACTCGGGTATAAAATACCAAAAGTTGCGGTTCTTGGTGCTGTTGAAATGGTTAATGAAAATATGAAAGCCACACTTGATGCGGCACTGCTCTCAAAAATGAATCAACGCGATCAGATTAGAAACTGTATTATTGATGGCCCTCTGGCGTTCGATAATGCTGTAAGCCTTGAAAGTGCTCAACTTAAAGGAATCAAAAGCGAGGTTGCCGGAGATACTGATCTTTTGTTGATGCCCGATATTGAAGTAGGCAATGTATTATACAAGTCACTGGTTTTCTTTGCAAAAGCTAAAGTTGCTTCAATTATTCTTGGAGCTAAGGTTCCGATAGTCCTTACCTCAAGATCAGATTCAGAACTGGCAAAATTCGATAGCATACTTTTAGCCGCTGCAGCCTGCAAATAGTGAGATTATGATCAGAACCCTTAACCAGATGGAGGAAAAGGTGCTTACACTTAATAAGAAGCATCGGATTGCTGTTGCCTGGGCACAGGATACCAACACCATAGGAGCTATCTATAAAGCGGTTAAGAAGGGCTTTGCTGAAGCTATCCTGATTGGAAAATCTTCCGAAATCAGAAAAACATGCAAAGCTGAAGGGATCGATGAAAAGATCTTCATATTTCTTGAATCAGAAAATGAGAGCAAAGCATCTTCAGAAGCAGTCAGGTTGGTAAAAAATGGTGATGCTGATATTGTTATGAAAGGACTTGTGGGAACGGACCTGTTTCTAAGGGCTGTTATGGATAAAGAAAATGGATTAATGCTCCCGAATGCTGTGTTGAGCTATGTGGGTGCCATGGAAATACCTGCATATCATAAACTTCTGTTTATTACTGATCCTGCTGTAATCCCCTTTCCTGACCTTGATCAGAAAGTTGCTATGGCCGGATATGCAATCGAGATGGCACGGAAATTTGGTGTAAAGAAGCCTAAAATTGCACTTATAGGTGCCTCTGAAAAGATGAGCCGTCATTTTGATAATTCTGTTGATTACTCAATCATGTGCAAAATGGCTGACCGTGATCAGATAAAAAATTGTGTTATGGATGGACCCCTGGACATCTTTCTGGCATGCGATAATAAAAGTATTGAGATTAAAGGAGTTGATACTCCCGTTAATGGCGAGGCAGATATCCTCTTATTCCCTTCACTTGAATCCTGTAACCCATTCTATAAAGGAATAATGCTATTTGCAAATGGTGAAATGGCCGGATTGATCAGAGGAACAGAAAAACCTGTTATCGTGATGTCGAGAAGTGAAAGCGAAAAATCCAAGTATTTCTGCATTGCGTTGTCATGCCTTATGGCGTAATTACATATTTATTAGAAAAATATAACATGCAACACCATTCATTTTATGGCAAACCGGCTAATTCTGGCAATCAATCCAGGGTCAACATCGACTAAGTTTTCTCTTTTTGAAGAAGAAAAACTGTTATTTGAAAAAACGCTCAGACATCCTTCTGAAGAGTTGAAAAATTTTGAAAAAATTACCGATCAGTTTCATTTCAGGAAAGATCTTATAATGAATGAGCTGTCTGAACAAAAGATAGATTTTACGAGGATCGCTGCAGTTATTGGTCGTGGCGGCCTGGTAAAGCCAATTGAATCAGGTATATATAAGGTCAATCAAAGAATGAAGGAAGATCTGAGAGCCGGATTTTCCGGTCAGCATGCCAGTAACCTGGGCGGACTGATTGCAGATGATATAGCATCTTCTTTATGTTGTGCTTCATCGTTTATTGTTGATCCGGTTGTTGTAGATGAACTTCAGTCAATTGCCAGAATATCAGGGCACCCGGAGATTGAAAGAAAATCTATTTTTCATGCTTTAAATCAGAAAGCTGTTGCCCGTATTTATGCCACTTCAATTGGCCGGAGATATGAAGAATTAAGTCTGATTATTGCCCATATGGGTGGTGGTGTAAGCATTGGCGCACATAAAAACGGAAAGGTAATCGATGTTAATAATGCACTTGATGGAGATGGACCTTTCTCACCAGAACGCTCAGGAGGGTTGCCTTCAGGTCAGTTGGTCGACCTTTGCTTCAGCGGAAGATTCTTACAGGATGAGATGAAGACAATGCTTACTGGAAAAGGAGGAATGGTGGCTTATCTCGGTACCAACAGTTTTATCGAAGTTTGCAAAATGGCAGAAGATGGTGATGCTAAAGCGCTACTTATCAGAAATGCTGCTTCATACCAGATTGGTAAAGAGATAGGAGCGATGGCTGCTGTTTTAAATGGAAAAGTAGATGCAATAATTCTTACTGGTGGAATGGCATATCAGGATGCAAATATCAAAAATATCAAGATGATGGTTGATTTTATTGCAGATGTTGTCGTTTATCCGGGGGAGGATGAGTTAAAAGCTCTGGCTTTTAATGGATTGCTGGCTTTGAATGGAAAAATTGAGATAAAGACATATATCTGAAATTGTTATTGACTCTAAAGGGTCTTGCCATGGCATGACCCTACGATAATATATTGTTGTGTGTAGGGCCACGCCATAGCGTGGCCTATTAAGGATTTGTTGATAATTCTATGGATTACCGGCCGCTACCGGCAAAATTTTTCCATTAAAAAATTTATGCCCGGTCAGGGCAAAATTCGAAATAAATTCACCCATTTGTTTTGCATCAACCGGAGCTTTGTAGCCAGAAAATGCTTCCTCAAACATCTCTGTCTGTACTGCACCAAGTGCCAGACAGTTTACACTTATGCCATATTCTGAGAATTCATTTGCAAGACACTCTGTCAGACAAGCTAACGCTGCTTTGGATGCGCTATAATAGGAGAGTCCCCTATATTTTGAACTACCCTGAAAACCACCCATACTAGAAATGTTCACAATATGAGATCCTGCTGGCATCATAGGTTTTAAAATTCTGATGACAGAAGCAGGTCCGAAAAAGTTTGTTTCCATCATTAATCTGGCTTCATCATTTGCCGTATCCAAAAATTCTTTCACGATAAGAGATCCTGCCATGTTAATTAATATGTCAACTCTCTTGAAATGATCGGAAACTGTCTGTCTGAACTTTTCGACCTGACTATCAAAAACTGACATGTCAATGGATAATGAATGAACATTTTTATATTTGACTGAAAGACTATTTAAATCAGCTAAATTCCTTCCAGTGACAAGAATTTGGTTACTAATATCTTGCGCCAGATAATTTACGACCTCATTCCCAATACCCCTGGTTCCGCCATTTACTATGATATTCATTTTATTTATGAATAGCTTAATTCAGTTTTGAGTACAAAATTATCATTAATTGCTGTCCGGCATACGAAAAATAGGTTTTTTCTACTCTACTTTTAAATGTTTTAATAAAAAATTGAAAATATAAAATATCAATTGAAGCTACCATGTTTTGTACTATGTATCAACTAATAATCTTATATTTGCGTAAGTTTATTTAATATTTAGCTGAATAATTGTTAATGTGAAAATAGTGGATTAGACATAATCTTTAGTTCAAATATGCTGAAAGATTTAAACGACGGAGAGATGATAAACAATAAAGTATCAATAATAGGATGCGGAAATATTGGAATATCTTTACTGCAAGGGCTTCTGAAAGAGATGACCATTCCTGCAAAAAATATTACCGCAACTAGAAGAAATATCCAGGAGCTTGCTTATCTGAAAGAATTCGGGGTTAAGCTAATGGTTGATAATATCAGGGCAATAAAAGAATCCAATTTTATAATTATTGCAGTAAAACCATATAATATTGTTAATGTACTGGAAGAATTAAAGGATCACCTCAATTCAGAAAGACATCTGCTTATATCGGTAACTACGGGTGTCACCATAAGTCAGATTCAGGAAGTAATTGGTACCAGTGTCCAGATATTCAGGGCAATGCCTAATATTTCTGCAAGTGTTGGAAAATCAGTTACATGTATATGTCATAAGGGAGCTAAAACCAAAGAACTGGAATCAGTAAAATTTCTGTTCGATATGATCGGAACAACCATGACAATCGATGAAGATTTAATGGAATCAGCAACTATTTTAGGTTCATGCGGAATTGCTTATGTACTGAGGTTCATCAGGGCAATGATTCAGGGTGGTATTCAAATTGGTTTCGATGCCGCAACAGCAAGCGCCATTGTTAATCAAACAGTTAAAGGAGCTGCGGAGTTATTAATCGAAAGGCGCCAGCATCCGGAATTTGAGATAGATAAGGTGACAACACCCAAAGGTTGTACCATTGTAGGATTAAATGAAATGGAGCATAATGGTTTTAGCTCTTCACTGATAAAAGGGTTAGTTGCTTCATTCGAAAAAATTGAAAAATAACCTTCTTATCTGCAAAACCTGAAGTCCGAAGCCCGAAGATTGTCTTCTCTTCTGACTCCTGACTTCCGTCTACCGTATTATAAATTATTCTGTAAAAAGATTGTATGCATTTTATATTAATAAGTGCATTTTTCCGTTTATTTGTATCGTTCACAATTAAAGTAACAAATTTGTAAATATGATCCTCAATAATAAAATAACTCTAATAATCCATCATTCGCGAACTATCTTTTTAATTAATCTGTTCTTATTTATATCAATTTCAATAATATCCGGGCAGAAGGCCAAGGATGACCTCATGTCTTTTGATCAGAAGGACAATGAAGAAGCACCTCCATTTAAGGAAAGATTATTTTTTGGTGGAAATTTCGGATTGCAGTTCGGAACTATTACTGATATTCAGGTCTCACCGGTTATCGGGTTTTGGGTTTTACCACGAGTGGCAGTTGCAGTCGGCCCTGACTACAGGTATTATAAAGAACAGGATTTAGCAACAACTATTTATGGGGGGAAAGGTTATTTACAATTTGCTGTTATTCAGGATCTTAGTTCAGTCATTCAAATGGGAGGTCATACGGGAATTTTTCTTCATCTGGAGGATGAGTTGCTTAGTCTTAAGTCATCTTTCTGGAAGCCAATAGCGCAATATCCTAATCAATTACCATATACTTCTGATAGGTTTTACCAAAACACTGTTCTTGCTGGTGGAGGTATAAGTCAACATTTGGGACGGAGATCTTCATTAGATATTATGGTTTTATGGCCATTAAATGATTCAGAAGGTATCTACAATAAACCTGAAATAAGAATCAGTTTTATTTACTAACCATTTTTGAACAGTCTTCAGAATAACCGGTTTTATTATTAATAATTATCCTGAAAATTATTATTTCATAATTCGCCAGCCGGCAATTTAAATTAAATTTGAGCAGGAAATAATGAAATTAAAATGAAAATTGAAAATAATAAAATAGTCTCTTTGATTTATGAACTGAGAGAAAGTGATTCAAACGGAAGAATCATTGAACCGTTGGATGAAACAAGACCTTTAACATTTATATATGGTACAGGCAGATTGCTCCAGGGTTTTGAATCAAATATCAATTTTTTAAAAACAGGAGATCTCTTCAGGTTTACTCTTAATTCAGAAATGGCTTATGGAGATAAAAGGGAAGAGATGATAGTTAACGTTCCGGTTGCTGTATTTGAAACAGATGGCAAAATAAATGAAGATATTTGCAGAGTGGGCAACGAAGTTCCAATGATGGATAAAGACGGAAACCCTTTGACAGGGATTATAAATGAAATTACTGACGTTTACGTTAAAATGGATTTCAACCATCCTATGGCTGGTCTTGATCTTTGCTTTTCGGGTAAAATAATTGAAGTCCGGGAAGCCACTGAACATGAATTAGCTGCTACAATGGGCTCCTGTTCAGGATGTAGCAGTAGGGAACATTCAGTTTGCTCCGGCAGCTGTAGCTGATCGTACAGAGCTGGTAAATTATCTTGGATAATATTGACATTTTATGCAAAAAGTCTGGAAATTTTTTCCTTATTTTCTTTTCTGTACTATAAGCATTACACTGGTTTTATTAGTTATAAAAGTCAACAAAATCCTTGAGATTTCTGCGTTTATTTTGCTATTCTTTCGACTTTTAAGCGTTGTTTTATTATTTATTTATGCTTTCAGGAAAAGGTCCCTCACAACATGGATTCTCGTATGTATGATTGCCGGTGCTGAATTTGGATATGATGTCCCGGAAATTGCAAAAAAACTGCAGGTACTGAGCGACATTTTTCTAAGACTTATTAAAACCATTATCGCCCCTCTGTTGTTTTCAACTCTTGTCGTAGGTATTGCGGGACATGCAAATATAAAGCAGATTGGTCGGATGGGTTGGAAGTCACTTTTATATTTCGAAATAATATCCACAATTGCTTTGTTTATTGGACTTCTGGCTATCAACATTAGTAAGGCAGGTGTTGGTGTGGTATTGCCTCCAAACCCTGAGATATCGCCAATTAGCTCAATTAAAGCTCAATCGTCAAGCGATTTTATTCTTCACATCTTTCCGGAAAATATAGCTAAAGCAATATTCGAAGGCCAGATACTTCAAATTGTGATCTTCAGCATTATTTATAAAAGCAGTCTCAAAGCCAGCGACCATAGCATTTGCAACCTCAAACTCCGAGTCGGCATTACCATCTGCAATGGAATCAATGGAAATGTTCGGAATTCCAAGAAAGATTGTGGCATTCGTCATACCAACAGGTTACAGTTTTAATCTCGACGGGACATCAATATATCTGTCTCTGGCATCAATTTTTGTCGCACAGGCTGCCGGTATACACCTTCCTATCGAAAAACAAATTGTAATCTGTTTTACTCTGATGCTTACAAGCAAAGGCGTTGCAGGTGTATCCAGAGCTGCCCTTGTGATTTTACTTGGGACAGCTGTTAGTTTCGGATTACCTGTTGAACCTATTTTTTTAATCCTCGGTATAGATGTCCTTATGGATATGGCGCGCACATCAGTTAATGTTATTGGTAATTGTCTTGCTACGGCTGTAATTGCGCGCTCAGAGAAAGAATTTGATGATGTTGCAGCCAGAAATTTTAAGTTGGAATAGATTCTTTTACCTCTCTATAAAGTCCTTTGTGAATCTTCTTGAAAACCTTTGAGTGCCTTGGTGGTAAAAGCTAAATGTTAACCACAAAGGATCACAATGTAAATCGCAATGTAACACAAAGGGAAAACAGGGCAGATAATGTCTTTAATGACATGAGTATTGAAACCTGGCAACATCTTTTGAGAAAACCGCTTTTTAGATGAAAAACTAAACCTCCCAAGAATTGAATATTCAGCCTTGAGCTGCAGGAGAGTCGGAAATATTCAATTTTTCAAATAAACCCTTCTTAACAGTTATATTTAAAACCCAGGGAAATTCTTCTCCGACATCCGGAATTACAGTTTTTATGTATAAACAGGTGACTTTACACTTGTAACTACCAATTTAACTACTGTTTATTTACAGATGTAATCATTTCCAATCCAAATTTAAGTTACAGAATTAAATAAACATAAGGTAAAAACATTTAAACACATAATAAACACTAAATCAGTATTATAAATAAGTTCATTTGAAGTAATATTCACTCATTTTCAATGAGAAATGTCTATAATAAGCTTATTGTATTTAGATTTCATTGTTAATAGACTGTATACTATGATGTTATAGATCTAAACTATTGCAGGCCTTCATATACGCAAAGTCCGTAAACATCATTAAATCAGTAATATAAAAATATTTTGAATATTATCTAAAGTAATAGCGATTGATTAAATTACAGATGTAATTATATTAAATTACAATTGGCAACTTTATATTATTTACATTTGTAATACTTATTATTTTTAAAATGAAAGAAAGATTACTTGAATTTTTAAAGAATGAAAACAAATCTTCTGCTCAGTTAGCTGAAGAAATTGGTGTTCAGGCTTCTGGTATCTCCCACATACTTTCAGGAAGAAACAATCCAAGTCTTGATTTTGTATTGAAAATGCTTGAAAAATATCAATTCCTTTCGACCGACTGGCTGTTATTCGGCAAAGGATCCATGTATAAAGACATTAAAATACAAAATCTGTTTGATTTTAACTCTGGGGACAAACAAGAAAACACTGAGAAACAGATTAAAAATGAACCTGTTAAACCAGATATAGCGCATCTGGAAAATCGAAATAATGAGATACATATGGATTCTCCAGTTTCAACCAATAGAAAAGCCTCAGAAGTTGTGAAAATTGTATGGTTCTATGATAATAACAGCTTTGAGGAATTCAAACCACACAGGTGATGTCTGCCATTAGGAATTTAAATTACTACATTATCCCTTATTTAAATTTTTTGAAATCAGTCATAAAAATTATCTTTGCCACAAATCCACTTTAGATGGCAAAGTGCATCGAAGATCTTAAAGTAATTGGAAATAAGCGCCTAAATAAAGATTTTTTTGTTATAGAATTGTCAGGTAATCAAAAGCTTCCAGATTTTAAGCCCGGACAGTTTGCAGAGGTAAGAGTGGATCATAGCCCGGAAACATTTCTTCGACGGCCTATTTCAATACATGATGTTGATTACGATAACAATACATTTAAATTACTGATTCAGGTCGCAGGCAAAGGTACAGAAGCTCTCTCAAAACTCAGAACCGGTGATTCAGTTAACCTGATTTACCCGCTTGGTAATTCTTTCACTTTGCCCGATAAAGATGATAAGCTCCTGCTTGTAGGTGGAGGATGTGGTGTAGCGCCATTATTGTTTCTGGGAAAATACTTAAAATCAAATGGTTATGTGACTGATATCCTTCTTGGATTCAGAAATAGTGAACGGATAATTGAATTTGAAGAATATCTGAAAATAGGGAAAGTATTCCTTACTACTGAAGATGGTTCAAAAGGGGAAAAGGGTTATGTAACCAACCACACAATTCTGACAACTGTCAGATATACCTGGATCTATTGCTGCGGTCCTGATTCTATGATGAAAGCAATTTCAATTTACTGTAAAAAGCATAAGATACACTGTGAAGTATCGCTGGAAAACCTCATGGCCTGTGGTATTGGTGCGTGTCTGTGTTGCATTGTAAATACAGTAAATGGAAATCTTTGTTCCTGTATTGACGGACCGGTTTTCAATGTAAATGAATTAAAATGGTGAACCTGGGCTTTTCTATAGGTGATTTGCATTTTAAAAATCCTGTGCTTACAGCTTCTGGTACTTTCGGATATGGATCTGAATTTGATGATTTTTTTGATGTCTCAAGATTGGGAGGAATCGTTCTTAAAGGAACAACTCTTGAACCAAGAGAAGGCAACATGTATCCGCGAATGGCTGAAACTCCATGTGGTATGCTTAACTCCGTTGGTTTGCAAAATAAAGGAATTGAGTACTTTGAAAAACACATCTATCCCCATATCCTGAACTATGAAACTAATATAATTATGAATATAAACGGGAGCTATATTGATGATTATGTTGATCTTGCAGAAAGAATTAACAAGCTCGATAAAATTCCGGCTGTTGAATTGAACATTTCTTGTCCCAACGTAAAAATGGGAGGGATGGCTTTTGGAACCAATCTCGATTCGACGCGTGAGGTAACCAGGGAAGTGAGAGCTGTTTGTTCTAAAAAGCTTATTGTTAAATTATCTCCTAATGTTACAAACATTGTTGATTTTGCACGGGTTGTTGAAGAAGAAGGTGCCGATTCTGTCTCTCTGATAAACACTATACTCGGTATGTCGGTTGACGTGGGTAAAATGAGACCTGCTCTGTCAACTATAACCGGGGGATTATCGGGACCGGCTATTAAACCGGTTGCACTTAGGATGGTATGGCAGGTAGCAAATTCTGTAAGGATTCCTGTTATCGGAATGGGAGGGATTATGACAACCTCCGATGCCCTGGAATTTCTTCTTGCCGGAGCCACTGCTGTTCAGATAGGAACAGCCTCTTTTATTGATCCACGGGCCTCAGTAAAAATTCTCGAAGGCATAGAAAATTATCTTACAAAAAAGGGGTTTTCAGATATTAAGGAAATAATCGGTTACATTAACCGTACAACCTGAATCAAACCTGAATCTGTACAATAAATGTTCAAAATTATATGATAAAACATTTAGTTGTTCATTATTGTTATCTCTTATTTTTCCTTTAAATTTGTAAGAAATTAAAAACATATTGTTTCAATCTATTAATTAATGACTATAGAAATGGCAGAAAACTTACAGATTGATAATCTTGACAAAAAGATTCTCGATATTATCACAAAGAACGCAAGGATCCCATACCTCGAAGTTGCGAGGGAGTGTGGTGTTTCCGGTGCAGCAATACATCAGCGTGTCCAACGCCTGATACGGATTGGCGTTATCAGAGGATCTGAATTTAAGGTTGATCCTGTTATGGTAGGTTTCAAAACTTGTGCTTATATTGGTATCTTTCTCGACCACCCTGGTCATTTCAGGGAAGTTATTGCAAAATTCAGGGATATTCCGGAGATCATTGAATGTCATTATACAACTGGTAATTATTCATTATTTATTAAAGTTTATACCCGTGATAATGAGCATCTTCGGATGATACTGACGGATACAATTCAGAATATAGAAGGAATAGTCCGTACAGAAACTTTGATATCTCTTGAGGAATCTATCAACAGACAAATACCTGTTCTTTCACGATAGATAATAAAACATAATTGATTATTTATTTTCTGCTGATTTATTAATCAATTAAATGCGATATTGCTCCTGAAAAAATGTCACATTCTTTTGCATTAAAATAAATTTATTCTACATTTGCACTCGCAAAAATAGAGGAGGATTCAGTAGCTCAGCTGGTAGAGCACTCCGCTTCGCGGAAGGGTACTGAGTTCGATTACAACTAAATACTGATTCAGTAGCTCAGTTGGTAGAGCACATCCCTTTTAAGGATGGGGTCCTGGGTTCGAATCCCAGCTGGATCACAAAATAGGCAAAAGGAATTAAAATTAATTCCTTTTTTTATGTCTTTTTAAAAGGTATGTATACACTGTATATACTTCACAGCAAGAGTCTTGATCGATATTATATTGGTTATACAAATGATCTCATCAGACGATTAAATGAACATAATAGAATCAAGGGGAAGTTTACGGATGCAGGAATTCCATGGATTCTAGTTTATTCTGGATCTTTCGCTTCAAAAAAAGGAGCCATGACCGTGAAAAATACATAAAAAGCAGGAAATCGAAGAAATTTATAATCGAATTAATAGCTCAGCGGTAGAGCATTCCGCTTTGCGGAAGGGTCCTGGGTTCGCGTGTCACGACAGTCGAAATGAAATGAAGACTCATCGGGGAGTCCCAGCTGGATCACAGAAATGAAAGCAACTGCTTTCCTTTTTTGTTAAACACCCACTAATTGACATAAAATCAGCTGTTTTTCATCGAATATCAATTGAAAAATAATCCTTCTGAATTCTCTTAATCATTTTGATTTGTTTAAATTCCTTATTAATTCTGTATTTTAGTATTGCCATTGTCTGTAATAAAAGTATAATCATGAATAAGCTTTTTAAAGACAAAGTAGTTATAGTTACCGGAGCTTCTTCGGGAATAGGAGAAGCTATTGCACGTGAGTTCGCACTAAATGGGAGCAGGGTCGTTCTTGCTGCCCGGTCAGAGGCTAAGCTTTCAGCTATCACCCAGGAGATAAACAGTACCGGAGGTGAAGCAATATTTTTTAAAACAGATGTAAGCATTGAAACTGATTGCAGACAACTTATTGAAAAAACAATTGAAAAATATGGGTGCATTGATATCCTGGTAAACAATGCAGGATTATCAATGAGAGCTGCCTTCATTGATGTTGATGTGAAGGTACTTCATCGGTTGATGAACGTAAATTTCTGGGGAACAGTTTATTGTACAAAATACGCATTACCTTATCTTATTGAAAGGAAAGGGTCGTTGATAGGAGTCTCATCTGTTGCCGGATTTCACGGACTTCCGGGACGAACCGGTTATTCGGCTTCAAAATTTGCCATGCATGGTTTTCTTGAAACGATCAGGATTGAAAATCTTAAAAAGGGGTTACACGTAATGATAATTGCACCAGGATTCACATCCACTGAAATCAGAAAACATGCGCTAACTGCAAACGGCAATGAGCAGGGTGATTCACCGCTGAATGAAAGCACTCTAATGTCACCCGGGTATGTCGCAAAATGGGTGCTGAAAGGGATCAGAAAGAAGAAAAGGAATAAGCTCCTCACCTGGGATGGAAGACTAACAGCTCTTTTCCAGAGAATTATCCCGACTGTTGTAGACTGGGCTTATTATCATGAAATGTCAAAAGAGCCCAAATCACCTTTGAAATAATAAGGATAAAGGTTGAGGTTAAGGTTGAGGTTAAGGTTAATGAACCTGCAATAGTTTTCCGGACATTTAATAAAGCTAATAATTGATTTATTAATATCTCTTTTTTATTCTTAATTGATGTTTTTATTGAAGTATAAATCCTGTTTCTCAGCCTTAACCTTAACCTTAACCTTAACCTCAGCCCAGCCTTTTTGCTATATTTGAGTAAAGGGGATACTTTTTTTGTAATGAAATTCCCTCATCTGCGTCATGTATATAAAAACAATCAATAATTAAAATACATACGCTATGAAAAGATTATTTGTATTTATCGTTCTAACGATTACAGCAACACTTGTTTACGGTCAGAAATCTATCGATGACTTGTTTGAAAAATATGCCGGCAAAGATGGATTTACAACAGTAACTATAAATGGCAATCTGCTTAAACTGGCTCACTGTCTTGGTGACAATGATGATGAGAATTCAATTCCTGCTAATATTACAGAAATAAGGATTCTCGCACAGGAAGATAAGAGCACGCATGTTGAGAACTTTTATAACCTTGTTATTAATGATATTGATCTTAAAAATTACGATGAGTTTATGAGAGTGAAAGAATCACATCAGGATGTGAGAATGTTAGTCCGGACAGAAGGTAATAAATTCAAAGAATTTCTGCTTATTGCAGGTGGAGAGGATAATGCCCTCATTCAGATTAAAGGAAACATGACCTTTAAAGAGGCAAGAAAATTCTCAGATGATGCAAAGAAAAACCATGGATTGGATATAGTTGCAAATCATAACTAATTAATAATGTAGCTATCTTTAGATGCACTGAATTAATTGCTTTTGCAGGGATGACCAGGACTGATTTTAGTGATCTCGTTCAACAGCTTAGCCGAAAACTATATGGCTATGCCTTCCGCATACTTCGTAATCAGGAGGAGGCGGAAGATGCTGTTCAGGAGATTTTCATTAAACTTTGGAGTTTCGGGGAAAAACTAAATGAATATAATAGCATCCAGGCACTAGCTACAACAATGATTAAGAACTATTGTATAGATCAGGTCAGAAAGAGAAAATATTTTGTACCGGAAGAACCAGGAAGCCATGAATACCAAAACATCATGGCGCCATCTCCTTATGATCTGATGGAGAGCAGAGAATCAAATGATATTATTAACCATATCATTGATCAACTTCCTGATATATATAAGGTTGTTATTAAACTCAGGGACATCGAAGAAACGCCTTATGAAGAGATTGCGGCTAAAACTGAACAGAACATAAATTCCCTGAGGGTAACTTTGTCAAGAGCAAGAAAAATGATAAGAGAAGAATATAATAAATATCAGTATGAACGAAGAGGAATTAAACAGGTTGATCGATAAGTACTATAACGGTGAAAGTACTGAAGAAGAAGAAAGGACCTTAAGAGAATATTTTAGTGAAGATAATACGCCTGAAGGTTTTGATACGGAAAAGGCTATTTTCAGTTACTATGCTGGATCAGGAAAGATCCCTGAGCCATCCCATGACTTTGAGTCAAGAATTTTGGCCGGAGTTGACGAATCTGTCAGAACAAAAAATTCACAAACCATCAGAAAGCATCTCCTTCCCTTGCTGAGTGCAGCAGCGGGTATTATCATTCTAATAGGATCCTATTTTGTTTTTATTCACAGAACAGAATCTCAGGATACTTTCACGGACCCTAAAATTGCTTATGCAGAAACCATGAAAATACTTATGGATGTATCAGCTAAATTAAATCGTGGAGTTCAATCACTTGAACCAGTCAGTAAAATTGACGAGATGAGAACAAGAAGTTTTAAAGACATTAATAAATCAACAAGAATAATCGAGAAAAACCTGAAGAACTTAAAGTATCTTCAGAAAGCAGTTGAAATTACTAAGGTGCCTTTGGAGAAAAATATAAATAAATAATAATCAATGATATGAAAAAGTTAATTCTTTCAATCACCGCAAGTTGTCTGACCCTTATTATACAGGCTCAGATTAATCCCATTGATGAAATGTTTGATAAGTACTCTGAAAAGCAGGGATTCACAGTAGTTTCCATATCAGGTAAAATGTTCAGCATGTTTGCGAATCAGGATAAGGAAAATAATGAAGCCGGCAACGTCATAAACAGACTTAAATCAATCAGGATTCTTTCTGTGGAGGATTCATTATTAAATAAGAACCTTAACTTCTACACGGAACTCAGTAAAAAGATAGATTTTTCTGTTTATGAAGAGCTGATGGTGGTTAAAGAAGGACCAGATATAACAAAGTTTCTTATTCGTCAAAACGGGAAAATTATTTCTGAGTTACTTGTTATTACGGGTGGTCCGGGAGGAAATTCCCTTATTTCAATCAAGGGTGATCTTAATCTGAAGAATATTTCGGATTTGTCAAAAGACATTGGCATACAAGAACTTAAGAGTCTGGATAAAATCGATAAGAAAAGTCCTGAGAAATAAAATTTGCAATTCAGGAAGCCCTAAAGCAACCATATTCTGTCAGATTTGGTTATGTGATAAAAAATTCATCTTTACTCAATTTGAAGTAGGTATTCATTTTTTTTTATATTTGTATTAATTCGAATTATGAACCAATTCTAAACCTATGAGCAATCAATTCATTAAACGATCCGGGGTTCTGATGATCAGTTTGTTTTTATTTTCATTGGTTTCCTTTTCACAATTTAACAATGTTGATTTTCTAAGAAGTGTTCCATCTGATGGTGTAAAATACCTCCAGGCTTACATTTCCCCATGGGCAAATGCTTTTGGTGCTGGTCTGAACGGAGGCTGGTATAATACTGCAAAACCACATAAATTCGGTGGATTTGATATAACGATGAATGTGAGTGCAGGGATAGTTCCTACATCTGCCGAAACATTTGATATATCAAAGATCGGTCTCTCATCTTCAATAACAGGAACCGGAATGGCCTCTACTGTTGCTGGTCCCAAGAAAGATGGTCCGCTTATGAGCTATAGGGTTAATAACGTCACACTTGCTTCTTTCAATGCTCCTCAGGGAGTTGACTGGAGATACATGCCTGTCCCTACAGCCCAGGTTGGCGTTGGTTTACCATTTGGTACAGAATTGAAGGTGAGATTCATACCTAAAATAAACATTAAAGGCGGCGATGTTTCTTTATGGGGTGTAGGTCTTGTTCATAGCATTTTGCAGTATTTGCCGGGAAATAAATTGTTACCATTCGACGTATCGCTTTTTGCAGGATATACCAAGCTAAAGGGAGATGTTCCTCTTGGTTTAGACCCGGATCCTGAGGTTAGTCAGGCATATACAGCTCCTTATAATGCTGCCACATCTTTCGACGGTCAAAATTTAAAAATAAGTGTTGGAGCACTAAATATAAGTGCAATTGCTTCTCTCAATTTACCTGTAATTACCTTCTATGGCGGAGTTGGTTATTGCAAAACCAGAACAACGATGGATTTTTCCGGCAATTTTCCTTTACCGGTTTTGGTGACTCCTGCCAGCGGTGCACCATTTGCGGAATATAATAATACAGGTGTCAAAAAAGGTTCTGATTTTCCGAACATGGATATTAAAAATTTTTCCGGTATGAGAGCGAATATTGGTTTCAGGATTAAACTGGCTGTTGTAACAATTCATGCTGATTACACAAGGGCTCAATATAATGTTCTCACGGCAGGTTTGGGAATCTCGATCAGATAATAGGAATCAAAATATTCTCTGAAATCCCCGGGATCCCATTAAATCCCGGGGATTTTTTTTATATTCATAGAACTATTTGGTGGGTTTTTCAGTTATGAGATAAGACCTATATATAGAAATTGATGAATGCAGACAAACAGAAAATAAATAGTGGTTACAGGGCATTGCTTCTGGCTGCAAAAAACACAGTAGCTTCTGAAGATAATATTAAAATAAGAAGAGCACTGGATCTTGCGGTCGAAGCATGTGGTGATAAAATAATTCTTACGGGGGAGCCTGAGATCCTTCATGCTCTATCTGTTGCCAGAATTATAGCAGGGGAGATGGGTCTTGGACTTACATCTATTATAACAGCCTTATTGCATGATTCCTATAATAATCTGAGTCTTCCTCCAAAAGGTCTGGAAAAAGAATTTGGGATAAAAGTTGTTGAAATCCTGAATGGCTTTTCGCGTATTACCGGCATCGATTCGATGCAATCGTCTTACCAGGCAGATAATTTCCGCAAATTGCTTCTAAGCCTTGCTGATGATGTAAGGGTTATACTTATCAAACTTATTGAGCGGCTTGAATATATGCGTAACCTTGATAATGCTTCGGAGAAGGAGAGATTGCCTTTGGCCTCAGAGACCTATTTCCTTTATGCGCCTCTCGCACACAGACTTGGCTTTTATAACATCAAATCGGAAATGGAGGACCTTTCTGTCAAATATCTTGAACCGGAACAATATAATTATGTGGAACGCCGTCTTAAGCAAACAACAGCATCCAGGAATAAATTGATACGTGACTTTTCAGTTCCTTTAAAGGAAAAATTAGAAAAGCAAGGTTTTAGATTCACTATCAAAAGTCGCACAAAATCAATACATTCCATAATGCTTAAAATGAAAAAGCAAGATGTGGAATTTGAGGAGGTATATGATCTTTTTGCTGTCAGGATTATTATTGATAGTCCAAATGAAAAAGAAAAGTCTGATTGCTGGAGGGCTTATTCTGTTGTAACAGATTTATATCAACCCAACCCCAGCCGGTTACGTGACTGGTTATCCGTACCAAAATCGAATGGATATGAATCACTTCATACCACAGTGGTGGGCCCAAGAGGAAAATGGGTTGAAGTACAAATTCGTTCCACAAGGATGGATGAGATTGCTGAAAAGGGATTAGCGGCTCATTTCAAATATAAGGGAATTAAGGGAGAAGGAGGACTTGACTCATGGTTGTCAAAGATGCGTGAAATACTGGAATCATCGGAGAAAGAGGACAATGCATTTCTCGATCAGGTCCGGTCAGGATTATACACTGATGAAGTTTTTGTTTTTACACCTAAAGGCGATCTGCGTCAATTGCCAGCAGGGGCAACAGTTCTCGATTTTGCCTTCGATATCCATACCGATGTCGGAGCCTCATGTGTCGGCGGAAAGGTAAATGGTAAGAATGTTACGATAAAGTATGTCCTTCAGAATGGTGATCATGTATCCATTATAAGATCAAAAAACCAGAAACCAAAGCAGGATTGGTTGTCGTTCGTAGTTACGACAAAGGCAAAAACGAAGATAAAGCAGGTGTTGAATGAAGAGAAGACCAAAGCAGCTGCAGAAGGTAAGGAGATACTGATGCGCCGGATGAAAAACTGGAAGATAGTCTACGGTGATACCCTGATTCAAAAACTACTCAATTCTTATAGCCTGAAAACTGCACAGGATCTATATTATCTTATTGCGACCGAAAAAATAGAACTCCTTCATATTAAAGAGGTTTTATTACAGGAGGAATCAATCGAATCGAACCTTCCGGTAACAGGACTGCCGGAAAAAGAGCAAAAAGAGCAAGTTGATTCTCAAATTGCTGATTACCTGATTATTGAAGACAGAGTAGAGGGGCTTGATTATAAACTTTCCAAATGCTGTAACCCGGTATTCGGTGACAGCGTTTTTGGTTTTGTCACGATTTCTGAAGGAATAAAAATTCACAGGACTGGCTGCCCGAATGCACACAACATGATGTCCAGATATCCCTACAGGGTAATAGCTGCCCGCTGGTCAAAATCAAAGAACAGTCCTTCATTCATAGCTGCAATTAAAATAACAGGAATTGAGGATATAGGAATGGTAAATAAAATTGCCGATGTGATAGCTGAACACAAGGCAGTTGTTAGAAATTTCAATTATAATATGGCCGATGGTATGTTTGAAGGGATGCTTAATATAATGGTGCCTAATAGTGGTGTTCTTCATGGGATTATAAGAAAAATACAGGGGATAAAGGGCATATTGAAAGTGACACGCTACGGTAATGCTTAATCAACCCTGCACCCCTCTGTCGCTTTGCGACATCTCCCCCAAAGGGGGAGAAAATCCTCATCTGTTAAGTCGAATTTTACTTGAGTGCAGAGTATTTCTCCCCCCTTTGGGGAGTGCCCTAAGAGCGAAGGGGTGTTTCAAATAGCAGAATCCCCTTTGGGGGAGTGCCCAAAGGGCGAAGGGGTTTGTAGATTATCAGTATCTCTGATCGGGCCTGACAGGAAGTTTTGCCATTTTCTCCACCTCAAGTGAAGGAAACCCGAACTCTTCAACAACTTTTCCAAGGATCAGATAAGTGCCGCTTCCTTTAAAAGGCCAGAGTTTAAGCGATTGAGAGAAATGGGTTGTATCGAAAAAATTACCTTCAGCATCGATAAAGCATCCAAAATTCATCCAGTCATTTTTTATTGTCTTAATATATTTTATGGTTACCAAGTGTCCTACCATCCTGATTTTCTTTCCGGTATATTCGTCCATTTTAAGGGCAGATACTTCACCGCGGAAAGATGTTTCAAGCATATCGAACCAGCTCATTGTGACAGGAAAACCGAAGAGTTCGATTTCATCATATACATCTTCGATCTTTCCCTGAACAAGATCGGGGAGTGAAAAATCACGGACAGGAGAGGAGAAGAGCGGACGAATATTATCTGGTTTGTTTTTGTTTATCATCATATGAGCTTCCCATAAGAGGACGGCCTTCTTCTTTCCCGTAAATCTGAATGCCCCTGCTTTAATAAGAAGAATTACCTGCTCAAGTCCGGGGTTTACTCTTGTAACAAAATCGTTCAGATCAGTGAACGGACCTTCCGTATTGCGTATCACTTCAATTGATTGTGCAAGCTTATACTCAAGGCTCATAATATGAATGAAACCAATATAAATATCTGTTCCATAGATTGTTGTCTTGTAGTTACTTTTATTCACACACGGCAATTGGATAGTGGCGCCGCACCTTCTTGCTTCATGCACATAAACCCAGGTCCTGTAAAAGCCTCCAAAGTTATTTATTACAGCTACCATGAACTCAAGCGGATAATGTGCTTTAAGATAAAGACTCTGGAAGCTTTCAACGGCATACGATGCAGAATGGGCCTTAGAGAATGAATACCCGGCAAAAGATTCAATTTGTCTCCATACTTCTTTTGTAACTTCATCGCTGTAACCCTTTTCGCGGCAGTTTGTGAAGAACCTTTCAACAATCCGTTTCATCTCCTGTTTCGAGCGATATTTGCCACTCATAGCACGACGGAGGGTATCAGCATCAGCAAGATCCAATCCTGCAAAGTGATGACAGACTTTCAGCACATCTTCCTGATAAACCATAACTCCGAATGTCTCTTCAAGCTGTTCCTTCATTACCGGATGTATATATTCGAATTTTCCCGGATTATGGAACCTGTAAATATATTCCTTCATCATACCTGAACGTGCGACTCCCGGCCTTATCACAGAGCTGGCAGCCACAAGAGTAGTGTAGTTGTCGCATCTCAGCTTTTTCAGAAGGCCGCGCATTGCAGGACTTTCAATATAAAAACATCCTTTTGTTTCACCGATCTTCAGATATTCTTTTACCTTTTCATCGTTTTTAAATTTCTGTACAGCATGAACATCAACATCGATACCCCGGTTACGCAGGATTATTTCCGCACTTTCCCGAATGTGACCTATACCCCGCTGACTAAGTATATCGAGCTTCTCAAAACCAATCTCTTCAGCAGTGTACATATCCCACTGGGTGGTCGGAAAACCTTTGGGAGGCATATCCAGAGCTGTGTAGCATGTAATTGGTTCTTCTGATATCAGGATACCCCCGGCATGAATGCTCCTCATATTCGGAAAGTCAGCGATCTTCAGACCTGTAGAAAAAATAGTATTTGTTATTTCATTCCTGTTTGTTTCTGCAGAGGGATTTTCTATGAGTGAATCAATCTCTTCCTTTGGCAAACCATGGACCTTTCCGAGCTCACGAACTATTGACTTACCTCTGAAGGTGCTCATAGTGCCAAGCAATGCGGTGTGTCCGTAACCATATCTCTTGAAAATATAATCAATGACCTCATCCCGTTCTTTCCATGAATAGTCAATGTCGAAGTCGGGAGGACTGCTCCGTTTCGGGTTTATGAATCTCTCGAAGTAAAGGTTCAGATCAATGGGGTCAACATTGGTGATTTTCAAGCAATAAGCCACGACGGAATTTGCTCCGCTGCCACGGCCGACATGATAAAAACCTCTTGCCATTGAATATCTTACGATATCCCATGTTATAAGAAAGTATGCAGAAAATCCAAGCCTGTCGATTATCTCAAGTTCGTGCTTAACTCTTTTTTTTGCTTCACTGTTCTGTTTTCCATATCTGTATATCATTCCATCCCAGGCAAGTTTTTCGAGAAGCAGTTTGTCATCATATCTGCTGGCAGAATAGATCTTTTTGTTTTTCAAACCTTCACTGTCAAACTGTAAAGAACAGTCATCCAGAAGTTTTTGTGTATTATTGACCAGCCATGTGTGTTCCCTGAAAATTCTTTCGTTATCATCAGGCTTTTTAAAAAATTCATCTTCACCTGCACATTGCCATTCTTTCAGGTGACTTAGCAGAATATTATTGTCAACAGCCCTGAGACTCTTGTGTATAAAAATATCATCTGTCTCTGCAAATGTAACCGGCTGCAGTATAACCATCGAGCTCCTGTTTAATGACGGAGTGAGTGTCAGCAGACTGTTCAGCTCATGTGGTCTTATTCCTATGCGTTCATTATTAAATAGTTTACGTTCAGGGACTTTTTTACGGGAATATATTATATACGATTCTGAGAATTGAGGCGCCGGGAAAGGAATTGATGACTTGTTGAAATTTTGCTCTGACAGAAATTCATTAAGCTCCTGTAAACCTTTGTTATTGCGCGCAATCCCGATATACTGAAGTTCATTGTCATTTCTGAATTCTATACCTGCAACGGGCCTGATATTGTTTTTGCTGCATTCGCCTGCAAATTCGGGAATTCCGGTTGAGTTGTTTATATCAGTGAGAACTATGGTATCTGTCCCGGCAGCTAATGCTTTCTGTATAAGCTGTTCAACGGACATTGTTCCGTAGCGGAGACTATAATATGAGTGACAGTTCAGATACATTGTTGCTTGTTTTGCGTTTTAGGCCCCCCAACCCCCCTAAAGGGGGGCTAATACTCTGGATATAAGCATAATTACGCTTAACTCAACAGAATTAGCTCCCCTTTAGGGGAGATGTCAGCGAAGCTGACAGAGGGGTTTATGTCCCATAACAAAATCCTCTATGGGGATGGCCGCGAAGCGGCCAAGGGGGTTGCATGCCCCTAATGCCAATATCCTCCCCTCAGCCGTTCCTCCATCATATTTTGCTCTTTAATAGTGTTTTCAAGCTGTTTAAGGGCTTTTTCCTCCCTTTCGCTTATCGTCATTACTCCGGAAGCTCTCCTGACCGCATTTCGCCCGAAACGCTTCCGGAGTTTGTCCATTGCCATATAAAGGCTCACCTTTTCCGGAGTATCGTCAAACAGATCGAGTTGCTGAACCCCTCTTACCATATGGCTGAACCTCACACCAATGAGTCGTATAAGCATGCGTCTCTGGTATAGCCTGCCAAAAAGCTCTTTGGCGATATCAGCGAGAACATGATCAAACGATGTATATGGTATCCGTTTCTGGAGAGTGTGGGTATCGAAGTTTGAATACCTTATTTTTACTGTAACACATGAAGTAAGCTTTTCCTGTTTTCTCAACTCAAACGCAATTTTTTCTATCATACTTACCAGCAACTGATTCAACCTCACCATGTCGGTGGTGTCTTTTTCGAAGGTGTGTTCAGTGCTTATCGATTTCTGTTCCGAATAGCTGATAACGGGAGTAGAGTCTATTCCATTGGCTCTTTTCCACATTTCGATACCGTTTTTTCCCATCAGTTTTTCAAGCATCTCAACGGGAATATTCCTCAGGGTATAAATTGTGGCAATGCCCATAGAACGAAGTACCTGGTAAGTTTTCTGACCAATCATTGGTATTTTTCTTATCGAAAGCGGATCAAGAAATGGAAGAACAATTTCTTTTTGTACCTCTATTTCCCCGTTTGGTTTTGCCTCGCCGGTTGCAATTTTTGATACGGTCTTGTTGACTGAAAGTCCGATTGATATTGGCAGACCAGTCTCTTTTATTATATACTGGCGTAATTCATGCGACCATTTGTAGCATCCATAGAAACGGTCCATCCCGGTGAGATCGATGTAGTGCTCATCAACCGATGCTTTCTCATACAGCGGTGCTCTTTCGGCAATTATGCCGGTCACTATGTTTGAATAGTTGCTGTAAAGTTCCATATCGCCTCTTATCACAATAGCATCGGGACACATATTCCTGGCCAGTTTCATAGGCATCGCAGAGCTTACGCCGTATTTCCGTGCCTCGTAACTGCAGCTCGATACCACTCCGCGGTCCGACATGCCGCCTATTATCACCGGTTTGCCATTCAACCGGCTATTCTTAAGCCTCTCAACCGATACAAAAAAAGTATCGAGGTCGAGATGCAGAACAGATCGGTCTATGTTGCCGGATAAGATCATATAACAGTTTTTAATAGTAATTACGGATACGAGCTGAGGATTGCTTCGTCTCCCGATTTCATCGGGATCCTCGCAATGACCGTGGCTTTTACTAACTTCGGTTCAGCTCCCAACCTGAACTATCCTTACCTGCACCGTCATTGCGAGCGAAGCGAAGCAATCTCCAACTCCCGAGTCCGAATTATTCTAAAAAATATTGTATATTTCTTGTATATATAACAAATATGTTTTACTTTTGATTAATAATTAATCAATTTAATGATTACAATATAATCAATTTTCGTTATGTACTTTGCATCTAACATAAAATTTTTAAGAAAAAGAAGGGGCAGAACACAGGATGATGTGGCATTTGCCCTTAACCTTAAACGTTCAACCCTCAGCGGTTATGAGAACGGTGTGGCACAACCTGGTATAGAAATACTGATCTCCTTTTCCGGCTACTTTAACATAGCTATCGATACAATCCTTAAACTGGATATTACTAAGTTGTCAGAAAGTCAGCTTGGTGAACTTGAAAGAGGATATGATGCTTATATTAAAGGAAGCAATCTCAGGATATTGACAACTACCGTTAATTCCGACAACCGTGAGAACATTGAACTGGTACCTGAGAAAGCGAAAGCAGGCTACACAACCGGATATGCTGATCCGGAATACATCGGGGAGCTTCCTGTATTCACTTTACCGTTTCTTTCCAATAAAAAGAAATACAGAACTTTTCAATTGAAAGGCGATTCTATGCTTCCAATACCTGATGGTTCCTGGGTGACCGGGGAGTACCTCCAGGACTGGATGCAGATAATCAGCGGGAAAGCTTATGTTGTATTTACCCTCGACGACGGTATTGTTTTTAAGGTTCTTGAAAACAATCTGAGAAAAGACGGAAAACTTATTCTTTATTCACTTAACCCAATTTATGAGCCTTATGAGGTACACGTAAATGAGGTTAAGGAAATATGGAAATTTGTGAATTACATAAGCAGTGAACTACCTGATCCAGTATTACCGGAAAAGCAACTAATTCAGGCAGTTGCCGGTATGAAACATGATCTTGAAAGGATAAAAGCCAAACTGGGAAACGATATTGCTGATATAAATGAGGAGAAATAGGGTATACCCCTCTGTCGCTTCACGACATCTCTCCAAGGGGGGAGAAAATCCTCATTCGTTAAGTCGAATTTCACTTGAGTGCAGAGTATTTCTCCCCCCTTTGGGGGAGTGCCAGAAGGGCGAGGGGGTGTTTCGAATAGCAGAATCCCTTTGGGGGAGTGCCCGAAGGGCGAGGGGACAACTCTCTCCACCTGCCATCTTCAAACCCAATAGGAATTGTACTTAATTTATCAAGTTCTTCAAACTTGAACATCACATGAGGTAATTCTTGTAAGTGATTTATGTTCTTGCGTTTATTGGTAGTCTCTTAACTCATTATAATAAAAATTCCCCGTTCAATATGGTTTCTTATGGCAGGAGATTCACATATAATGGGAGTACCTTCCGATATGAGATCCATTATTTTATCAAGAACAAAAATAGGCCGGTCATCAAGTACTTTGGCAAAGTAAATCTTACTGGCCCCGGAACGGAGCATACGAGAGGTGTCCTTTGTTGTATTCCTGTTTGTTTCTTCATTTAATTAATTAAAAACTCTGTCCAACTTTGTGCTACTCTGTTCAACTCTGTGTAAGTTCTTTTTTATTACGAGAACCACAGAGTCAAAAGAAAAAATGATCCTAAACCAGGTTGCAACTATTCTTTGGTCAGAGCAATTATCTGATTGACGATCTTCTGGTTGTCAGCTTCAGGAATAGCACCTTTATAAAGAGCCCGGCATACCCTGTTTTTATCAAGAATTATCACAGTGTAGTTATCTTTTGGCAAACCCCATTCTTTCTGCAGGATAGCCTTATAATCAAAAAGTATCGTAGTATCGTACTTTTTGGCTTTGTTACCAGCGATAATCCTTATAAGAAAATCCGGTTTCCAGGTCGATTTGCAATCAACGATACCAAATCCCTTGAACAGATCCTTGCTGATAGTCTTATCAACATCTGTTGCTTTTTTGACTGCATCATTAAAAGAATCATTAAGATCTGATACATCCGGATCGACATAATTGATCTGAAGCACCATTCCAGCCCATGAATTCATTGTAAATTCTTTCTTATCAGCATCAGTAAACATCCAGTCCGGAGCTTTCATTCCAACTTCCAGTTTAACATTCTGCTGACCGAAGATTCCGTTTAAGGCAAATAAACTGAAAACGAGAGTAATAATCATTTTTTTCATAAATATGCTATTAAAATTTATTCTGTAATATATGAAATTTTTATCACTAATTAAATTTAGAAGTTTTTATAATTAATCCCGGCAACAATATTACTTTTGCGGTCTAATTAATATGTATGCAATTAATAAGAAACATTGCAATTATTGCTCATGTGGATCATGGTAAAACTACTCTGGTTGACCGGATTATACAGGAATGCCAGGTACTTGACCAAAGAAAGGAGGCGGGTGATCTAATTCTTGACAGTAACGATCTTGAGCGGGAAAGAGGGATAACTATCCTTTCAAAAAACGTTTCAGTAAATTATAAAGGTGTTAAAATTAACATTATTGATACACCTGGTCACGCAGATTTCGGTGGCGAAGTTGAAAGGGTTCTTAAAATGGCAGATGGTGTTTTGTTACTTGTTGATGCACTTGAAGGACCTATGCCACAAACGAGATTTGTACTTGGAAAAGCAATTGCACTGGGACTTAAACCAATTGTTGTTGTGAATAAGGTAGATAAAGATAACTGCAGACCTGATGAAGTTCAGCAGGATATTTTCGAATTGATGTTCAACCTTGATGCATCTGATGAACAGCTTGATTTTGAAACAGTTTTTGGTTCTTCAAAATATGGATGGATGAGTGGTGACTGGAAAAAACCAACAACAGATATTAAGTATCTCCTTGATACAATAATTTCTGAAATACCTGAACCGCCATATAATACAGGAACAGCGCAGATGCAGGTTGCCTCACTGGATTTTTCAAACTACGTCGGGAGAATTGCGATTGGTCGGGTATTCAGAGGAGACATAATGACAGGAGTAGATTATACCTTATGCAAAAGGGATGGCAAAGTAAAGAAAGTAAGGGTTAAAGAGCTATTTGTTTTTGAAGGACTGGGCAGAGTTAAGGTAGAAAGTGTCAGATGCGGTGATTTGTGCGCGGTTATAGGTCTGGAGGATTTCGAGATAGGGGATACCCTCGCGGATCTGCTTGCTCCGGAAGCTTTACAGAGAATCGAAGTAGATGAACCTACCATGAGCATGGTATTTACCATCAATAATTCACCAATGTTTGGCAAAGAGGGAAAGCTTGTAACTTCTCGTCATCTCAGAACAAGGTTGATGAGAGAAACAGAGAAAAACCTGGCTCTTAAAGTTGAAGAGACAAATTCAGAAGATACTTTTAATGTTTTTGGTCGGGGGATACTTCATCTTTCGATTCTTATTGAAACCATGCGGCGTGAAGGATATGAATTTCAGGTAGGAAAACCCAAAGTTATTTTAAAAACAATAGATAACATCAAATCAGAGCCTTATGAGACTTTATCAGTAGATGTGCCCCCTGATTTTTCAGGGAAAGCCATTGAACTCGTTACTCAGAGGAAAGGTGAGATGATAGTAATTGAACCCAAGGGAGACCTGATCCATATCGAGTTTGATATTCCTTCAAGAGGACTGATAGGATTAAGAAACAACATGCTTACAGCCACATCCGGTGAGGCTGTGATGCATCATCGTTTCAGAGCATATGATAAATATAAAGGTGATGATCTCCTCCCGAAACTAAATGGTTCATTAATCTCTCTTGATCAGGGAATGGCTACCGGTCATGCCATAGACCGGCTCCAGGACAGAGGCAGGTTCTATATTGATCCGGGAGAACATGTCTATAAAGGTCAGGTAATCGGAGAATATACCAGACCAGTCGACCTTGAGGTTAATGTTGTCAGAGGAAAAAAACTTACAAATATGAGAGCATCTGGGTCGGATGACAGTCTTAAAATTGCATCTAAACTGAAATTTTCACTTGAAGAATCGATGGAACAGATCAAAGATGATGAATATCTTGAAGTTACTCCTTTAAATTTGAGAATGAGAAAGATACCTGGTTATAAATTCGCTTAATAAATTTTTTACCTTTCTTCTGATTAATTTTGGATGCTGGTTTAAAGGCAAATATATATGCCGGATATTTTGTTTTAAGACCGAATAATTGATAATGTGATAAAATGAAAAAGAAATATATTTATTTATTAGCTTTTGCATTTTTACTAGTGTCAGCAGTATATGGGCAGGAGATAAACTATGCAAATTATGGAATTGAGACTAAGGACAGCCATATTCCACAAGGGTTAAAAGTTGGTGATAAGGCACCTGATTTTACCGGGTACGATCAGAAGGGAAAACAAGTGGAATCGAAAAAGCTGCTCGAGAAAGGACCACTGATCCTGTTCTTTTACAGAGGAAAATGGTGTCCTGTATGTTCAAGATATTTAAATTATTACCAGGATTCACTTAAAGTATTAACTGACCAGGGTTTTAATATTGTTGCTATTACTCCGGAATCAATTGAAAACGTGGAGCAAACTGTAAAAATTCATAATATTTCCTTTACGGTTATCTATGATTGTCAGGAGAAAATAATGAAGGATTATGATGTTATGTTTGATGTAACAAGAGAATATCAGGATAAGATTTTAGCCCGGTTTTCAATTGATATCGCTAAAAATAATGGGAGGGATTCTGCCCGATTACCGGTTCCGGCTACTTATATCATTAACAGAGAGGGAATTATTGTCGCTGTTCAGTTTGATCCTGATTACCATAACAGAGCTACTGTAAAGTGGATGTTACGAAACCTGGCACTGGCTTTCTAAGACTAATTATCTATTAATTTAATTATTGGCAGCTGATCATCAGCGCTGTGATGAAGTATTATTTATCAGGTATTTTTAATAATCGTTCAGATAATTATTTAAAGGTTTCATTGCTCTAAACACATTCAGAACGTGATCAAAGAAATCATTACTAAGTACCATTTTATCTGATACTTCATTTACAACAAGGTAACTTTTAAATTTGAGAAGCTCAATGTGTGGATGGCTTGAAGGGTACCCTTTGGGTGCAGTCTTAAGCTTTTCTCCATCAATTGTTCCGAAATATTTGACGAAATCTTTTGTATTTATGATTTTAATAAACTCATCCGGACTGTCACTTATCTTTTCCCTTATTGCAGATAACCATGGACCTGGAGGCGTATATGCTCCGCCTGCCATAATGCTTTTACCCGGCTCGATATGAAAGTAATAACCGGCAAATTTATCTACGTTTTTTTTGCCGCCCTGAACGATGAACGCACCAAAGTGCGATTTGTATGGCGATTTGTCGTTCGAGAATCGAATATCACGATTAATCCTGAAAACACAGCTTTTAGCTTCCAGACCTTTCATAATCGGTTCAAAGACAATTATTTTATTTATTATTTCCTGAACAATTGATTCGAAGTTATTTTTGGCATCTATATACTGAGGCCGGTTTCCGATGAACCAGTCACGGTTGTTATTAAGTTTTATAGAGCTTAGGAAATCAAGTGTTGATTTTTTAATAGTTTCCATTTTAATTAAGTTTTTTAAGGATCCTGTCTGAAAAAAAACAGATATTTTTTTATTGTTGTATCTTGAATAACCAAATATACTAAAGAAAGTTTTATAGTTGAAGTCTAAATAAAAGATTACTCCGAAGTTTAAAAAACTCTTTCAGACTTTATAGGGGTATTTGGATAAAAAATCATTTTTTACGAATATCAAATGCCATCAAAGTATTTCCATGTCGCTGATACAAAACACCTTCACGTATTGCCGGATGTGAGAAATGCTGCAGAGTTCCCTGCTTAATCCGGAAGGAACTGACTTTTTCAATTTTGCCCTGGTTATAACTCAGAAGCATCAGATCTCCTTTTTGGGTATAATAATACAACATATTATCAGCAGCAATAATAGCCCCGCTTCCGACTTTCAGTGAATCGGTCAACTTACCTGTGGATGCATTCTCGCACGCAAATCAGGCTTGACTGTTCCGCAACCATACAGATAATCGCCAATTTTTACAAACCACCCATAAAACTGTCAAAACCCCTGTTACGCCAGATCTCTGTAATCTTCGTCCCGTCTTTCGAAAGTTTAAGTCTTACACCACAGTTACCATCGCCGGCAGCATAATAAATTGAGCCTTTATCATACAGTACTGTGTTACTGTGTATATCTCCAAAATTATTATCCTTTCCGCCTGTGGTCCAGAATATCTTTTATCCCTGAATCAGTGCCGATTCCGAATGTCCGTGAAGTGGGAGGCCTCCATTAAAGTCAGCCACAAGATCTTTTGACCAGATAATTTTCCCGTTGGCCCTGTTTACACAGAAAAGGTTTCCTATTCCGGTGCCAACATAAAGCAGATCGTCTACAACAGTTGGGGCCGATCTTGAACCGGGAAATGATTTCATCCATTCTTTTCCAAGAGTGATTTGCCATTGTTTCTCACCTTTAAGATTATAACTGAAAAGTATTTCCATCGAGTCAACCTCACCTGTAATATAAAAATTTTCATCAGTAAATACCGGCGAAACAAACCCGTTTCCAATATTATTAATGGACCAAAGCTCTTTTGGTCCATCGGCGGGCCACGTTTTAAGAAGGTTTGATTCATGGTAAATACCCTCGCGGTTTGTGCCTCGCCATTCATAGATTCCTGTTGTAGCTGAAGAGGATGTCAGAAGGAGGATCAGGATAAAAAGTATTGAAACATTTTTCATAATATTTTGACTAGTTCAAATTATAAACACCAAAGATAATTTCATCTACCAATTAATTTGCCGGAAGGGGGAAAAATGTCATTTAAAATTAGTTTTCGGCTGTATAACAAGTCCTATTTGACCGCAAAGCACGCAAAGAAGGCGAAAAGCGCGCAAAGCGAATTGTATGGATTTAGACTTTTTAGACAACCTCAGACTATTAAAAAAATAGGATCAAAAAGAATATGAAAAAACTTGACTATTTCAAAATTATAAGTTAAATTATTGACATAAAAATGATCAAGAATTAATCAAACTTTACAGTTATGGGAAAATTCGACAGATTCTGCCAGAGTTGCGGAATGCCAATGGAAAAAGACACTGAAAATGGAGGGACCAATGCTGATGGTTCAAAGACTTTTAAGTTCTGCAGTCATTGTTATACACTGGGTTCATTTAATGACAAATTTACCAGATCAGAAGAGATGGTGAAACTTGTCAGAGGCAAATTAAAGGAATTGGGATATGGACCAATTAAAAGATGGTTCTTTAGTTCCCATATTCCTCAACTTGAAAGGTGGAAAAACTAATCATAATAACATTTTAATATCTGTGTTATAAATAAACTGAAACTGTATCTTTATGACTTATCTTAAAGTTATGAAGATATCGGAGAATTTTTTTATTAAATTATTTGTACTGTTAATCATATTATTATCATGCATGAACCCTGAATTGGATAGAAAAGAATCAGGTAAAATCAGACCACTGAAAGACACTATCGGATTTGCCCAGCATTCCTGGCAGATGGACAGCCTGATGGCAAGGATGGACCGGAAAGGATGGAAAAGAACTGCAGGATTGCCATGGAAGCTGGTTATAAGCCCTCATGATGATTATACTTATGTTGGCACACTATACCCTGAGTTGCTTCAAAACGTAAAAGCACCTAATCTGATTCTAATTGGTGTAGCTCATAGGGCAGCCCGGCTTGGGATCGAAGATTCCCTTGTATTCGATAGCTACTCAGCCTGGAAGGGTCCATGGAAAAATGTTCCGGTTTCACCTGTAAGAGAAGAGATTTATAATCTAATTGCGAAAAAAATTGCTTGCGTAAATGATACACTGCAAAAAGTTGAACATTCGGTGGAAGCTTTAATTCCTTTTCTGCAGTATTTTAACAGAAATATTACCATTGTCCCGATACTTGTACCTGCTATGAACCCTGACAGGATGGAGGTGTGTGGAAGAGCTCTTGCAGATGCAATCAGGACAGTTGCAAAGAATCACCAGTGGGAGTGGGGAACTGATTTTGCAATTGTTGTCACAACCGATGCCGTACATTATGGTAATGAGGATTGGGGTGGGATCGACAGGGCATATTTTGGTTGTGATGAACAGGGAAATATTAAAGCCCGTGAACATGAATCCGTGATTATTGACAGCTGTTTTAAAGGTGATGTGGTACCGGAAAAAATCCGGTTATTCAGCAATTATACTTTGAATCCGGAAAACTTCAGGGAATATAAATGGACCTGGTGCGGAAGGTATTGTGTGCCTGTAGCATTATATGCTTCATATTACCTTAATAATGGCAACCCGTTATCAGGCGAGTTGATCGGGTATTCCACGAGCATCACCTCGACACATATTCCGGTTGACGATATCAGGATGGGTCGGACAGCCATTGCAACAAATTGTCATTGGGTTGGGTATGCAGCATTAGGATACAGATAGGCGAAGGGCGCAGGCAATTAATTGTAAATTTGAGGCATATGTTCAAGAATTTCTTATACAAATGAAAAGATCAAAATGCAATATGAATCAGAAAAAACAATACATAATGACCAGAAAAAGAGTATTTTACGGAGTACTGACAATCTTTGGGGCTTCAGTAATAGGTGTTGCTATTTATATAAACAGTTTGCTGCCAATTATTACTGGCTATGCTGCAAAGAACCTTTGTTCCGCTGTATTTGTATCATTACGGGAACCTAAAGATGTGGAGACAACAGACCTTAACTTTTCGTTTATAAAATATACAAAGAATAGTGTAGACTTTGATAATAAGTGTGTTACCAGCCATTTTCTCTGGGGTAAATCCAGGGCAATTTACAGAGAAGGATTTGGAGCAACACTTTTAAGAGGTATTTCGGAGGCATCGCTTCGCAAAACCAGATATCCGGCAGGTGTAAATCCAGGATATTCACGGGATACCATAAAATGGCCGCTTGGGGATGTTTTGCCTGCGAAAAATACCGGGATTGATCTTGCCAAACTAGGAGATATTTCGAAAAAACTAATAACTGACAATGCATATAATGGAGATGCATTTGCTTTTATTGTTCTTCATAAAGGAATACCGGTAGCTGAGGCTTACAAGCCGCAATTCAATAAAAATACAAGGTTCCTGAGCTGGTCAATGGCTAAGAGCTTCACAAATGCGCTTGTTGGCGTTCTTGTGGGGCAAGGGGAAATGGATATTAATAAACCGGCAGGTGTTGATGAATGGAAAGCAGATAACAGGAACAAAATAACGCTGAATGATCTACTGCAGATGCAGAGCGGATTAAAATGGAATGAGGATTATGGCAACAGGTCTGACATTACAGTTATGCTTTATTGTGAAAGTGATATAAGCCGTTATGCCTATAAGCAACCACTTGAACATGCTCCGGGGACTTTCTGGAGCTATTCATCCGGGTCTCCAAATATTATTAGTTATCTGATCCGCAGGCAATTCACTAATGATTCATTATATTATTCGTTTGTAAACTCGCAATTCTTTAATAAGATCGGTATTCCTGATGCTGTTTTTGAGGTTGATCCGGGTGGCACAAGAGTTGGATCCTCTTATCTGTATGCCACAGCCCGTGATTATGCACGATTTGCATTGTTATATCAGAATGACGGTATTTTTAACGGAGAACGGATATTTCCCGAAGGATGGGTAAAATATACTACTTCGGCTGCTTCAGACAGTAAGAGTGAATATGGAGCTTTTTTCTGTCTTAACAAAGGGAAGAAATTGCCATCAGCACCTGAAGATATGTTTATGTGTGAAGGACATGACGGGCAAAGAATATTCATCATGCCAACCCAGGAATTAATTGTGGTAGTTCTAGGATATTCTTCAACATCCAAGGGAGGAATGGATTTCGACAGACTGTTAAAAGATATTTTAAATACCTTATAGAATTCGGTTTCACCTCGTCGCCTATATCTGATTTTATAGTGTCAGCCGCAGCTTAAGCGAAGGTTGATGTCAATTAGCAAGCTGACAGCAAGCTGAGCGGAAATTCTCTAAAAAAGCCTATAATTAATATTATGTAAAATAGAAATAATATTTCAAATATCTTTAAGCTAACTGGAAATTGAACTTCTAACCTATTTACCAGGTACCAGAACTAAAAAAGGGATGCAAATTACATCCCTCTCTATTTTAAATGTGCTTAACTCCATTTACTTATTCTTAGCGGCATCAACCTTCGCTTTCATTGCATCGTATTTTGGACCATATGACGGATCTTTTGATTTGAGTCTGTAGTACAACTCCTGCAGGCTTGACATGGCATAAATATCGTTGGGTTTAAGTTCATTCGCTTTTTCCATATACGGAAGGGCTTTAGCATAAACAGCATTTAGTTCGTCAACTGCATCTGCGTATTTCTTTACATCCATGATATCGTTGGCCTTCTTAGACATATCAGCAGCTTTGTTAATATAGGCAGCACCAAGACCATACTGGGAATCATATGAGTCTCCTTTGATTTCAATTGACTTGGTAAATTCAGTTATTGCGTCATCAAATTTGTTTTCATTTAAGTATATAATACCTGCTGCAAGGTACAAACTAGAATTTTTCGGATCAGTCTCCTTTGCAATTTTGATATATTTCAAAGCCTCTTCGTTTTTACTGCTTTTAATATAGAGATCTATTAACTGCAGAGTTATGTTTTTGTTATCAGGAAATTTACTGGTAAGTCCGGTTAAAATTGATTCAGCCTTAACTGTATCACCTAAAATAAGATATGCCTCAGACATTTGAAAATATGGTGTAACTCCCATATATTTCATTTCGGCACATTTCTCATAGTATTTAACTGCTTCATTATATTTTGCTGAATTAGCAGCTGCGAGACCCGCATTATAATACATTCCTGTATCAACTGCTCCTACATATAAATCACTTTCAGTAATTTTAATCTGTGTTTCGAATGATTTAAGGGCTCCTGCATAATCTTTAGCTTCAAATTTTGCACTTCCCTGATTATATAGGTTAACAGCCAGGGTGTTATATACCAAGCTAGTAATAATTTTCTTTTTCACAGTACCTTTTGGGTCCAGTTCCAACGCTTTCTCATATGAAGTATATGCTTCTGCAAGAGGATCGGTATAAAAAGCTTTGAACTTAGGATTGTCAGATTTAAATGTTGCCTGACAAAGTTGTCCTTTGGCAAAATATGTATTAAACCAATCCTTCGATTTTTCATCAACCAGAGCCTGATCGATGTTCTCTTTTGCTTTATCAAGGATGCCCTGATCGATATAGCTCAGAGCACTTGTAACTTTTCCCTTCTGAGGCATTGCGACATATGAAATACCAATGGCTGCTATCAGCAAAAAAAACTTTTTCATAATTATAATTTTAATTTATTTATCCGTAAAAACTTTTCCAAATTTATGATATTACTTACTAAACATCAAATTCTTTACCATTTTCCTTTATAATAATATTATTTTCCTCGGAAAAGTTATTCACATCGGCTTCATCATCTTCATTTACCAATACACAAGCCACCGATGCAATAATATCATTTTCCTTAAGGTTAATCAACCTGACACCCTGAGTTGCTCTGCCCATTACTCTTAAAGCTGAAACAGGACTTCTGAGAATATTTCCGAATTGAGTAATTATCATAAGATCATGATTATCAGTTACATCTTTCAAAGCAATTAGGGTGCCGGTTTTTTCAGTAACATTAATTGTTTTTACTCCTTTTCCACCTCTGTTGGTAATTCTGTATCCATCTATATCAGATCTTTTACCATATCCTTTCTCAGAAACTACGAGAATATCTTTTTCTTTATTCTCAACGGTTATCATACCAATTACAAAATCATTTTTTTCACTGGCAAGTTTGATACCTCTTACACCAGAAGCAGTTCTGCCCATGGGTCTTACTGATGCTTCGGGGAAGCGAATTGCACGACCTGATTTTACAGCCAGCATAATATGGTGCTGCCCATTAGTCATTCTGGCTTCAAGAAGTTCATCCCCCTCCCTGACAGTGATGGCATTAACCCCGTTGACCCGTGGTCGGGAATATGCCTCGAGCGATGTTTTTTTGATAATTCCTTTTGTTGTGCAGAGAACAATAAAGTTATTATTAATGTATTCTGAATCGTTCAAATTCTTAACATTAATGAATGCTCTGACATTATCATCAGGTTCAATATTAATAAGATTCTGCATAGCCCTTCCTTTTGAAGTTCTTGAACCCTCAGGAATGGCGTAAACCTTCAGCCAGTAACACTTTCCATTTCTCGTAAAAAATAGCATGGTATTATGCATTGTGGCTATGTACAGATGTTCGATAAAATCCTCATCCCTTGTAGCACCTCCCTTCGCGCCTGTTCCACCCCGGTTTTGCCGCCTGAATTCTGTCAGAGGAGTTCTTTTAATATAACCCATATGAGAAATAGTAATTACCATTTCATCATCGGCATAAAAGTCTTCAGGATTAAACTCTTCAGCGTTAGGGATTATTAAAGTACGTCTTTTATCACCATATTTTTCTTTTATCTCAAGAAGTTCATCTTTAATAATTTTCATCTGAAGATCAACATTTGCCAGAACACTCTTTAAGTATTCAATCAATGTCATTATTTCCTTAAATTCTGTTCTTAATTTCTCCTGTTCCAGACCGGTAAGCTGGCGTAGACGCATTTCCACTATCGCCCTGGACTGTATATCTGAGAGTCCAAATCTTTCCATAAGCCTTTCCCTGGCAATTTCCGGAGTCTGGGATGCTTTGATTATTGCAATGACCTCATCGATGTTATCGCTTGCAACGATCAACCCTTCAAGAATGTGTGCCCGTTTTTCAGCCTGATCAAGTTCAAATTTTGTTCTTCTAATTATTATTTCGTGGCGATGTTTTACGAAATAATGTATTAAATCCCTGGTATTTAGTGTTTTAGGACGTCCTTTAACAAGCGCAATATTATTAACGCTAAATGATGTCTGAAGTGATGAAAATTTATAAAGGTTATTCAGAACAACATTTGCACTTGCATCTTTCTTAAGAATAATGACAATTCGCATTCCGTTGCGATCCGATTCATCATTTATATAAGATATTCCCTCAAGTTTTTTCTCATTTATAAGATCCGCAATTTTTCGGATCATTTCGGCCTTATTGACCATATAAGGAATCTCATTTACAATTATGCATTCCCTTCCTGAATGTGTTAACTCAATTTCGGTTTTTGCCCGCACAACAATCCTGCCTCTGCCGGTTTCTAAGGCATCCCGTATCCCTTGTTCACCATAAATGATCCCGCCTGTCGGGAAATCCGGACCCTTTATAAAATGTAAAATTTCTTCAGAAGTGATATCTTTATTATCTATGTAAGCTATGGTGGCGTCAATTACTTCAGAAAGGTTATGAGGTGGCATATTGGTCGCCATTCCTACTGCTATACCTGAAGCGCCATTCACCAGAAGTTGGGGAATCCTTGTAGGCATAACAGAAGGTTCAGTAAGCGAATCATCAAAGTTGGGTTGAAAATCAACAGTATCCTTATCAATATCTGCCAGAATTTCCTCAGCAATTCTTTTAAGCCTTGCCTCAGTGTATCGCATGGCAGCAGGACTATCACCATCAACTGACCCAAAGTTGCCTTGTCCGTCTACAAGTGGATATCTTAACGACCATTCCTGAGCCATCCTTACCATGGCCTCATATACTGAAGAGTCACCATGAGGGTGAAATTTTCCCAGCACCTCTCCCACTATTCTTGCCGATTTTTTATAAGGTTTGTTAGAAAGTACTCCCAGTTCAGACATTCCAAACAGTACCCTGCGATGGACCGGTTTGAGACCATCTCTCACATCAGGTAATGCCCTCGACACAATAACCGACATCGAATAGTCGATGTATGCAGACTTCATCTCCTCCTCAATATTAACCTTGACGATTCTCTCTCTCTCTGACATAACAGATTATTAATTAAGTATTTACAAATAAACCTCTAAGCCGGGGTTTAGATTTACGAAAGTAATTAAAATTTGGTTACTTTCGAGCTTCTGAGGTTGTGAATTTTTAACATTCATTGTTCATAAATGGGCACGAAAATTGTCACTTAGATATTGTGCATAATTTAACTTTGAAATAATAGTTATGTGTACTTTTGTCAAATAATATCTGACAGAATGTCGGTTAACTTTTCTTAAATTTGTAATTGATAAAATAAAAGATGGATTCACAATTTTCACAAAGGGTTAAAGATATTCTCGGTTATTCCAAAGAAGAGGCTATAAGGCTGGGAAACAGTCATATAAGTCCGGAACATCTATTTCTTGGAATACTCAGAGATGGTGAGAGTGTGGCGATAGAAATCCTGATGAATCAGGGAATTGATCTTTTGGTTCTAAAAGGATCTCTTGAAAAGAGCATAAAGGTTGAAAGCCCGGTTCCAGTGGCTGACCATGAGGTCATTCCCCTTCTTAGGAGCACAGAAAGGATACTAAAGCTCGTTTATCTTGAAGCAAAGGCTCTCAAAAGCAATACTATAAATACAGAGCATCTGCTACTTGCAATACTTAAAGATGAAAATGCTCTGGTAACGAGGTTTCTTTCAGAATTGGATGTTGATTACCAATCAGTTCGCAAAATGGTCGAGTCTGAATCACCAACTTCAAAAGCTGATTATCCAAGAGACGAAGACGAAGAAGGCCAGAGTTTTAACAGCCCCGGAAAAGGGCAATCCCCTCCTTCCTCTTCTAAATCTTCCTCTGATACCCCTGTATTGGATAATTTCGGTATTGATCTTACAAAAGCCGCGGAAGAAGGCCGGTTGGACCCGGTTGTTGGCAGAGAGAGAGAAATTGAGCGACTGGCTCAGATATTATCAAGAAGGAAAAAAAATAATCCTGTTTTAATTGGTGAACCCGGAGTTGGAAAATCAGCGATTGCCGAGGGTCTCGCTCTCAGGATAATTAAGAAGAATGTCTCAAGAGTTCTTTTTAATAAAAGAGTGGTTGCACTTGATCTTGCTTCAATAGTAGCCGGAACAAAATACCGTGGACAATTTGAAGAAAGGATGAAAGCAATACTTAATGAGCTTTCAAAAAACGACAATATAATTCTTTTTATTGATGAGATTCACACAATCGTTGGTGCAGGTGGAGCAACTGGGTCACTCGATGCAGCTAATATGCTTAAGCCTGCACTTGCCCGTGGTGAAATTCAATGTATAGGGGCAACTACGCTGGATGAATACCGTCAACATATTGAAAAAGACGGCGCTTTGGAGAGAAGGTTTCAGAAAGTGATTGTTGAACCGACTTCAATTGAAGAGACTATTCATATTCTCCATAATATTAAGGAGAGATATGAAGAGCATCATAATGTAATCTATACCGATGAGGCAATCGAAGCCTGCGTGAAGCTTACAAACCGTTATATCTCGGACCGGCACCTCCCTGACAAAGCAATTGATGCCCTTGATGAATCAGGCTCAAGAGTTCACATTTCAAATATTGTCGTTCCCGAGAAAATCCTTTTACTGGAAAAACAACTTGAGGATACAAAAAAGGAAAAAATGTTGGCAGTTAAAAACCAGAACTTCGAGAAAGCTGCCAGTTTTCGCGATCGCGAAAAGGATCTTCTTGATATGATTGATCAGGAGAAGAAAAAATGGGAAAAGGAACTTGCAGTAAACCGTGAAACAGTTGATGCAGAAAAGGTTGCTGAAGTTGTTGCGATGATGACCGGTGTTCCGGTTCAAAGGATAGCCCAGACAGAAGGAACCAGATTACTAAACATGGCCGATGAACTGAGTGGAAGTGTTATCGGTCAGGATGAAGCCATATTTAAAGTTGTGAAATCGATCCAGAGAAACAGGGCAGGCCTGAAAGATCCTAATAAACCTATTGGAACATTCATATTCCTGGGTCCGACAGGTGTAGGAAAAACTCAACTTGCAAAAGTTCTCGCTAAATTCCTTTTCGATACTACAGATAACCTGGTCAGGATCGATATGAGTGAATATATGGAAAAATTCTCTGTTTCGCGGCTTGTTGGAGCTCCTCCCGGATACGTTGGTTATGAAGAAGGTGGTCAGCTTACCGAGAAAGTCAGAAGGAAACCATATTCGGTAGTACTTCTTGATGAGATTGAGAAGGCTCACCCTGATGTATTTCATATTATGCTTCAGGTGCTGGATGAAGGACAATTAACCGACAGCCTTGGAAGGCGAGTCGATTTCAGAAATACAATCGTGATTCTGACTTCAAATATCGGGACCAGGCAAATAAATGAGTTCGGGCATGGTATGGGTTTTGACACATCTGCCAAAAAAGCTTCCAGGGATGAACAAACCAAAAGTATCCTGCAAAAGGCTCTCCAGAAAACATTTGCTCCTGAATTTCTGAATAGAATTGATGATGTAATAATGTTCAATTCTTTAGGAAAAGAAGAGATCAATAAAATTATTGATCTTGAACTGAAAGGTCTTTATGATAGAGTCAAATCGCTTGGTTATCAGCTGAAAATAGCCACTGCTGCAAGAGATTTTATTGCCGAGAGAGGTTTTGATGCAAATTTTGGAGCCAGACCACTCAAACGTGCAATTCAGAAATATCTTGAGGATCCGATGGCGGAGGTTCTTATTAAAGCCAACCTTAAAGAAGGTGATTGCATTTATGTAGGATTTAATAGTGCCAAATCGGAAATAAAGATTAAAATTCAGAAAAAGAAGATTGAGCTGCCGGAAAAAACGGATTCTCCAACTGAATAAAAGAAGAGAGGCTGTCAATTTATAACGGCCTCTCTTTTTTTGCCCTGTCACCTAAAAGTTAACTTAACCAGATTGGTCTGCTAAACAGGTTCCCCATACAAATCAAAATCAGTTGATTGTGTAATCAATATATTGTAAAAACTACCCGGTTTGAGATCATGTTCAGCAGGAATAAGAACCTCCTGATCAATCTCGGGACTATCAAACTCCGTCCGGCCTACAAAAAACTTCCCCTCTCTCCTGTCGATAATGACTTTGAGTACTTTATCAACATAAGATTCATTCAATTCAGCTGAAATATTTTGTTGAATTTTCATGAGATCGGCAACTCTTGATTCCTTAACATCTTCGGGAACTTCATCTTCATATGTATTATATGAATAGGTGTCCTCTTCATGTGAATAAGCAAAAACTCCCAACCTGTTAAATCTGAAGTCCGAGATAAAATCTTTAAGCTCAAGAAAATCCTGCTCAGTTTCTCCGGGATGTCCCGCTATGAGTGTAGTTCTGATAACAGCACCCGGAATTTCATTACGAAGTTTATTAAGAATCTTTATTGTCTCATTTTTATCGTGTGATCGTTTCATTAATCCTAACATTTTATCATTAATATGCTGGATCGGAATATCAATATACCTGCAAATCCTTGGGTTATCATTTATCAGTGTAATGAGTTCCATTGGGAAATTAGCAGGATACAGATAGTGCAGCCGTATCCATTCCAATGATTCAATTTTCAACAATTCAGAGGTAAGCTCAGGAAGTGCTTGTTTTTTATAAAGATCCAGGCCATAATAACTAAGATCCTGTGCAATAAGAATTAATTCTTTAACTCCAATCCGGGCCAGTTGTGATGCTTCATTAACCAGATCCTCAATTGTACTTGAGGTATATTTCCCCCGTATGGCAGGAATTGCACAAAAGGCACATGTACGATCACAACCTTCAGATACTTTAAGGTATGCATAATGGCCTGGTCCCGTAATTACTCTGTCAGTCAAGAGATCATCCCTTAAATTTATGCCCAGTTCATTCAATATGTCACTCATATTGTTCACTCCGAAATATTTTGTGACTTCGGGAATTTCAAATTTAAGCTCATCCATGTAACGCTCTGAAAGGCAGCCCATAACATATAGATTATCAATATGTCCGGCTTTCTCTGCTTTTACAAATCGCAGTATTGTATCAATACTCTCTTCTTTAGCATCATTTATGAAGCCACAGGTGTTTATTATTGCAGTTCCGGCTGACAGCTCATTTGAGTTATAAATTACATCATATCCCCCTGAACTGATTTGTTTCAGAAGTTTTTCAGAATCAACAACATTCTTTGAGCAACCTAAAGTGACAATATTTATTTTTTTGTTCTTCATAAAGCCGCTTGGAAATCAATTTATTTACCCCTTCCCCAGGGGGAGTAAATTGATTTTCTTCGCTCCCCTTGGGATTGGGGTAAACGAAGAAAATCAATGAGTTCGTATTTAAAATATGAGTAAGTAATAATATTTATTTGGAACTGAACAGAGAATCCACAAAGTCAAACCGGTTGAATACCAGGAGGTCTTCAAGCTTCTCACCTATGCCGATATATTTTACCGGTATTTTAAACTGATCGGAAATGCCTATTACTACTCCCCCTTTTGCAGTACCATCAAGTTTTGTGATTGCCATGGCAGTTACATTTGTTGATGCTGTGAACTGTCTTGCCTGCTCAAATGCATTTTGACCGGTAGATCCATCAAGTACCAGAAGAACTTCATGCGGAGCTTCCGGGATGACTTTCTCCATCACCCTCTTTATTTTTGATAATTCAGTCATCAGATTGATTTTATTGTGAAGTCGTCCTGCCGTATCAATAATAACAACATCTGTTTCCGATGATACCGCGGATCTGAGAGTATCAAATGCTACTGATGCCGGGTCAGATCCCATTTGTTGCTTAACAACAGGAACTCCTACCCGGTCGGCCCAGATCTGAAGTTGATCAATTGCTGCTGCCCTGAATGTATCTGCTGCCCCTATAAGGACTTTTTTACCGGCTGATTTGAACTGATACGCAAGTTTGGCAATAGTGGTTGTTTTACCTGAACCATTCACACCGACAACCATAATAACATACGGAACACATTTTAAGGTCAGAAAGAAGTCTGATTCTGATTCACTTTGGTTCTTTTCGAGGAGGGCAACAATCTCTTCTTTTAGGATTGCATTTAATTCACTGGTATTTAAATACTTATCCCTAGCTACCCTGGCTTCAATACGTTTGATTATACTAAGTGTGGTTGCTACCCCGACATCGGAAGATACGAGTACTTCCTCAAGGTTATCAAGAACTTCATCATCAACTTTTGATTTCCCTGCAACGGCTCTGGATAGCTTATGAAAAACGCTCTCCTTTGTTTTTTCGAGACCTTTATTAAGGCTCTCTTTTTTATCTTTTCCAAGAAATCCCATCAAAGCCATTTGAAAATGATTGGTTTGAAACGTAAATATAAAAAAAGCTTCCTTCCGCTAAGAAGAAAGCCATGAATATCTTATAAGCAATTAATACTGTTACTTCTTGTTGAAGAAGTCTTTAATGTGATCATTATGAACAATCTCTTCTTTAAACAGATAAGCACCGGATTTATCCGATTTGGTCATTTTAATGCATTTGGTGAATGATTTGCCAGCTCCTGTTTTAAGTGTTGCAACAACTTTCTTTGCCATAGTTTGATCTTATTTATTTGATTTCTCTGTGAAGTGTATGTTTTTTAAGGATAGGATTGTATTTCATCCTTTCAAGACGGTCGGGAGTGTTTTTCCTGTTTTTTGTAGTAATATATCTTGATGTTCCCGGTTGACCGCTTTCTTTATGTTCGGTGCATTCAAGGATTACCTGTTGTCTGTTACCTTTAGCCTTCTTTGCCATTTTCCATCCTATATTAATAATTCAAAATATAACCTTTTTCTTTTGCTTCTTTCAGTACAGTTGTGAGTCCTTTTTTACTGATGAGACGGATACCCGAAGCTGATATCTTAAGTGAAATCCACCTTTCTTCTTCTGGCAGGTAATATTTTTTTACAAAAAGATTAGGATAGAATTTTCTCTTAGTCCTTCTTTTAGAGTGCGAAACATTGTTTCCGACCATCGCCTTCTTCCCCGTAACCTGACAAATTCTTGACATTGATGTTTGTTTTACTATTTAACTAACGTTTGTCCTTTTAAAACGAAGCGCAAAATACGTGATTTTTATCTTATTAAACAAATATTTAATCTACTTTTTTTAAACAGCATCCGGAAGTGCAGGTTAATAGTTGATTATCTGTTTTCTAAGAAGGTTCAGCGATGCCAGGGAAAATCTTCTGATATTAGTGATTCTGTCAATACCGAAAACATGGTTTTCGCAAACAACCTTCTTTCCCGAAGAAACTGCTATCCAAACAGTTCCAACTGGCTTTGTTTCTGTTCCTCCATCAGGACCTGCTATACCTGTTGTTGCAACCGCATAGTCTGTTTTAAATAAATTCCTGGCACCAATCGCCATTTCTTTTACAGTTTGTTCACTTACCGCTCCATACTTGTCTATTATATACTCCTGTACACCAAGTAATTGTGTCTTAACAGAATTAGCATAAGCAACTACTGATCCTTTGTAATAAGTTGAACTTCCGGGAACACTTGTTAACAAGTGAGCAATTTCTCCGCCAGTGCAACTCTCAGCGGTACAAACCGATTTCTTATTCGATTTTAAAAGATTTCCCATTACCATTTCCAGTGACTCTTCATTTTCACCATAGATAAACTCGGGAATGATCTGGTACAGCTTGTTAACCTGTTCATTTACTAACTCTTCCAATGACTTTTGTTTGTTACCTGTAGCTGTAAGTCTTAATTTAATTACTCCTGAAGCCGGAAGATAGGCAAGTTTAATATTCTCCGGAAGTCCGGATTCAAAGCTGGTAAGTATCTCAGCAAGTTTAGCTTCGAATGTTCCATAAGTCATTATATTTCTATGAATTATGATTTGTGATGTGAAGCGTTTATTTAATTCAGGAAGCACAATTTCAGTCATTATATTCTTCATCTCATGTGGAACACCTGGCATTGAGATATAAATTGTTCCCTCTTTTTCAAACCACATGCCGGGAGCCGTTCCGGCTGCATTTTTTAAAACCCTGCATGATTCGGGAACTTCAGCCTGACGCCTGTTTTTTTCATTCATCGGAAAATTGCGATGACTCATCATCTTTTCAATCATCGAGAGTACTTCAATATTAGTAACAAGATGAGTATTAAAGAATTCACAGAGAGTCTGTTTTGTTATGTCGTCACTTGTAGGACCAAGACCCCCGGTAATTAAAACAACATCAGTTTTTCCGGCCGCTTCACTTAATGCATCAATGATATCTTCCCTCTTGTCGTGTACAGATGTTATCCGATAGACATCAAAGCCAGATTTGCTCAATTCCGCACCCATCCACGCAGAATTAGTATCTATTGTCTGACCTATCAGAAGCTCATCTCCTATTGTTATTATTGCAGCTTTCATTCATAAATAATTTAAATACAAATCTATTGATTTTCTTAGTTCACCCATTTTTTGCGAAATACTCAGTCACGGCGCGAGGGCAAACCGGAAATGGCGCGAACTTTGAAAAACCTAAACGATATATTTTGTATGTTCATCTGGCAATTTAAATCAAAGAAATGAACAGGAATGACATAATATTACTGACAGAAGAGTTTGTAAGGCAAAATTTGAAAGGTTATGATAGTGGTCATGATTGGTGGCATATTGACAGAGCAAGGAAACTAGCTTTATTCATCAATGAGGAAGAAACATTTGCAGATCCTTTCATTGCAGAAATTACAGCGCTGCTTCACGATTCGGCTGATTCGAAATTTGCAGGTGACAATAGTGAACGAACTTATTTATTGATCAGTGATTTCATGGACAAATGCGGGATGACAGAAATCAGAGATCAGGTTTTAAACGTAATAAAGAATGTTTCATTCAGCATAAAAATAAAATTGGTGATCAGGATGATCCATTACTTTGGGTTATACAGGATGCGGACAGGCTGGATGCTATCGGAGCAATAGGTATTGCGAGGGCATTCAACTACGGAGGTTTCAGAAATAACATAATTTATAATCCTGATATAATAAGTTCAGATGCAAAATTAAATGGATACCATCAATCAGGAACTTCATCTACAATAAGTCATTTCTATGAAAAGCTTCTGCTTCTCAAATACCGGATGAATACTCTGACCGCAAAAAGATTGGCTGAAAAGCGGCATGATTTTTTGGAGGCATTTCTGAAGCAGTTTTATAAAGAATGGGATTTTGGCACAGGATTGTTGCGCCAGCGGCGCAAAGTCCCCACAGGGAAGTACTATTAAAACCGATAAAAGCTTTAAATAATTAATTTGCTGAAATGAATCTATTCATTATTTTTGACAGTCTTTTAAAAAATTGCGGGAGTAGCTCAGGGGTAGAGCATCAGCTTCCCAAGCTGAGGGTCGCGGGTTCGAGACCCGTTTCCCGCTCACAGATAATCAAGGAGTTAGAACAATCTAACTCCTTTTTTCTTGACCCATATGCACACTATTTGCATACCGTTCTATCATATAGACGAGTCATTTATTTCTTAAGCATCGGACGCCACGAAAAGTATCTATTCACTAAATACTCATAGGAAAATTTATCTTTTATTTGTGCTGAACCTGTCGAAACATTCATTGTTCCCTTTTTATGCTCTCAGTCTCTCCATCACGTAAGCCAATTTAAAACAACATTAACATTAAGAAAAAGAGAAGACTTGCTTGGCCTGCTCCTTTGCTATTTGTAGTCTAATAAGTTCCAATTAGAAAATTACCTTTTGAGTGGCAGCTTTGTCTCCATCTGAAATTTTTACAATATAAACCCCCTTCAAAGCCGATGAAACAGTAAAGGTGTTAAAAGTTTCTTCGCCAAGGTTTGTTTTAAAGACTTTAAGACCCAGTAAATTATACACTTCACCAATAGCGTTACTGCTGACAGCTCCTTCGATATTAACCTGGTGGCCGGATGTCCATACCCGTAGATCAAGCATGTTGTTATTATCTGGCAGTGGCTTGATTCCTGTTGGTAAGGTAACCGAGGCATAGAGTTCAATTCCATTCCCTGTTCCGAGATTCCTGGAATATTGCTTATTGGTAGCATTATTCCAATGTTCATGGACTCCCAGGCTTTCCAAGGGAGTGCCGTCATTTTCAGGATCGTAAGTTATCCCTGTAGGCCAATTGGCAACATCTGCTGCCTGGTGTAGATAATCATCTACTCCGTCCATTTGCGGATATGAACCGTACTTCCCATTATATTCTGTTCTGAGGAAATCAAAAGCCACAGATTCTATGGCGACGGGATCCTGGGATGCAAAAATGGAAGATGTCCAGTCGTTGTTGAACGGCAGGCTTGTCCATTTGGTGGGAGGATCCACAGCCTCAGATCCGGCCCAGAGTCCGTCGAGCAAATAAAATAACTCTTTACCGCCGAGCAATTTATGTCCCATTAGATCTACCTGCACGCGGTACAATTTCATGCCAGACCAGTAGTTACCGTTTTGATTCGGATCCACCAGACCCAGATGAAGATGATTGGCATCATCCCGCGTCTGAGAGCCAAAATGATTTTTTGCAAACAGTGTAATCCCCGCTCTCGCATGAGCTTTTAACGCGGGGATGTTGATTATGTATTCGACATCTTTAAAAACCTTGTACAGATAATCTTCCGTTACTGGTAAGATAGCACCCCGGTCGGAATAAAATATCTTATCACTGGTGCTTTTGACAGCTTGAATTCTTCCTAAACTGCTATAATTATCATGGTCCAGATAATTGACATTAGGAAACTCCGGATGCCAAAGTTCATAACAATGCTTATAGATATGCTTCATGGGATCGCCGACGTAAATGTCACTTTGAGCAACGCCGACAACATTCACCAACTGTCCCAATACAGCGAGCACAACCTGAGGCGAAGTCTCGGCAACGCCATAGTAGCCATTATTCACCTTCGATAAATCGCTGGTGCTGAAATTCCCCGACCATGCACTGGTTGCGTTGATCTTTATCAGTATTTTTTCTCCGGCAGAATAGATCATTGAGCCTTTCCCGTGATTTTGATTATAGTACTGAAAAATGGCATTCCACGCGCTGAGGTCAGTGGCTGCACCAGTGAGTAGGTGAATGGCTGATGAAACCATTTGATTTATAACATCCTGGTTGTTGTTTTGGGTCAGGAACCAGCCATCGCCATAGGCGTTGGTGCAGTTTTCGTTGGTCGCATCCGGATTGTATATCCATACTACACGCCCGGGAAATATTCCCTTCGCCGTGCCCATGGGCGCGTTAGCCGGCTGAGAAAAAGCCTGATAATTTGCATATGCCGGTTTATCAGCGGTCAATGTGGTTACCAATCCCACGAACATTCCTGCAAAAAGAAAAAGGGAGGCCAGAAAATTCCTAGACTGTAAATAGTGCCGTTTTGATTTTTTAAAAAGTGCAGCGGTTGCAGCCAGACCTAACAAATACAGGACAAAACTTGATGCAACCGGGGCCGCAGCCCGCATGCAGGGATAGGCGGCACGGCTGGGTTTCGGAATAACGCGAATCAAAAACCACAGGAGCGAGCCGATGCCGGTAACGAAAAAGGCTACTTTCTGATATGATATTCTTGCTTTTTCCTTCATAATATTAAGATTATTAGGCCATTGAAGTATTAGCTAAAGATTTTCAAGCACATGCCTTCTTATTAAAGCTAACTTGTTTTTTTATAAATAAAAAATACTAATTGTCCTTTCTTCTCTTGTTATCAAAGTTACACCCTACCTTAGCCAAAGTCAATTTTATCTTAATAGAAAAAGCTCCGGAGCTGATTTCCGAGGGCTAATGTTCGCTGCAATATTCCGGGCTTGATGGTCGCCGAAATATTTTATTCCAAATTTAAAAACCCTCGGGGCTAGAAACAAATTTATTTTCTAAATTCCTAAGAATTATATAGTGAAAAAGCAGTAAGTCCCTGAGTGCCGGAATCATACGACTTGGCTCACAATGGTGATCCGTATATCAATTAGGGTAAAAATGGTTCTTGTGGTGGATTTGGTGGTGGACTTGGTAGTGAGCCTGCGCTTATGATATATTACTCGTAGTTATCAGATTCTGCAAGTTATAAGAAAGTGCATTTAATCACTCAGAAACGGCTGACCATTGTAATGTATTTATAATAAACGAAGCAAAAAAGAAATAATAGTCGGAATTATTACTAATGAAGCTATTATCCATAATTTAGCTCGCTTTTCTTTTTCAGCCTGCTGAAAGTCTTTTCCAGTTTGAATTTCTATTCTAGGAAAAAGTTTTTCTAACCATTCATAAATAAAAATTGAAGGAGTTGCCGTAATCAGAGATAAAACTATGATATAGAAAATCAAGTCTTTGGAGAACAAGTTAGCCACAATTTTGGGAAATATGAGCTGTGTTTTGATAAAAAGTTCAATTAGATTTAGCAGAAATACCACTAGTATCAAAATGGTAAATGCAATTATTAAGATCTGAAACTTTTTAACGAACGTAGCCTGATTTCTGCAATTTGAAAGATAGTCCTCTACCAATATGATTGTCTCATTTACCCAGGCTCTGTCTTGCCCCTCAACTGATACATAACTTGAAGATGAGTCTGAATGTTTGATTCTTATTTTAAATTGACTATCTAACACATACTCTGTAAAATATAAATTAATTTCAGTAATTTTTTTATTACTGAAAATCGCATCTTCATCTAAAATTTGATCTAATGATCCATAATAAGTTGAATTATCAGAAGAAGTAAACTCCAGGCTTGAGTTACTGTTATTAATATCCCTTTCTTCAATACTTGATTCTTTGCATCCTTTATGAATTAATTCTTCCCGTCTGATTTCTTTTGACTTATCAAGAATCTCCTTGGAGAGTTTAATAAAAAGCTTAGTTAGAGATATTACATCATTTTTAGTTAATATCTTATTGTCAATCAAAAGTTCTCTTTTCTCTTTTAATTCTTTCATCAATTATTAAGGTAAATATAATCTTTTGTTTAGATACTACTTTTCGATGCAGTCTTACCAGTTGAGCCTCCAATGGGACTCGAACCCACGACCTGCTCATTACGAATGAGCTGCTCTACCAACTGAGCTAAGGAGGCAAAAATTTTCGTAAATATAAGGAAATTCATTCCAATTTTTCAAGCCTGCTGAGTAAAGGAGGATGGGAATAATGAAAAAACACATAAACCGGATGGGGCATCATATTTGAAAGGTTTTTAACCGAAAGCTTTTTTAATGCTTCTGCCAATATTTCCGATTTGAAGTTTTCTTTTACGAATCTGTCAGCTGCAAATTCATTTTTTCGGGAAATATAATTTGTTAACAGGCCAATTATTAACGACAAAGGGCTATAGAGAATTCCAAATACAATCAACCCAAGTTGGAAGCTGGTGTTCTGTGAACCCAATGCCTGTGAAAACGTCGGGCTATTGATAACAAGAGATAGAAGGAAAAGCATGAATCCGGTAAGAATAACAGAAAAAAAGAGTGTCAGAAAGACGTGCTTCTTTTTATAATGGCCAATTTCGTGCGCAAGAACTGCAACTATCTCCTCTTCTGAAAGTTCCTTCTGTAATGTGTCATACAATACAATTCTTTTCTTAGGACCAAATCCGGAAAAATATGCATTTGCTTTAGTGCTTCTTTTCGAACCATCAATAATATAGATATTTCTGAGTCTGAAGCCTGTTTTTTGAGAAAATGCCTCGATTTTGGTTCTTAATGATCCTTCCGGGAGAGGTGTTTGTTTGTTGAAGAGAGGAACTATTAATTCAGAATAGAACAAGTTAATGAAAACTGAGAAGATTGTAATTAATCCCCATGCATAGAGCCAAAAATTTCTTCCTGTTTTGTAATAGAACCATGTAATCAGGCCAAGAACAGGAATCCCAACAAGAAGTGCAATAAACCAGGATTTAATATGATCAGTAATGAATGTCCTGATAGTCATGGTATTAAAACCATACTTCTTCTCAATTACAAAAGTATCATAACAGCTGAACGGAATATTCATAAGATCGGAGGCAAAGCCGATTATTCCGAAAAAAATAAGTGATATAATGACAGTATTCATGCTGAATGTCCTGGCAAGATTATCAGCCAAAGCAAAACCTCCGGCAGCAATCATAATCAGAACAACTGCCAGATTAAAAGAGGATGACCAGAGTGACAACCTCTTATTATCTTTCTCATACATCTGGGTTTTTTTATATTCCTCCTCGTCACATATTCCTTTTAATTTATCAGGCAGAGTGTCTGACCACATTGATGAATTCAGATGATCCAGATATTTTTCTATTGCAAACCCGATTATGGGAATAATAATAATCAAGAAGAAAATAGTGTTGTGCATTTATCAGCAGTCTATAAAAAAAGAAGCAGGGCGCCCTTTTAAAATAAGTGTGGAATAAATATGTCTCGCTGCATTTCCTCGTGCTAAAAAGGATAGGCGCCCTGCGGTTCTGTAAAGATAATAAATATTTTTAAGTTAACATCCCTCCACAGACATGAATTGTTTGTCCGGTTACATAAGAAGACAGATCAGAAGCAAGAAACAAAGCTGTATTTGCCACATCCTCAGGGGTTCCGCCACGTTTGAGAGGTATTTTACTTGTCCATTCATTTTTTACATTTTCAGGCAATTTTTCTGTCATCTCAGTCAGAATAAACCCGGGAGCAATAGCATTACATCTTATGTTTCTTGAACCAACCTCCTTTGCAACACTTTTTGTAAATCCAATGATACCCGCCTTTGAAGCAGAGTAATTGCTTTGTCCTGCATTGCCGGAAATTCCAACAACAGAACTCATGTTTATGATGGATCCACTTTTTTGTTTTACCATGGTCATAAGAACGGCTCTGGTGAGGTTGAATACAGACTTAAGGTTAACAGCTATAACAGAATCCCATTGATCTTCAGTCATCCGCATAAGCAATGTATCTCTTGTGATTCCTGCATTATTAATGAGAATATCAATCCTGTTAAAGTCATTAACCACTTCATTTATTACACGTTGGGAGTCCTCAAAACTGGAAGCATTTGAAATGTATCCTTTTGCTTTTACACCCGTCGCTTCAATCTCTTTGATAGCTGTTTTAAACTCGTCGTCATCCACAATATTTGTAATTGCAATATCTGAACCCTCCAGGGCAAACCTAAGTGCGATAGCTTTGCCAATTCCTCTGGAAGCTCCGGTGATAAGAGCTGTTTTTCCTTGCAGTAATCCCATATTTATAAGAATTATTAATTTTTGCAAATATATACTATTTAATTTTACCTCCCATTGTTTGAGTCCCCATCCCTACTTAAGGAGGGCTAAAACTGTCAGTTTAATGCAGAATGGGATTTTGAGATTGCTTCGCTACGCTCGCAATTGACTGTATAAGTAAGGTTAATTCTGAATGGTAGCTACATGGAAGTAAGGTAATTCCACGGTCATTGCAAGTAGCGCAGCGACGAAGCGATCTCACCACTCAAGTCTGATTATGGGTAGATGTTAGGCCTAATGCCTTTGCTACTGTAATACCTATATCGGCAGGTGACTGAACAACATGTATTCCACACCTTTTCATGATTTCCATTTTCGCTGCAGCTGTATCATTTTTTCCACCTATTATAGCACCGGCATGACCCATTCTCCGACCTTTCGGAGCAGTTTGCCCGGCAATAAAGCCTATAACAGGTTTCGTCCCGTTATCTTTAATCCATTCAGCAGCCTCGTTTTCCATATTACCACCAATCTCCCCGATTATTACTATTGCTTCAGTCTGAGGGTCATCCATCATTAGCTTAACAGCATCCAGAGTGGTAGTTCCAATGACAGGGTCTCCCCCGATACCTATACCGGTCGATTGTCCAAATCCCAGTTTGGTTACCTGGTCAACTGCTTCATATGCTAACGTACCTGAACGCGATATTATTCCAATACTCCCTTTCTTATGAATGAAACCGGGCATAATACCGACTTTCGACTCACCCGGGGTAATGATACCCGGACAATTAGGTCCTATAAGCCTGCATGTAAATGATTTAAGATAGTTTTTTACAATAACCATATCAGATACCGGTATTCCTTCCGTTATGGCAACAATCAGTTTTATTCCTGCGTTTGCTGCTTCCATAATAGCATCCGCACCAACCCCGGGAGGTACAAAGATAACAGAGACATCAGCCGAAGTTTCAGCAACAGCTTCCCTGACTGTATTAAAAACAGGCAAGTTCAGGTGCATCTGACCTCCTTTGCCAGGTGTAACTCCCCCAACCACTTTTGTACCATATTCAATCATTTGTTTGGCATGAAAAGTTCCTTCACTTCCGGTAAACCCCTGAACAATTACTTTTGAGTTTTTATTTAACAGAACACTCATAAATATCAGGTATTTAATGATACCTCAATCAAATTTTCAAAAATATCAATTAATCTTTGGCTTTTCATCAAATTTGTATGTTTATTATTCTTTTGATTTCGGATTTGTGATTAGGATCATGTCTTCCTCACTCCTCACTCCTCACTCCTGATTTTACCACATCAATTAAGTTTCATACATTTGTTACAAATCGGATTCCAATAAATGGTCAGATCAGAAGAAACCATATGTGCACATGCAACAGCCATCGGGAGAGCAATTGCAGTAATCAGAATTAGTGGTCAACAGAGTTTAAATATCTGTTCGAAGATATTTTATCCTTTAGATAAGAATATTAAACTGGCTGATCAGCAGGGATTTAAGATTGTATCTGGAGAGATACGCTCAGGTGATGAAATTATTGATGAGGTTCTGTTAAGTGTTTTCAGGGCGCCTCGCTCCTACACCGGTGAAAACTCTATTGAAATATCCTGTCACGCTTCACCTTACATAATAAAAAAGATTCTTGAATTATTGATAATAAACGGAGCCATTTCTGCAAAACCAGGTGAGTTCACACAACGGGCATTTCTGAACAGAAGAATAGATCTTTCGCAGGCGGAAGCAGTTGCAGACATTATTTCTTCTACAACAAAGACGGCTCACAGGGTAGCAATTAACCAGATGAGGGGCGGGTTCTCTTCAGAGATTGGCAGGCTCAGATCTGAACTTCTGAACTTTGCTTCATTAATTGAACTTGAGCTTGATTTTGGTGAAGAAGATGTTGAATTTGCAGACAGGAAAGAGCTTAAAACTATTATTACAAGGGTTAAAGATCTTGCTGATAAATTAGCAAATTCTTTTATGTTGGGTAATGCTATAAAGAATGGCATCCCTGTTGTTATTGTAGGAAAACCGAATTCAGGTAAATCAACACTGTTAAATGCCCTCCTGATGGAGGAAAAAGCAATTGTATCCGAGATTCCGGGAACAACTCGTGATACGATTGAGGACACCATTGTTATTGATGGCATAGAGTACAGGTTTATAGATACAGCTGGACTAAGGGAAACAGTTGATGCTGTCGAGGCGTTAGGCATTAAAAAAACCCATGAAAAGATAAGTCAGGCTTCGGTGATACTGTTGATAGATGAGATCACTGACGATGCTGGATCAATTAATGAGCGGGCATATGTGATCAGAAAGATGATCGCTGAAACTGAAAAGCAGTTAATCGTACTGATCAATAAGATAGACACGTGTTCTCCGGAAAAGCAGCATGAACTTGCCGGAAAGATTATGCTCGGAGAGAAAGACACTTTGCTTTTTATTTCTGCAAAAGTAAAATCAGGCCTTGAAGACCTTAAGATAAAGCTGAGCGATGTCGTTGTGAAGGAAAAGTTAAGTTCAGAGGATGTAATAATCACGAATATAAGACATTATGAAGCATTGCTGCGAGTTTCTGAAAGTCTTGGCAGAGTAATATCAGGACTTGAAGATCAGATACCTGAAGACCTCATTGCAATTGATATACGGCAGGCAATTCATTATCTTGGTGAAATAACCGGAGAGATTACAACAGATGAAATACTTGGGAATATTTTTAAAAACTTCTGTATCGGAAAATAACCAGCACAAAGCAAACAAATAACAAACAACTAACAACTGTACGCTAAACCTCATTATATGGGGCTTTTTAATGTTCTGTAATTATTAATTGTTTTGTGTTTTTACATGTAATTTTATTAATGATTTACAACTTTAACAACTTTAACTCTCTTCATTTCACCACCAGGTTTTACAAATTCGAGGATATAAAGACCATATTCAAATTTTGAAAAATCGAGTTGCTGTCTTGGTGAAATAACCTTTTCTTTTTCCAAAAGCACGCCCTGTGAATTTAAGATATTAATTGTCATATAATTTTCATCTTTATATTCAATAGTAAGAATTTCAGAAACAGGATTCGGGAAAATATTAATTCCTAGATTTTTGATCTCATTATTATATACTGTTGGATTACTGATGATATCATTGTAGATCTTAATATTTTTAAGATAACCCTTGAAAGTCGTGGCGTTACCATAGTTTTTCATCCCAATAGATTTGTGGGCAAATTGTCTGTCGAATGTAAAAATCCCTTCACAAACCAGTGTCCCATCAATATATAATTTCCCGCTATTTGTTGAGCTATCATATGTTATTGCGGCAGAGTGCCATACATTCAGTGTACAATTAGTTGAACTTACAGCAACTTCAGCAAAATTATCTGCATTTAAAGAATAGTGGCCGTTGGAGAGGATCGCAAAACCGAGCCATCTATCATAATAACCAGCTCCCGCAACAATAACTGGGTTATAATATGATGAGTATTGTTCAACCATAAACTCAGCATAAAATGTTAGCCTGTCATAAGAGATTTGATTTATTTCAAGAGTATGTGCATCACAAAATCCCTGGTTTTCATAAATGCCATTACAATAAATACCTCCGTTGCTAAAAGGCGTATTAATTAATATCATGTCTGGATAATTTCCTGTAATATCACTAGCGTTGGAAATTAATGGATAATGAGCGATAAGGTGTTCGTAGCCTGCACCGGATTGGGTAACCGTAACAACCACAGAACTGACTCCGGATGCCGAAAAGGTTACATTTGCACTTCTCGGACTGGTCGAAGTATTGGCACTGGCAGTTGTGACTGTAAGTGTCCCAT
>Ga0187886_1000144_pt1 | contig 102074 bp, 97 predicted proteins | sample June2016WEW_20_1_FD_133001 | JGI IMG/M metagenome (GOLD analysis project Ga0187886, IMG submission 133001) | Peatland microbial communities from SPRUCE experiment site at the Marcell Experimental Forest, Minnesota, USA - June2016WEW_20_150 | ecosystem: Environmental > Terrestrial > Soil >... | reverse complement strand
CCCCGTCAAGACCAACCTGGCCGTCTCCACCGTGACCGGGGGGGACGTCGAAATCACCGGCGTCGAGGGCGAGTTCGACGTCCACAACGTCAACGGCAAGGTCCGCATGTCCGGCATCGCCGGCTCCGGCGAGGCCCAGACCGTGAACGGCGAGCTCCGGGTCGGGTTCAGGACCGTGCCGAGCGGCCGGTGCGCCTTCAAAACGATCAACGGCGACCTGGTGCTCACCCTGCCGGCGGACGTGTCGGCGGACTTCCGGCTCAAGACCTTCAACGGCGAGGCCTATTCGGATTTTCCCGTGACCGCGCTTCCGACCAAGGCGCCGGCCCGGGACGAGACCAAAGGGAAGTTCATCTATAAAAGCGACCGTTCCTTCGGCGTCCGGGCGGGCAAGGGCGGCCCCGAGATCGCCCTGGACACCATGAACGGCGACATTCTCATTAAAAAAAGGACCGCTTAGCGGTCATGGAGGTAATCATGAAAAAGATCATCGGACATCTGCTCGTTCTCGCCCTGCTCGTTTCGGGGGGCACCCTGGTGTTCGCCCAGCAGGCCGCCCGTACCGAAAAGACCCCTTCGCCCGACCGGACCGCCCAGGCCCAGCCCGACCGGGTCGTCGTCCCTCTCAGCAACCCGGCCAAGCCTGCCAAGATCGAGGCCTCGCTCATGCGAGGCTCGATCACCGTCAAGGGCTATGACGGAAAAGACGTCATCGTCGAGGCTCGCGTCCGGGAAAAAGCGCTCGGCGAAGGGCCGTGGGTCGTGGCGTCTCCTGCGACGGCGAAAGCCCTGCAAGGCAGGTTGAAAGCCCTCGAACTCGCGCAGGAAAGCTTGGCGGCTAAAGCGTCCGGCGTCGAACAGGAAGAGCAAAAGGAGCGCAGCCACGAGGGCATGAAGCTCATCACGTCGGCGATGACCGGCCTCTCCGTCGAGGAGGACAACAACACGGTCACCATCAACACCCAATCCTGGAAGTACGCCGTCGACCTGACCATCCAGGTCCCCGTCTCCTCGTCCCTCGAACTGGGCGCGATGAACGACGGCAAGGTCATCGTCGAGAACGTCAACGGCGACATCGAAGTGGGCTGCTCAAACGGCCGGATCAGCCTGCGCAACGTCGCGGGAAGCGTGGTCGCCCACACCGTGAACGGCGATATCGAAGTCGTCTTCACGAGAGTGTCCGCGGACAAGCCGCTGTCATTCAGCAACATGAACGGCGACATCGACATCACACTGCCGGCCGACGTCAAGGCCAGCGTCCGGATGAAGTCCCAGCAGGGCAACATCTACAGCGATTTCGACGTGGCGCTCAAGACCGCCCCGACCAAGGTCGAGGGGGCCGAGAGGACCGAAAAGGGCCAGTTCCGGATCAACTTCGACAAGGGTATCTACGGGACCATCAACGGCGGCGGCCGGGAGATCACGCTGACAACGTTCAACGGCGACATCTTCATCCGCAAACAGAAGTAAGGGACCACCGGCTCCGTCCATTCCCATGGGCGGCCCTCCCGGGCCGCCCTTTTTATTTGTGCAAGGAGGCGCCCTGGCGATGGTCGGAGCGTCATGTGCGGTTTAGCGTAAACCGCACTCTGGAGTGGAGGCCATCGCCAGGGCGCCTCCTTGACTTCTCTTAAGGGCCGGAACGTTGTGCGCGATTTGGAACCCCCGCTCCGGTTTTTAATTATCGAAGCTGCGGGGATGGCTGAAGCGATAGAAAAAAAATGCGCAGGGGGTGTTCCCGGAGGAGGGCGTGTGGAAGGCGGAGCGGGCACGGATGGAAAAAGGGGGACACGTAACGCCGTACATGTCCCCCTTTTCCCAGAGCGAAGCCCGGAACCGAGCGGGTTTGGCTCGCCGGGACAAACCCGCGACCCGACGGAGGGAATCCCCCGAGCTCAACCTCATTGGCTTGCTGAAGCCATCTCTGAAACCTGACCGCGATACCGAAGAGGAAACGGACCCGAAGTTGACACGCCGGGGAAACCGTATTAACCTCTTGGCTCGAGTCTGCGAATGCCCGGCTTGGAGACAAACCCATGAGTCGAAGACGCCGCATCCTGTTCATCCTCTTGATCGCCGCCGCGCTGGCACCGCTCTATCTGACCAACGCCCGGCGGGCGGGGGCCGAGGCGCCGGCCGACCTCGTCCTCACGAACGGAAAGGTCGTGACCGTCGACGAGAAGATTCCCGAGGCCCGGGCCATCGCCGTCCGCGGCGGGAAGATCGTCGCCGTCGGCGCCGAGACCGAAATCAAGCGCTTCATCGGCGCTTCGACACAGGTCATCGACCTTAAAGGCACCCTGGCCATCCCGGGGATTATCGAGAGCCACGGCCACTTCACGGGCCTCGGCGCCTCCAAGATGATCCTCGACCTGACCAAGGCCCGCAGCTGGGACGAAATCACGGCCATGGTCGGCGAGGCCGCCAAGTCCGCCAAGCCCGGCGAGTGGATTCAGGGCCGCGGCTGGCACCAGGAGAAATGGGCCAGCGTTCCCGAACCGAACATCGACGGTCTGCCTTTCCATGACGCGCTGAGCAAGGCCGCGCCGGCGAACCCGGTCGTCCTCGAACACGCCAGCGGTCATTCCAGCCTGGCCAACGCCAAGGCGATGGAGCTCTCCGGGATCACGGCCAAGACCCCCGACCCGAAGGGGGGGCAGATCATCCGCGACGCCAAGGGCAATCCCATCGGCGCGTTCCTCGAAACCGCCCAGGGCCTTATCCGCGTCCGGGAGCCGAGACGGACCCCGGCGGAAGCCCTGGCCAAGGAGCGCCGGCAGGTCGAACTCGCCGCCGAGGAGTGCCTGAAAAACGGAGTGACGACCTTCCATGACGCCGGGGCGTCCTTCGGGACGATCGACCTCTATAAAAAAATGGCCGAGGAAGGGGCGCTCGGGGTCAGGCTGTGCGTTATGATCGGCGAGGGAAACCAGGCTCTCCGCTCGAAAGGGGCCGCCTACCGGATGATCGGGGCCGCCGACAACCACCTGACCGTCCGGGCCGTCAAGAGGTTCATGGACGGCGCCCTCGGCTCGCACGGCGCCTGGCTCCTCGAGCCGTATGCCGACCTGCCCGGTTCGACCGGCCTGAACACCGATTCGATCGCGGGCCTCAAGGAGACTGCGGCCTTCGCCATCGAGAACGGATTCCAGCTCTGCATCCACGCCATCGGCGACCGGGCCAATCGGGAAGTCCTGGACATCTACGAGGAGACGTTCAAGGCCCACCCGGATAAAAAGGACGCCCGTTGGCGGGTCGAGCACGCCCAGCACCTGAGCGCCGCCGACATCCCGCGTTTCGGCCGGCTCGGCGTCATCGCCGCGATGCAGGCAATCCACTGCACCTCCGACGGCCCCTGGGTCCTGAAGCGGCTGGGCGAGAAGCGGGCCGCGGAAGGCGCCTATGTCTGGCGGAAGCTCATGGCGTCGGGGGCGGTCATCTGCAACGGCACCGACGTCCCCGTCGAGCCCATCGACCCGGTCGCCTGCTTCTACGCCGCCGTGACACGGAAGATGAAGGACGGCACGGCCTTTTTCCCCGACCAGAAAATGACCCGCACGGAAGCGCTCCGGGCCTACACGATCAACGGCGCCTTCGCCGCCTTCGAAGAGGGGATCAAGGGGTCACTCACGCCCGGCAAGCTGGCCGACATCACCGTTCTCTCGAAAGACGTCCTGACCTGCCCTGAAGAGGAGATCCGGACCGCCGAGGTCCTGGCCACGATCGTGGGCGGGAAGGTGCTGTACCGCAAGGGCCGCTGAGGAGCTTCAGTCCCGGGCGACGCCGGTCAGCTTTTCCTGGACCCGCCTCAGCTCTTCCTGGGCCTGCTTCATCAGGCCATTTTTAAAAACAAGCGTATCGATCTCGCTCGTCTGGCTCATCGACGTTTTCAGCCTGTCGATGCGCGCCAGGAGCTCCTCCTCCCGCCGGCGGAGTCTCTCAGCCTGGTCACTTCTTGTGGTGTTGTTATCCATCGCCGCGTCCTTCTTTCTCGACCATTCTAATCAATTCTCGATCGCGACCCTGACCGTCTTGATCTCGAAGGGCCTAAGGCTCACGGGGATCGACGTTACTTCTTTCTGCTCCGAGGAGCCCTTTTGCCACGCCGTCGAGAAGCCCAGCAAGAACTCGCTCGAGAGGCGGGCCTCGGTCGCTTTTCCCGCGATTTCACGCAGACGCACGACGGGCTTCCCGTCGGCATCGAGCCAAAGGGCCTGGATGATGATATTCGGCTGGCTGACGGATACGAACGATTCCATAGGCGTCGTGAACCTCCCCTTGTTTTTCGCCGCCAGCCAAGCCGTGGTGAGCGGCGTATGGACCTCCCAGCCGAACCGGGAGGACGCGACGCGGTCCGGGGCGGCCGGGCCAGGCGGGAGGCTGGTCAGCGAGTAGCGGAACTCGACACGGCCCTCCTGGCTGGCTTTGAAATTCGTCATCCAGTAATTGTTCATGGCGTAAGAGAAAACCCGGGCGTTTTTAAGGTCGAGCGTCTTGAGCCACTTGCCGATATTGATGTCGCCGAACATGACAAGGGGCGCCTCGAGCGGCGACCAGATAACCCGGGCGTCCTTTCCCGAGAATTCGACCCAGTTCTGTACGGTGTGCCAGTCGAGGGTCGTCCCGGGGAGCTGCTCGGTCCCGGGCGCCATGTCGGCGTCCGAAATCTCGAAGCGGACGTCCGGGCCGGGCCCAACGGCGAACGGGTAGGCGAAATAGACGGCCTCCGGATCGAACGTCTCCTCCTTGTCCAGGACGTTGACGAGGTCGATCCGCTTGATATCGTCGTACAGGATGATTCTCTGTTCGAGCTTGCGGCACATTTTGGGGGAGCTCGTGACGGAAATACTCGTGGCGACAGGCCCGCGCCATCCGGCCGTGACCTTGGCCGACTCCGCCACCCAGCGACGGAAGACCGCGCGCTTCGTCATGTCGTCCACGGCTTTGCGGCCTCCCTCGGGCTGCTCGTAAATGTACGCGTTGAGGGGCCAAGGGCAGGCCTTGTCGACGAGTTCGCGGCCGGTCTCTTTGTCGACGAGGCTCGAGATGCCGCCAGTCTTGGAGTCGACGGTGAGGCGGTAGAACCGGTTTTCGATGGAAGAGAGGGGGACGCTTTCCGGAACCGGACCTGTCCCCTTTTTTTCCGGACCGGCGGCGGCCGGCGCTCCCCCCGCCCCCGGCCTGACCGAGAAGACGGCGTATCCCATCGAAGGAACGTTCCCGGCAACGACCAGGATGGCATCGTCGCCCATCATTTGGAATTTCGCGTCGGACCCGAGGCGCCGGTCGATGACGCGGATGTTCCCCTTCGCCTCGCGGAGCGGGCCGGCCGGAAGCGTCACGCGCACCACGTCGGTCCGCAGCCAGGAGAGAGGATTGAACACGGCGAATTCGTAATCGCCGTCGGCGCTGATGAGCTTGGCCAGGGCCTCGGTCCCGCGCCGGAGGAGCGTTCGCGACGCCTCCCGCGCCCGGTAAGCGAAGCTCGACTTGAGGGTCCACTGGCCGCGGGCCAGTTCCGACTGAGGGTCGTCGATGCTGTTCCAGGCCCCCCACGTGTGCTCGTCGTAGAGCATCGAGAGGTCCCAGGTCTCCCGGATTTGATCGCCCGGGAAGCGGAACCGCTTGTCCTTGTCAAGGTCGAGCTTGGCCGCCAGGGCCGATACTTTTTCGGCCGCGACGAGCTCGTTGTGGGCGATCCGGTTGAGGCCCGTCTCGAACGCTGTGGAGGCGACGCCATCGGTCCAATAGTCGGGCCAGCCGAGCTTGTGGACGGGGATCGTTGGGCCGTAGTCCTTCTCCAGGCGCTCGAAGAACTCGTGGAGGGTCGCCAGCCGGAGCTTGGGATAGGCGAACTTCTCGTTCCACTCCTTGACCCGGTCCGAGAGGGCCCGGCCCGGCGGGCAATTGTCCGTCACCCAGGCGCTGATGTTGAAAGCGATGAGGTCATAGGGATAATCGCCGCGCGCTTCGAGCTTGGCCAGGTACTCGCCGACCTTAGGGGAGCTCTTGGCCAGCGGCTCGTGGAGGAGGAGGTCGTAGTTTCCGAAGAGGTAATGCTCGCCGTTCCACTGGAGGACGCGGCTTCCGTCCGGCGACTCCCACCAGAACGGGTTGGGCCGGCGCAGCGGCGCCCTGGAGCGGGTCTCGTTGATGCCCGTGGCGAAGTAGCGGACGCCGTTTTGGGCGAATATCTGGGGCAGGGCCCAGCCGAAGCCGGTTACGTCGTCGTTCATGGCGGACCGGACATCGAACCCGTAGCGCCGCCCGAGGGCGACGGGGTTTTCGACGGCCCGGATGATCTCCTCGTGGGCGAAGCAGTCCGAGACGTTGAGCTGCAGCCCCGAGAGCTCGACCCGGCCGGCCTTGATGAGGTCGACGAGCTCCTTGACCTTGGCGGCGGGCCGCGCGGCTTGGTAATATTCGAAAGCCCACGACACTTCGATGTTCCAGCGGAACTTGGCGTCGTCGGGATAGCTGTCGGTCTGACGGCAATAGTCGATGACCGAATCGAGGTACTCGAGGTGGTTCTGGCCGACGCGCGACTGGAGCTCGGTGTAACCGATGTCGGTGTGAGAATGATGGAAGAGGTCGACGGTCCACTTGCGCTGGGGCTTGAGGGTGACTTCCTTTGTCGCGGCCTGGCCGCCCGCCTTGATCGTGAACTTGGCCGTGACGGGTTTCAGTATCTCGGGAACGGAGACCGGGAATGAGCTCTTGCCGCGCGGGACCTCATTCAGGGGAAACGAGAGGTCGCGGGCGTCGAGCCGGACCGTGAGCTCCCCTGCCCCCGGCGCGTCGTTGTTTTCGATGTTCACGGTCAGGAGCTGTTTGAGCCCGCCGCCGTCCCTCACGAAGAAAACCGTAGGGACCACGTCGAACGAAAGCGCGGGCGCCGGACGTCCGGGGACTTCCAGAGCGTCGAGCGAGGACTCGCCGGCCCGGCCGCGGCGTTCTCCGGCGCCTGACGGCGCTAAGAGCAGCGCGGCCAGTCCGCAGGCCGCCGCCAGCCGAAAAACACATTTTTTCGTGACCATCGGTTCCCTCCTTCCCTCGGACGCGCGGAGCTTATCCTCCGGGCTTAATCTACCATGCTCCGAACGCCACGGTCAAACGTCCCGTCCACCGCAATTGCGGGCAGGCCCGGGGGGGAGCCCTTGTCCGATGGCCGGAGTTATGTCATCATAAGTATCCGAAAAGAGAGCTTGTCGAGAGAGGATCCGCATGCTGCCCGCCCGGTACATTCTTCCACTCCTCATCAGCGTCGTCCTCATCGGCTGCGCCACGGCCGCGGCCCAGAAAACGAAATCCCCGAAGAAGGACGAGACAAACGCCCAGTCCCAGTATGAGAGGGGCGTCGTCGCCCTCAAGTACGGGCTCACGGACGAGGCCCTCCGGTACGGGAACCTGGCCGTGTCCCTCGACCCGAAGCATTACGGCGGCCACACCCTCATCGGCCATGCCTTCTACCAGAAAGGGAATTACGCCGAGGCCGCCGCCGCCTTCGGAACGGCCGCGGAGCTGCGCCCGGACCTGCCGGAGGCCCACTACAATCTCGGTCTGGCCTGCCTCGAGACCGGCGACATGGGCCGGGCGGAGGCCGAGTTCAGGCAGGCCAATGCCATCAAGGAAGACGGCATGTCCAGCTTCTATCTGGCCCGGATCTACCTCGGCCAGAAAAAGCTCGACCAAGCGCTGGAGGAGGCCCAAAAATCCATCAGCGCCAACCCCCGCTCCGCCGCGTCCTACAACATCAAGGGCGTCATCCTGAACCAGCTCGGCCGCTTCGCCGAAGCCGCCGGGAGTTTCCAGGCCGGCCTCGTCCTCGTCCCGAAGGACGTCAACCTCCAGGTCAATCTCGGCATCGCCTTCATAAACAGCGGCCAGCCGGACAAGGCGCGGCCCGTCCTCGAAAAAGTGTTGCCGGAGATCCAGGACCCGGCCCTCAAGGCCAAGATCGAAGCCTACCTGAAATCGATCAAGCCGCCTGAAGCCCGCGCTTGACGCGGGCCTCGACGGACCGGAGAAACGCCACCCCCTCCTCGATAAAGGCCCGTCCGTCCGGGCAGACGTTGTGGAACATGCCCCGCTCGAAGGCGAAATCGTCCAGGCTCGAGTTGTAGGCCTCGAGACCGACATAGCCGTTGAACCCGATTCCGGCCAGGGCCTCGAAGACCGTAGGCCATGGAATCAGCCCGCCGCCCGGAACTCCCCGGTCATTCTCGCAGGCGTGAACGGCCAGGAGCCGCGGCCCCAGGATGCGGAGGCCCTCGGCGTAATCCCGGACCTCGGTAACGGCGTGGTAGGTGTCGAAAAGGGTCCGGAGGTTGGGGTGCGCGGCGAGTTCGATAAGCCGCATGAGCTGGCGCGGCGTGTTCACCATATGCGTCCGGAAGTGGCTCATGGGCTCGAGGGCGACGGCGACGCCCCGGGCCGACGCGAACTCAGCCAGGGCGTGAAGCCCCTCGGCCGTCCTCGGATACTCGTCCGCCGGGGGGCGGCGGCGCTTGACGACCCCCGGATGCCCGTAGAGGCACCCCGCGTAGGCGACCGCCCCGAGGTCGGCCGCGAGGTCGACCTGCCGCTTGTGCCAGGCCAGGCCCTTGGCCCGCTCCGCCGGATCGTCGGAAGAGAGGTCGCAGTCCGGGGGCCATAGCCCGCCCGGGCCGATGAGGAGGTCGAGCCCGGCGGCGCGGGCCCTGCGCCGCGTCAGGCGGGGATCGAAGACGACGTCGTCGCCGACCGAAAGCTCGAACATCCCCAAGCCCAGCCCGGCGGCGACGTCGAGAAAGCGGACGTCGTCGTCCGACCAGCTGCGGGTGAACAGGTAGCAATGCGCGCCGTAAATCATGGCCGGCCCTCGGGGAACCGAGAAAAACATACCCCCTGTGAACGCGGAAATCAATCCCCTTCGCGGGATTCCTCAGACTCACGTCCATGGAGCTTCAATATCGAATATAATACGGGGCGGAACGAAACTCCGTCTCGCGCGTCTTGGAGGGTGAGACGGAATGCGCAATGGAAGCCGTAATGCCCGGATTAAGAGCCGCCCCCCGGCCGGAGGTCCTGCGCCTCACGCCGGAGTCCTTCGACAAGATGTACGAGATGTACAAGGAGCCCGTCTATCGCCTGGCCCGCGCCCTGACGGACAACGCGCGCGACGCCGAGGACCTTTTTCAGGAGACTTGGCTGCGGGCCGTGCGGTCCGGCCGGGACGAATCCCGGACCGGCGACCCCAAGGCCTGGCTCTTTACGATCACGGCCAACCTCCACCGGGACTCCCTGAGGAGGAAGCGGATCCGCAGGCTGTTTTTCCTGGAAAGGGCGCGGTCGATGGCGGGCGAGGCGGCGGACGCGGACCCAGGCTGGGAATCGGGACGTTTTTCGAGCAGGGACTTCGCGGGGCGGACGGACCTCCGGCTCTGCCTCCGGCGAGCCATCTCACGCCTCCCGGGCCAGCAACGCGAAATCTTCGTGCTCAAGGACGTCGAGGGCTACAAGCACGCGGAGATCGGCCGGATGCTGGGCATCCCGGAAACGACCGTGCGGACGCTCCTGCACCGGGCCGTCAAGAGCCTCCAGAAAGACCTAGCCGCGTTCCAACCGGGGGGACAGCGGACGGGGGCGGAGGAGGAGAGTAAGCCATGAACTGCAAGGCGATCGAACGTCTCATTCTCGAAAGCGAAGAACGGCACCTTGAAGAAGGCGAGCGGCGGGGGGTCGAGGAGCACCTGCGGAATTGCCCCGGCTGCCGGGCCTTCGAGGCCGGACGCGGCGTAGTCCGGGAGGGATTGAAGGAGATAGGGCGGGAGGGGCTGCCGCGGTCCCTCGACTTGAGGACGCGGAATCTCTGCCTGGAAGCCGTGGGAGCGGGCGCGGCGGCAGAGTCCGCGGCCGCCGCGAGGCCGAAGGTGCCTTTGGCGGTTACCGCGGTGTCGCTCCTGTTCACCGTGCTGGCGGTCATTTGGCTGACGGTCACCCTCATCGACGTCACTCCCGGACAGCCTCTGCCGTCGAGCGCATGGGCGGCGATCGTGTTCATCGCCCAGAACGCCCTGATGCTCTTTCTCTCGCCGGTCATCCTGCGGCCGACCCGGACTTCGGAGCGATAGGCCACCGACCAGGATATAGGCTTGGATAAAAAGTTTTATGGAGGTTGCCATGACAACGAATAACAACGGCGCGACATGGGCGATCATCATTCTGATCGGGCTCATGCTGCTTCTGGCTTTCCGGTCGATCTTTTTTGTTCTTCCCTTCGGCCTCTTTCCGGGCGTCACGCATGTTTTCCGGGGCGCGGGGGAAGCCGTGGGCGGGTTTTTCCGGTTCATCCCGCTCCTGTTCATGCCCCTCGCCCTCTTCGCCCTGTGGGCCTTCATTATCGTCTGGGTTTACCGGGACGCCCAAAAACGGGGGATGAACGGGCTGCTCTGGGCGCTCCTCGTCCTGATCGGCAACATTGTCGGGCTGATCATCTTCCTGATCATGCGCAACGAGTCGGCGGTGAGGACGCAGGCGGTCTGCTGCGAGAAGTGCCCGAATTGCGGCAAGCCGGTCGGGGCGGGGTTCACCTATTGCCCCCACTGCGGCCGGCCCATGAAGATGGTCTGCCCGTCGTGCAAGAAGCCGGTCGAGGCGGGCTGGAAAGTCTGTCCGAACTGCGGCACCAGCCTGGACCCCGGCAAAACCGAGCAGGCGTAAATGGGGACGGTCCTGGTTTTCCCGGCAAACCTCGCTCCCCTCCCCCCTTCTCTCGGGAACCCATGAGACACGGTGCGTTACGGGGTCGCGTTTAGGTATTGACAGTCAACGCCGCCAGGACTGGCAATGCGTAGACGCGACCACTCCTAAACGGATCCCCCGCGGCGCGTCCGGCTTCGCCCTTTTCCGCTTGGTTCTGCGCGGCCTCGTTCTGTGCTAAAATGAGCTCATGGAATGGGTCACGGTCCAGACATGCGGCCTGTCCGAGGCCGAAGTCCTAAAGAACTTGCTTGAGTCCTACGGGATCCCCGCGCGGGTAACCTATGATTCCTTCGGGAGAGTTCTCGGCATGGTTAGCGACTTCCCTGGCCTCACGCGGGTTCAGGTCCCCCAGGACAGGGAAAAGGAAGCCCTGGAGATTCTCGAGGCGCCCCCCGCGGAGGAATAAGGGGCCCTCCGCTCTCGGCACGATTGCAGGCCTAAATGGGGACGGTCCTGGTTTTCCCGGCAATCCCCACTGTCTTTGCCTGAATATCCTTGTTTCACGTTGCGCTTCCCCCCTTCTCTCGGAAACCTGTGATATGAGAGAAAGACATCGCGGAAATCGTCTTTGCTTTGAGGAAAGCAAGGAATTCGCTCGTGCCGCGCACTAGGAGGCTTGTTCCAGAAGACCTCCCGCTGCATATCTGGATCAGAGGAAATAACAAACAATGGATCTTTCGTGCGCCGGAAGACAAAGAATATTACTTAGCACAGCTCTATAGGTTCAAACAGCCCCACGAAATCGTCATTTATCATTATTGCCTAATGGACAACCATATCCACATCATTCTTGGGGTGAGGAGGAGCGAAGGGCTCTCCAGATTCATGCTGAGAGTCAACCTCTCCTATTTCTCATTGTATAGGGATAAGTACGGATACTGCGGGCACTTTTTCCAAAACAGGTTCCATAGCAACATTATCGATTCCGACCCGTACCTCCTCCAGTGCGGTAAGTATATCGAGCTCAACCCGGTGCGGGCAAAAATGGTCGAAGCCCCTGAGCATTATCAATTTAGCTCATACCCATATTACGCCCTCGGTGCCGAGGACCCGCTGGTAAGTCCCGATCCCGCATACTTAGCGCTTTCCTCAGTCCCCGAGAAGAGGCGGACCTTGTATACAACATTCGTCGTCGATCCGTCGACGGTCTCCTCTCAAAGGCTTCGGGATCAACGGTACATCGGGAGCGACGCCTTTATCAAAAAAGCTGAGGCTTTTTGGGGTTTCCCAAACAAAAAGCACCCCGTCGGGCGGCCGCCCAAGGCTAGGCAGACCAAAGAATGAGACGGAAATTACCGGGAAACCAGGACCGTCCCCATTTCAGGTGAAGATGATGTGGCCGCCGGCCGCCATGTCATAGAAGGCGCCGACGTTGATGATGGAATCCACCTGCGGGCAGAAATCCTCTTTTTTCAGCTTGAACATGTCGACGCTGGCCTTGCAGGCGTAGAGCTTACCGCCGGCGTCCGCGACCATCTCGATGAACTCGGGGATGGGCGGGATGTCGAGCTTGTCCATCGTCTTCTTCATCATCGCCGTGGCCATCGCCGAAAACCCCGGCACGATCCCCAGGAGGGACGGCATGTGCATCCCCGGGTTGCCGACCGTGGCGATCTTGATCTTCCCCATCCTCTTTTTAACGATGGCGTCCAATCCGAAAAACGTGAAGAACAGGTTGGCCTCGATGCCGTCCATCCGGGCCCCGTTGGCCATGATCAGCCCGGGGTAGACGCCGTCGAGCCCGCCCTTCGAGATGATGATCGATACTTTCTTGATTTTCTCTTCCATGGCCATCTCCTTCAGACGCAGCCTTCGGGTTTTTTCAGCCCCGCGATCTTGGCCGCTTTCTTGCCCGGCCCGCCGGGGAAGAGATCGTAGAGCTCCTTGGTGCCGGCGACGCCCGTCTTATTGAGCCTGCGGATGGTGGGCGCCTGGCCGGTCTCCTTGAATTCCTTCTGCATGAACTCGATGACTTTCCAGTGGGCCGGCGTCAGCTCGGCGATCCCCTCTTCCTTGGCGATGGCGGCGGCGATGTCGCGCGTCCACTGCGCCTGGCTGGTCATGAAGCCTTCGGCATCGACTTCGACCGTTACGTTTCCGAATTGTTTCTGAGGCATGCGACCCTCCTTCGACTTAAGGATCTATTTTACCAGATGTCGCGATGTCGCGCGGTTTCGGGACTTCTCACGCGGCGTTGGGCCGTTTTTTCCCCGCCATCTTCATCCGGGCCGGGATGAACGGGATCGGCCGTGCCTTCAGAAGCATGTTCCAGTAGATCCAGCGGAAGGCCAGCTTCCCGACGTGGTTGAGGCGGCTCGGCTTGAGGAGCGGCAGGGGGCCGATGACGGGGAACGGAAAGCGGCCCGGGAGCGGCTCGGTCTCATAATTGAAATCGATCAGGATGGCCTTGCGGCGCCCGGTCTCGATGAAGCAGTTGGAATGGCCGTCGAAATCGGGCCTGAGCGGTTTCTTATCGATCGCCCTCTGGATGTTTTCCCCGAGGATTTCCGACTGGAAATGGGCCACCGACCCCGCCTTGGAAGCCGGCACGTTCGTGGCGTCCCCGATGACGAAGATATTTTCGTATCTTTTGGACTGGAGCGTATTGGGGTCCGTCGGCACGTAGTTGAGCTCGTCCCCCATCCCCGACCGCCCGATGACCTCCGCCCCCATGTTCGTCGGGATTGTGACGAGGAGGTCATAGGGAACCTCGCGGCCGTCGTAGGAAACGATTTTCTTCGCGGCGGCGTCGATCCGCTCGGCGCTGAAGTCCGTGACGGTCTGGATTCTTCTCTCCTCGAGGAGGGCCCCGAAGGCCTTCGAAGCGACGGGCTTCGTGAAGGCGCCCGAGAGCGGCGTGACGTAGACGAGGTCGATCGCCTCGCGACGGTGATGCCGCCGGAGGCACCAGTCGCAGAAGAAGGCGAACTCGAGCGGAGCCACTGGACACTTGATGGGCATCTCGTTGACGTGGATGACGAGACGGCCCCCCGGAAACGACTTGAGCTTCTCGGCCAAGGCGGCGGCGCCGTCGGCCGTGTAGAAATCGAAGATCGTGTCGCGCCAGCCGTCGAGCATGCCCGGGGTTTCGCCCGGCGCGATGTCCGCCCCGGTCGCCACGATCAGGAAATCGTAGGCGATCCGGCGGCCGTCTGCCAGGACGACAGTGTTCCCGTCCGGTTCGATCCGGTCGATCCCGGCGACGACGAATTCGACGCCCAGGGGGAGGAATTTCGACTTCGGCTTGAGGATGTCCTCCTTGACGTAAAACCCGAAGGGGATGAACAGAAAACCCGGCTGGTAATAATGGTCGTTGTCCTTGTCGATGATCGTGATCGACCAGCCCTCCCGGTCCAGGCGCTTCCAGAGGAGGTTGGCCATGACCGTCCCGCCGGTCCCGGCGCCCAGAATGACGATTTTTTTCATGCGGATGGCCCTTATTCCATCGATAAATTCTTATGGATTCTATCGGTTACGTAATGATTAGTCAAGACGGCCCGCGACTCTCCCCGGGGAAAACCGCGGCATTTTCGGGGGCTTATATGTTCGTCGACCTAGCGCTGTCCCTCGGCAGGCCATAGCCCTGGGACGCGATCGCCGCTACGGCCTCGACCGCCGTACGGATGTCGACCTCCGTATTGAACGGGCCAACGCTAAAACGCACGGAACCCTTGATCTTCGCCGTCCCCAGCTGCTCATGGACCAGCGGGGCGCAATGAGGCCCCGTGCGGCAGGCAATGTTATGATCGACATCGAGCAGGGTCCCGGTGTCGAGGGCCTCGAGGCCGTCGATATTGAAGCTCAGCACGGGGAGGTGATTCGCGAGGTCCTCCTGGCAGTAAGGGATGACCCTGTCGATGCCCTTGAGGCCGTCGCGGAGCATGGCCGTGAGCCTCATCTCATGCGCGGCGATGGACGTGATGCCCCGCTCCATGACCCAGGTCACCCCGGCGTTGAGGCCGGCCGTGCCCAGGATGTTCGGAGTGCCGTACTCAAGACGGTAGGGGTAATCCTCCGGGTGGAAGCGCTCTGCCGAACGGACGCCTGTGCCGCCGGCCCGGGTTTGACGGATGGTGATATTCTCCCCGACATACAATCCGCCGATCCCCGTGGGCCCGAAGAGCGACTTGTGGCCCGTGAAGGCCAGGACATCGACCTGGGCGTCCTGGAGGTCCAACGGGACCTGGCCCGCGGTCTGGGAGGCATCGATGGCGAAAGGGACCCCGGCTTCGCGGCAGCGGCGGCCGATCTCCTTGATGGGCTGGACCGTCCCGATGACATTCGAGCCGTGGTTGAGGATGACAAGCCGCGTGTTCGGGCGGAAGCGCCGGCGGATCTCGTCGGGGTCGACGAATCCGGCACCGTCAAACGGAACATAATCAACGTCCACTCCGCCATGCTGGGAAAGATGGAATAGCGGACGCAGCACCGAGTTGTGCTCGAGCGTTGTCGTGACGGCATGGTCCCCGTCCCGGAGCAGGCCGAAAATGATGAGGTTGAGCGCGTCCGTCGCATTGTAGCAGAAGCAGAGCCGGTTCGGGTCCCGGCCGTTGAAGAAGCGGGTGAGGAGCTTTCGGGTGGCATCCAGGAGCTCACCCGCCTCCATGCATAGGTCATAGCCGGACCGGCCCGGGTTGACGCCCGACTTTCGATAGAATCGATCCATAAAGACGTAGACGGATTCGGGCTTGGGATACGACGTGGCGCTGCTGTCCAAGTAAATCATCTTACTCATCCTCGGGCCTTGCGGAGGGCACCCGGTCGACGGGACCGCCCGGCCCGGTCCCCGCCCCGGGGAAGGCCCCTGCGGTCACGATGACTTCTGGCACGGGGAATCCGCCGGAGCGTGCCGGGCGGCGCTGCAGTCGCCGGTCCCCGGCTGAAGAGAGCCCTCAAGATACCTGCGGATGACATCATCGAATTGGCCGGTGACACCAGAGAGCACCTGGATCCCGGCCCACCGAATAACGGCTTTCGCATTGGCTCCGATGTTTCCGACGATGAGGGACTCCACGGAGTTCTTTTGCAGAAAATCGGCCCAATACTTGTGTCTCCATCCGGGATTGGGGACCACGAAGGTTCGGAGGACCCTGCCCCCTTCGATCTCGACGATCGTGCAATCCGGGCAACACCCGAAGCACGAGGACACGAAATCCTGGTCGGTGGCGATGGCAATTCTCATGTGAACTCCCTTCGACAGGCTCATCCGGCATACGGGCATGGGCTGCCGACTGGCCCGGTGATATGGCTTGTCTCATTTGATGGGCGATTTTCTCCCTCCGGGGCGGCAGTCTTCACAGAGGCCGAAGAACTCGATGTTGTGCTCACGGATGAGAAACTTATGCTTGGCCGCCAGGATCTCCTCGGTCTTCCGGACGAGGTCGAGTTCCTCTTTCTCGAAGTCGCGGTAATTCAAGATCGTCCCGCATCCCGTGCAGATCAGGTGGTGATGATGGTCCGAGTGGTCGCCCCGGATGTATTCGAAGCGGACCTGGCCGTCGCCCGTGTTGATCTTTCTGGCCAACCCCGCATTGGCCAGGAGATCAAGGGTTCGGTAGACCGTCGTCAATCCGATTTCCGGATTCGCCGGACTCAGGGTGGCATAGATTTCCTTGGCGCTCAAATGCTGCTGGCTGCGGATCAGAAGGTCAAATATCTCTTCGCGGGGAACGGTCCAGCGCGTGCAATGGTCTTTGATCTGGTTTTGATGTTGGCGAGCCCGGTTCGTTTTCATGAATGCGGCCTACTATCGATAGCGATAATCATTATCATTAGAATGATAATCAGAGTGACGGCATCTGTCAAGATCCGATGGTTTTCAAGGAAGGTCTCAAGAAGGGGTCAGGTCTACTTTTCGCCAATTATTTCGGCTTATTTCGGATATTTCCCAGAATTGCGGCTCCGAGCTGCTCCGCCGCAATTCTGCCGGTCGCTCCGGAGACTCCTCTCCCAGCCGTAGACCTAACCCATTCTTACTCTTTGCGCGGATTCTCACGCAGGGCGGAAGACTTCCGCCCGGACGGTAGCTTTCTTGATCCGCTTCTCGACGGGGTTGACCCCGATTCCCGGCCCGTCCGGGACGCGGATCTTCCCCGGGCCGCTGAGCTCGATCGCCGGGTCGATGATGTCTTCCTTGTAGTATCGGCGGCTGGCGGAGAGGTCGGCGGGGAGCTTGAAGTTGGGGAGCGAAGCGATATGGAGGTTGTGGGCCCGGCCGATCCCGCTCTCGAGCATCCCGCCGCACCAGACCGGTACCCCGCGCCCCTCGCAGTAATCGTGGATCTTGCGCATCTCGACGGGCCCGCCGACGCGCCCGACCTTGATGTTGATGATCCGGCAGCTCCCCATCTCGAGCGCCGCCCGGGCCGTGTCGAGCGACAGGATGCTCTCGTCGAGGCAAAGGGGGGTCGCCATCTCCTTCTGCAGCTGGGCATGGTCCCAAAGGTCGTAAGGCGGGAAGGGCTGTTCGACGAGAAGCAGGCGGTACGCGTCGAGGGCCTTGAGCGTCTCCTTATCGGCCAGGCTGTAGCAGCCATTGGCATCGGTTTGGAGCACGATGTCCGGATATTTCAGCCGCACGGCCTCGCAGACCTTCACGTCCCAGCCGGGTTTGATCTTGATCTTGATCCTCCGATATCCCTGCTCGAGGTAGGACCCGACGCGGGCGACGAGCTCGGGGATCGAGTCCTCGATGCCGCAGCTCACCCCCGCCTCGACCTCGTCCCGGACTCCCCCGTAGACCTTGCGCAGGGGCCAGCCGAGCCTTTTCGCCTTGAGGTCCCACAGGGCGAGCTCCAGGCCCGCTTTGGCCATGCGGTTCCCCCGGAAGACCCCGGCTTCGCGCGCGAAATCCGCGGGCTCGTCGAGGCCCTTCCGGAAAACGAGAGGGATGAGGAAATCCTTGAGGACATGCCAGGCCGTTTCGGTCGTCTCGCTGCTGTAGAGCGGCGCCTCCTCGGCGACGCACTCGCCGTAACCGCAGACACCACTGGAATAGGCCTTCATGATGATGAAGGTCCGGTCGAAGGCCCGGCCGAAGGACGTCTCGAAGAAGTGGACATAGGGAAGCCGCAGCAGCGACATCTCGATCCTCTCGATGGTCATGGGCGTGTCCTCAGGACATAAAAACAGCGGTCCCCGAAACAGAAATGATCGGCGTAATACCCCCGTCCGAAATATGTCTGCATCGTCCGCCGCAGGCTCGTCTGCCACACCGCGATGAGGTCGCAGCGGAAGGCCAAGGCCTTGATATCCCGGGGCACCTCGACCAGGAGCACGGGGTCGGCGAGGTTGAGCCTGGGCTTGGCCGGCAGCGCGAACGTCCCCTCCTCGCCGGCCTTCCGCTCCAGGGCCTTCGGAAGCAAAGCCGGGTCGTAGCCCGGCTTCTTTCCAGTCCCGTCCGCCCGCGTTCTGACCCGGCCGCGCCGGATCGGCCATTCGATCAGGAGCCGGTCCGTCGGGATGCCCGGCCCCAGACACAGGGCCGGCGTCAGGCCGTAAAAATTATGAAAATATGTCCGCGACTCGGCCCCCAGGGCCTGGAGGTTGAGGTTGGCGTTGCGCGTCTGGAGAGGGTCGAATGTCCAGGTGATGAGCCGATATCCCCTCCGCACGGCCTCCTCGCGCTGGGCCCACTTGAGGGCCTTGCCGAGCCCCAGGCCCTGGAATTGAGGGAGGACCGCCAGGAGGTGCGAGTGCTGGCAGAACTTGCCGCCGAAGACCGCCGGAAAGGAATAGACGAAGCCCGCAAGCTCGCGGCCGACGAACGCCCCGAGGAGGATCGCCCCCATCCGGCTCGAAACCGAGAACTGGTGGGCGGGCGTCAGGTCCACGTCCTCGTGATTCCAGACGGCGCGCTGAATGTGCAGGAGTTTTTCGAAATCCTCGAACAAGTCCAGGGCGCGGATCCTGACCTTCTCAGCCAAGCTTGACCCCCTTGCGCGAAGCCAGGCGCTCGTAGACCGCGATGACCTTGCGGGCCATGGCCTCGGCCGAATATTTTTCCCGGACGGCGTCCTGCCCGGCCTGGGCCAGGCGCGCCGCCAGGTTCCTGTCGAGGTAGAACTTCAGGACGGCCTCGGCCAGGGAGTGCGGGTCCCGGAGCGGCACGAGGAGCCCGGTCTCGCGGTGGACGAGGACCTCCGGCGCCCCCCCGGCCTCCGTCGCCACGACCGGAACGCGGCTGGCCATGGCGTCGAGGAGGCCGCCGCCGAACCCGATCAGGGGCGAGGTCGTGACGAAAACGTCCAGGGAGGCCAGGACCTGCGCCTGGTGATCGCGGAAGCCGAGGTAGTAAACGACGCCGCCCGACGGGAAGTCGTGGCCTTTCTTGTCCGGCTCTAGGCGCAGGGCGCCTTCCCCGAGGATGATGATCTTGGCCTTGGGGGCATGATCGACGATGATCTTGGCGGCCCCGAGCATCTCGTGGTAGCTCCTGGGGTCTTCGAGGCCGGCGACGACGCCGACCAGGAAGTCATCGGAGGCGAAGGAAAACTCCCTGCGGAGGAAATCCCGGGATCGCAGATCCTCATAGGGTGAAAAATCGATGCCGGCCGGGACGACGTCAACGCGTTTTTCGGGGACGCCGCCGCGGACGAGGACGTTCCGGACGCCGTCGGAGCCGGCGATGACGGCGTCGGCGATCTTCGCGGCCGCGCGCCCGGACCTGGACGCGGTTTCCCCTAGCCGGGAGAGGACCCGGATGGGCACCTTGGCCCAGTTTGCCGCCGTCGAGCCGACGGCCAGGGACGGCCCGTCATGAAAGTGGACGAGGACGCACCGCTCGCGCTTCATCGCGGAGGCCAGGCGCAGGGCGGACACGAGGCTCCGCCCGCCTGGCATTTTGAGGGCCATGACGGGCAGGCCTTCGGCGGCGGCCTTCTTGTGGAGGGGACTCTCCGGCTGGACGACGAGCCGGGAGCCGAGGCCCCGTTTGCGGATCTCGCGGGCCAGGGCCAGGGTCTGGCGCTCCGCGCCGCCCCATTCGAGCCCGGCGTCCATATGAAAGATGGCGGCGGAGTTGCTCACCCCGTCATCTTAGCACAGCGAAAAAAAGCAAGGCAAGAAAAAGAGAGCCTCCGTCGATCTTCGCCTACCTGATGTAATCGGAAAGCGTGATGTTGCGCGCCTCGAGGGTCGAGCCCGTCACCTGGGCGATCTTGGCCTGGGCGATATTGTAATCGACAAGGGCCTTGAGCTCGGCGCTCCGGGCGCTGGCCAGGGCATCCTGATACGTCAGGACGAAATAGTTCGTCGACATCCCGACGCTGAGCTTCTTCATTTCGGCCTCGAGCTGTTTCTCGGCCAGCTCGCGGGCGATCCCGTAGGCCTGGACGCTCTTGGCCGCCGTATCGAGAGTCAGGACGGCGTCGCTCACTTCGAGGGAGATCTGCTGTTCCTCGTTCTTGAGCCGGGCCTGGCTCTGCTCGAGGTCGAGCTTGGCGTAGGCGTAGTTGGCGCGGCCGACGACGTCGCCGAAGGGTATGGTCAGGACGACGCCGACCGACCAGTTGTCGTACAGGAACCGGAAAGCGTCGCGGAACGCCTGCCCCATGCTGCCCGGGATCGTGCCGATGACGACGCCCGAGAAGGGATCGTTGTTGAGATAAAGGAGCCTGTCGCCCGAAACCCCCGGGCTCGTTTTTTGCAGCTTCAGGTCCACCTGAGGCAGGAGCTGGTTTCTGGCGACCGTAAAGTTGATTCTTCTCGTGTCGATGCTGAACCTCGACGCCTCGAGTTCGGGCCTCCTGGCCATCGCTCTCTCGAGGGCCTCCTCGTACGTGATCTGGAACGGTTTGAAGGCGGGCTTGTCGGCCGTCACGATCGCCAACCCCTTGGCCGCCGGGTCCGCGTTCAGGTTGAGAAGGATGCTCAACTGGTTCTGATAGCGCTGGACAAAGGCCTCGGCCTGAAGGATATCGGCCTCCCGCCGGGCGACCGTGGTTTCGGCGTTGAGAACTTCTATGGGCGCTTTCTGTCCGACTTCGACCTCTTTTTTCGTCTTGGTCAGGAGGTCCCGGCCGAGATCGAGGGACTGCCGCAGGGCCTTCAGGTTCTCGAAGGCGTAAGCGAGGTTCCAATAGGCCGACTCGACGGAGTAGACCGTGTCGATCAGGGTCGTCTTGAACTGGCTGCGCGAGACGTCGAGATTGTTCTGGGCCACGATGATCTGATGGCGGCTGACCCTCCAGCCGAAGTTCCGGAGCAGGGGCTGCGTCAGGGCGAAGCTCAGGTTGCCCGTATACGACGGGTTGAAGTTCTGGAACAGCTGGTTGGTCTTGGCTCGTTGGTAAGTCAGGGACGCGGTGAGGCTGCCCCCGAAAGGAATCTGCTGTTGGACCGTGAGGCCGGAGTCCGTGCCGTTCTGGATATACGTCCCCACGTTTTGGAGAGACCAGGTCGAGGGTTGTTCATACCGGCTGGTCGTATAATCGGCCTGGAGCGTCGGCATGTAGTATTGTTTCGCTTGAGAGAGAGAGGCCCCGGCCAGCTCGGGGCTGATAACCTCGACGGCCACGTTGAGGTTGTTCTTGAGGGCCCTGGCGATCGAATCTTCGAGGGTGAGGGAGAGTTCCTTCCTGTCCTGCCCGAACGAGATCAGGCCGGATAGGGCCAGGATAACGACCACGGCACAAAAAGTCTTTTTATTCATGTCCGTCCTCCACAACGATATCTTGCCGAAAGAATGTTCAGTCTAGCAACTTGCCCGGGGGCCGCAAAACGACACCCTAGAGTATATATACGCAAATTCATGAGGTTTCGTTCTCCGGCCGGCCGGGCCACCGGATCTGGAGCACCGTCATCTTATTGAACAGGGTCTTGCGGCTGATCCCGAGGATCCTCGCCGCCTGGGTCCGGTTCCCGGCCGTCTGCCGCAAGGCCTCCAGGATGAGCTCTTTCTCGGTCCGCTCGGCGATGCCCTGGACGGCGTCCTTCAAGGCCTGCGGTGGTTTCAGGGAAGGGACCGTGTCCTTCAGGACCTGCGGCGGCAGGACAGGGGGGACGCCCCCCTCGCTGGGATCGGCGGTCCGGCCCGGCGCCTGCAGCCTCAACGGCAGGGACTTCTCGTCCAGCCAATCGATATCGGACATGACCATGGCCTCGTAGATCACGTTCTCGAGCTCGCGGACGTTCCCGGGCCAGATGTAGGCGGCGAGCAGAGCCAGACCCGCGCCCGTGATCCCTTTGACGTCCTTGCCAAGCTCGCCGGCGTATTTCCGGATGAAATGCTCGGCCAGGAGGGGGATGTCCTCGGTCCTTTCGCGGAGCGGCGGGAGCTCGAGCGACAGGACGGCCAGCCGGAAATACAGGTCCTCGCGGAAGGCGCCTTTTTTCACCTGCTCCTCGAGGTTCTTGTTGGTGGCCGCGATGACCCGGACGTCCACGGGGATGGTCTTCGTCCCGCCGACCTTGATGATTTCCCGTTCGCCGAGGGCCCGAAGGAGCTTGACCTGGGCGTCCTGGGAAAGCTCGCCGACCTCGTCGAGGAAAATCGTCCCTTTGTGGGCCAGCTCGAACGTGCCCGTCTTCTCGGTCCGGGCGTCCGTGAAGGCGCCCTTGACGTGGCCGAAAAACTCGCTCTCGATCAGGTCCCGGGGAATGGCGCCGCAGTTGACCACGACGAAGGGGCCGTCCTTGCGGGGGCTGGCGAAGTGGATGGCCCTCGCGACGAGTTCCTTGCCGGTGCCGCTTTCCCCGGTGATGAGGACGGTGCCGTCGACCCGGCACATCTTCTCCATGAGCTGGAAAATCGAGTTCATCCGGCTGCTCATGCCGATGATGTTCGAGAAGCGGTAGCGCGAGTGGAGCTCCGTCCGCAGGTTTTCGACCTCCATCTTGAGCGTCTTGACCTCCAGGATCCGCGCCACGGTGAGGAGCATCTCCTCGTTGTCGACGGGCTTCTCGAGGTAGGCGTAGGCCCCGAGCTTGGTCGCCTCGACGGCGCTGCGGATCGTGCCGTAGGCCGTGACGATGACGATCCCCGTTTCCGGGTGCGCCTCCTTGAGGCGGGCCAGGACGTCGAGGCCGGGGATGTCGGGAAGGTTCATGTCGAGAAGGACGACGTCGGGCCCGAAGAGCCGCGCTTTTTCGACCCCCGCCCCGCCGGTTGCCGCCGTTTCGACCTCGTAGCCGTGGTCCTCGAGGAGCAGGGAGAAGATGTCGCGGATGTTTCTCTCGTCGTCGACGATCAGGATCTTAGGCTTCATGCGTTATCTCTCCGGCTCAGCTCGCGGGCAGCGTCACGAGGACGGTCGTTCCTTCGCCGACACGGCTCCTGACCTCGATATCCCCCTGGTGCGATTTGACGATGCTGTAGCAGATCGAAAGCCCCAGCCCCGTCCCCCCTTTTTTCGTGGTGAAAAAGGGGTCGTAGATCTTGTCCATGTTCTCCTCGGGGATGCCCTCGCCGGTGTCGGCGACCCGGACGAGGACCTTCCCGTTGCCGAGGGCCAGGACTTCGCTCGTGAGTTTCCCGCCGCGTTCCATGGCCTGGATGGCGTTGAGGAAAATGTTGAGGAAGAGCTGCTTGATCTGGGATTTGTCGCCGGTGAGAAAAACCGGGCCCTCGGGGAACTTCGTCTCGATGTCGACGGCGCCGGACCGGGCCTGATAGGAGATCAGGGCCAGGCTTTCCTCGAGGGTCACGATCAGGTTGTACGGCTCCTTCTTGATATCCGAGGGACGGGAGAAGGAGAGCAGGGCGGCCAGGATCTCGTCGATCCGGTCGGTCTCCTGAAGCGCCACGGCCAGGAGCTTTTTTTCCCTCTCTTCATGGTCCTGGAGGCGGCTCTCCAGGTATTGGAGCGAGGACTTGATGGCCGTCAACGGGTTCCGGATCTCGTGGGCGGCGCCCGCAGCCAGCTCACCGATCGTGGCCAGCCGGTCGGCCCGGATCATGCGCCGGAAGCGCTCCCGCTGTTCCTTGTAAAGCATGGCGTTCTCGAGGGCGATGCCGGCCTGGGGGGTCAGGGATTCGAGGAACGTCAGCTCGTGCCTGGTGTATTCATCGCCGGCCGTTTTCGGGCCGAGGCAGAGGATACCGATGAGCCGGTTCATGGAAAGCAGCGGGTAGCAGAGCACGAAGCCGGGGGTCCGGAAGATGTCCTTTTCCTTTTCGCTCAGAAAATCGAAGACGCCGGGCTGGCTCCGGACCTGGAGATAGGTCTTGTTGATCTTGAGCCACTTGGCCAGATGGCCGTGGGGTGAGAAGGATAAGGACTTGAGCAGCGATTCATCGATGCCGCTCGACGCGGAAACGCGGAACAGGGCCAGGTCGTTGTCGTAAATGAAGAAGGCCAGCCGGTCGACCGGGACGGCTTCCTTGACCGTCCCCAGGAAGTTGAAGGTGATCTGGTCAAAATCTTCGATGAGGTTCAGGCTTTCGACGAATTCCCGGAAAATGAGGCGCGTTTCGCCCTCGGCGACCTTCCCCCGCGCCGTCCCGGCCTTGGAAGAACGAAAAATCGCGCTCATGGACTTATAACTGCACGTCTGGAACGATGTAAGGATACAGCAAACCGGGGGTTTTGTAAAAAGGCCTCAGTTGGGTAAATTGGGTAATCCGTTGCCCATATGTGGGTAATCAAGGTAACGCTTTCCATTGTTTTCTACCTGGAGGTAGTCTCATCGCGATTTTATTATGCAATAATCGGGCCGAAACGGGCCCTTCCCCTTGCGAACCTTCGGCAGGGAGAGAAGAAAACCAGGACCGTCCCCCTTTTTCGCCCTCCGCGCGGTGCTGTTTAGGCGCGCAGGGCATTTTGGCACTATAATTGCAGAAAGAAAGCTGACACCCGTGGAGGAACGCATATGAAAATCCTGAAGATTCTCGTTATCACCGTCTTGATCCTCGTCCTGGTGTGGACTGTGCTCTTCGCCCAGACGCAGGAATCCCAGAGCATGAAGATCCTCAAGCTAAAGAGCGCCAAGTACTCGCTCGACTTGAAAAAGGCCGATTTCGAACGCTACCTGAAGCTCAAGGAGGACGGCCTGACCTCCGAGGCCGATTTCGCCCAGAGGCAGACGGCCTACCTCCAGGCACAGGTGGACTACCAGCAGGCCCTGATCAACTTCATGGGCAGCGAGGCCCGGATCTCGGTCGCGAGCGCCGTCAAGTTCCAGGACAGGAGCGGCAAGAAATTTGTCCGCGTATCACTTCGATATGCGTCCAAGGAGCTCAAGGAGCTGGCCAACCTCAAGATCAACGCCGAGGACCTTTTTCCCCTCGACTTCATGAAGGAGCTTAAAGACGTCTACGTGTCGCTCCTTTCGGAGAACAAGATTATCTCCGACCCCTATGAGAAAGTCGTCAAGACCCTGCCCATCGAATCGGAGCGCGAGGTGACCTTCCAGCTCCTAAAGGACGTCGAAAATCTCGAGGTCAGCGTCTCCTATTCAGGAAAGGAAGAGAAGACCTCGGTCTTCCTCCAGAAGGGGGTCAGCGCCAACATCGTGACCGTCAACTCCGCTCAGTTCTCGCAGGAGGCCGACCTCGAGGGCACGGCGACCTACGACCTGTCGCTCGAAAAATTCAGCGGCGAGGCCAACGTCTTCAAGCTCGAGGTCGCCAACCTCCCCCAGCAGATCACCTACGAGTTCTCCGACCCGACGACCTCGGCCCGCCTCTCCCAGATCAAGTTCAGCGAGGGCGTCACGAGCCTCAAGCTTCAGCTCAAGCTCTACCTCCCCAAGAATCCGGACACCCAGGTCGTCCTCGACAAACCGATGGAGTTTTTTGTCCTGGCCATGGACAACGACCAGACGGCGAAGCTCCGCGAGATCGAAAAAGCCAAGCCGGGCGCCGGGATCGAGGTCAAGGACATCGACGTCATGAAGGCCGGGTCCGTCAAGCTCGAGCTCATCCCGCGCGGCGTGCCCAAGGTCGAAGTCCAGGCGGTGAACCTCTACCACGAGATCAAGGTCGGGGAGAGCGTCAGCATGGACGTCACGATCAAGAACACGGGCACACGGAAGCTCAATAATATCCGCGTTTTCTGCGACCTGCCGCTCAATTGGCGCGTCGAGATCAAGCCCGACCTGATCGCGAACCTCGAACAGAACAAGGATGAGGTCGTCAACATCAAGTTCGTCCCGCCGGCGGACGTCTCGGTCGGCGATTACGAACCCAAGATCCGGACGGATTCGGCGGCCGAGAACCGGCGCGTCGAGTCCGAGGACAAGATCGTCCGCATCCACATCACGTCGAAGACGAACGTGCTGGGCATCTCCGTCCTGATCCTGCTCCTCGTCGGGCTGCTCGTCGGGATCGTCGTCTTCGGGATCAAGCTGACGAGAAGATAAATAGAGCGTTAAAATATGGGGACACAATACCAATTTCCGAATTATTTCCGGTCGCGCCGGGCTAGCGGAAGCTGGGTCTATCCAGGCCGTCTGACAAAATTCGGAAATTGGTATTGTGTCCCCGATTTGCCGCGTTTTTCGGGCGGAGTGATGCGGTGTTTTCGACATTCTTAAGACGGGAAATCCTGGATCAACTGCTCAGTCCCAAGTTCATGATCATTTCTCTGCTCTGTCTGGTTCTCGTTCCGGCCAGCCTGCTCCTGAACTACGCGAGCTACAGGAGCGCCTTCCATGAATATGAATCCACCCGAAATGAGGCCAAGAATTCAACCGTTATCAGCCGGATGCCGAGTGCCCTGAGCACTTTCGGCGTCGGCCTCGAAATCGTTCTCCCCAAGACCGTCACCTTTTCCAAGTACCAGATCGAGGCCAAGGGGACCCAGGCCCAGAACGAGATTCTGAGCAACATCAACGGCAAGATCGACTTCGTCGTCATCGTGAGCTTCTTGCTCGGGCTTTTCGCCGTCCTCTACGCGGGAACCGAAGTCTGCGGCGAAAAGGAGGCTGGGACACTTAAGCTTGTCCTGGCCAATCCGACCAGAAGGAGCAGCGTCCTGGCCGCCAAGTTCCTGGGCGGCTTCAGCGTCCTCCTGATCCCCCTCGGCGTCAGCTTTCTCATTGGACTTCTACTGCTCCTCCTCGAAGGATTCCCGGTGTTCGCGGCCGCCAATCTCGCCCGGATACTGGCCCTGCTGGGGCTTTCCGTCCTCTATCTTTCGGCCCTTTTTTCCCTGGGCCTTCTGATCTCGACCCGGACGCACCGGACAAGCCTAGCCCTGCTGGTGAGCTTTTTCGTCTGGATTTTCATGACGTTCATTATCCCCAAGACGAGCGAGCCGGTCGCCGGGCTGCTCCGCCCGGTCCGGAGCGAGGAGGTCATGAGGGCCGGCCGGAAACAGCTTCGGGACCAGATCGAGAAAGAGAAAGGCAAGGCGCTGGCCCCTTTGATGAACAAGTATCTCAGTGAGCAGGGGCAGGGCACATGGAACTGGGACGCCTACACCAAGGCCAGAGGGCCCGTGGCCAAGGACTTCGAGGAGCGGATCGAGCAAACCCTCCAAAATTACGACGACCAGTACGAAAGGGAAAAGGCCGTCCGGCGAGCGCTCAGCCTCAACATCGCCCGGCTTTCTCCAGCGTCGATCTACACCCAGGCGGCGCTCGATTTCTGCCACACCGGAGTCGCCGACCTCGAGAATTTCGCCCGAACCCTGAAGACCCATTATATCCAGCTGTCCGGAGCCCTTTTCAAATACCAGTTCCAGGATATCTTCACTTCCGATGACGGCCATTCGTCACGCTCCATGGGCGGCGATTCGCACGGAATTGAAAAGGTCGATTATCCGAAGTTCCGGTACGAGTTCCCGGCCTTCGCGCAAACGCTCAAGGACACGGCGCCGGACGTGGTGCTGCTCGTTCTGTTCAACCTGATCTTCTTTGCCGCCGCGTACTTTTCATTCACGAGATATGACGTGCGATAAGTGGGCTGATGTGCATACAAATGTGCATATATCGGTATCAACCGAAAATAATCATGGGGACACAATGCCATTCCATAACGAGGAGGTAACATGGCGAAACAGCAACCCATTCTGAAGGCCGAGGACCTGTCCAAGCGCTATGAGGACGGCGTCCTCGCTGTTGATCATCTGAATCTAAACATCCCCCCCGGCGAGGTTTACTGCCTGCTCGGGGCCAACGGCGCGGGGAAGACGACGACGATCAACCTCTTCCTGAACTTCATTCCGCCGACGACCGGGACCTGCTACGTCAACGGCATCGACGTCACCAAGGACCCGCTCGAGGCCAAGAAGTACGTCTCCTTCGTCTCGGAGAACGTCATGCTTTACGGCAACTTCACGGCCCGCCAGAACCTGGACTTTTTCGCGAAACTCGGCGGCAAGACGAACCTGGCCAAGAACGACTACTACCAGGTCATGCGCCGGGTCTCGCTCCAGGAGAAGGCTTTTGAACAGCGGGTCAAGAACTTCTCCAAAGGCATGCGGCAGAAGCTCGGGATCTCGATCGCCGTCATCAAGGACGCGCCGGGCATCCTGCTCGATGAGCCGACCTCGGGCCTCGACCCCAAGGCGGCCGAGGAGTTCCTGGAGATCCTGGCCGAGCTCAAGAAGGAAGGCAAGGCCATTTTGATGTCGACCCACGACATCTTCCGGGCCAAGGAAATCGGCGACCGCGTTGGGATCATGAAGGAAGGGCGGCTGGTCATGGAGCGGACCCGCGAAGAGCTCCAGTACGAAGACCTGGTCAAGATCTACATCGACTATATGAAGTCCGAGCCCCTGACGATGGCCTGACGGATCCCTAGGGGGACACAATACCCTGTCCCCCTTTGGCCGGCAAGGGCTATCTCAGCCGGAAAGTCAGGGCAATAACGGTGAGAGATCAGATGGGCGCCACGAGTAAGAGGGACAGAGTATTGTGTCCCCCTATCCGGCTACGCCCCGCGGGCGCTACCGGTTCCAGGAGACTACCGCCATGTTGAAAACGATCATCAAGAAAGAGGTGCTGGAGACGATCTTCAGCTACCGCTTCCCGCTTTTCGCCATCATCTGCCTCCTCCTCATCCCGCTCGGGATGTCCGTCAACCAGGCGAACTACGGGAAGAGAGTCCGGGACTATAGCGAGCAGGTGCGGCTGGCCAACGAGGCGGCCGCGGCCATCAAGATCCAGGATGTCATGGCCGGGACCGTGGCCATCAAGGGCTTCCGGCGGCCGGCCCCGCTCTCGGTCTTCACCCAGGGATTCGAGAGCACCCTCCCCCGCTACTACGAATTCACCCAAGACGGCTTCAAGCCGGGAGAATCCGCGAGCGACGACGAATCAATCCTGTCGGTCCAGGGGAAGGTCGATTTCGTCTTCCTCGTCCAGATGGTCATCAGCCTGATCGCCCTGCTCTTCGCCTCGGACATGGTCTCGGGCGAGAAGGAGTCGGGGACCCTGCGGGCCATGCTCGCCAACCGCCTGCCGCGCGACACGCTCCTGGCCGGGAAGATCGGCGGCGGGTTTCTCGCGTTGTGGATCCCGTTCCTCCTCGCCTTTCTGCTGGGCGCCGTCGTCCTCATGCTGGCCGCGTTCCCGCTCTTCGGAGGCAACACGGCGACGCGCGTCCTGATCATATTCCTAGCGACGTCCCTCTTTATCCTGACTTACTTCACGATCGGGATCGCGGTCTCGACGAGCGCGGCCAAAGCCCGGACCTCCCTCGTGGCCATCCTCGTCGTCTGGGCGGCGTTCCAGTTGATCATTCCCAAGCTCGGCGACATGGTCGCCCGCCTCGTCCATCCCGTCCGGACGGACACGGAGGTTTCGCTCCAGAAATCCCTCCTCGTCCGGTCGCTCGACATGGAGACAGCCAAAGAGCTCGGCCGCCAGTACGACCTCGTCTTCGGGGCGGACCCAAAGGGCGCCGCTAACGACGAGAACTCGCCTGAAATGAAAAAATGGGCGCCGATCCGGGACGACATCCAGCTGCGGGCCCGGGAGCGGAAGGGGCAGCAGCTTTCGGCCATAGACGAGACCTACGCGCAGGAGAAACGGAGGCAGTTGGGCCTGGCCGTCAACCTCTCGCTCGTTTCCCCAAGCGCCGCTTTCGCCCGGTTTATCGCGGACGTCTGCAGCACGGGAGAGCTCGAGCGGGCCAAGTATATCGAGGCCGTCCGCTCCCACCAGAAGGCCCTCGACAACGAGCTCTTCAGCAAGGTCAAGCGGACGCTCATGATGCATGAGGGCGGGCTCATGTCGATGTCGTTCTCGGCCATGCCCGTGGACGCGTCGAAACTGCCGAAATTTTCGATCGCGCCAGCATCCATGGCGGAAACGTTCAAGGAGAACGTGCGAAGCCTTCTCTCGCTTGCGTTCTGGCTGATCGCGCCGTTCGCCTTCGCCTACGCCAAATTCAGCAAATACGACGTGAGGTAATAATTTTGGGGACACAATACTCTGTCCCTCATTCCCGAACAGCACGGGACTTGGAAATAGAGGACAGGACAGTGAAAAAAGGGAAGTTAGACAAAATGAGGGACAGAGTATTGTGTCCCCCCTATTGAGAATCTCATGCTTAAAACCATCATCAAGCGCGAAATCCTCGAATACCTGAAATCCGCCAAGTTTCTGATCGGACTCGGGATCACACTGGCCCTGGCGGTCGGAAGTACGGTCATCAACGTCCAGGATTACAAAGGGCGCCTGCAGGACTACCAGGCCGCCGTTCAGGAAATGAAGAGCGACGGTTTCTACCAACACCTATACCGGCCGCCACAAGTACTCAGCACCCTGATCCAGGGCAAGGACCGGCGGCTCGGGAACAGCATTACGGTCACCTACCTGGCTATCCCGTCCACCACATCGGGGTATATGGGCGAGGGGACGAGTCAGCATCATCGCCTCGTTTCGGGCTTCGCGGCCGTCGATTTCGCCTTTATCGTCAGGGTCGTGCTGAGCCTGATGGTCGTCTTCATAGCTTATAACGCGGTGTCCGAGGAGAAATCATCCGGCACCCTGAAATTGACCCTCTCCAATCGGGTGCCAAGGGACTAGCTCCTGCTCGGCAAGTTCCTGGGCGGATGGTTCGTCATCATGGGCTCGCTCGCCGTCGCCGCCCTCGCATCCCTGATCCTCGTCCTTTCCCATTCGTTCATCGCCTTCGCCTCCGGCGAATGGACCCGCTTCCTCGCCTTCATCGGCGTTTCAGCCCTCTACCTCACGGTTTTCTACACGATCAGTCTTTTCGTTTCGGTCCTGGTCAACAGGCCCTCCATCTCCTTGATGATCCTGCTCCAGGCCTGGGTCTTCCTGATCGTCATCTATCCCAACCTGGGAATTATCGCCGCCGAAAACCTTTTCAAGCTCCCGTCCCAGGAGCAGCTCGCGCAACAGAAAGTGGCGGCCTTCCAGCCCTACGAGGCGGAACAGAAGAAGGTCCAGGAGGCTTTCAGCCAGGGCGTACAAAAGGGTGAGGTGAGCAAGGAGCTCAGCTTGCGGAATATCGATCTCTGGGCTAAGAGGGCCGACCTCGAGCACCAGGTCGACGAGGAATTCGGCCGGAAACTCACGGCTCAGACAAACCTGGCCCGGGCGATCTCGGGCTTGTCGCCGGCCGTCTTGTTCGACCAGGCCGCGGAGCGGTACGGACGCACGGGGATGGCCGAGTACGAGCGCTTCATGCGGGAAGTCTATCGCTATTGGCAGCAGCACGTCGAGCGGTCGAAGCTTATGTATACCGACCGTGAGGCTTACAAGAAGGCGCCGGCTATCGAATTCCGTGTTCCGGTCGAAACCACGGCCGAGGCCTTCGCCGCGACATGGCTTGCGTGGCTCCTCCTCGCCTTCTTCAGCCTGGCCTTTTTCGCTCTCGGCTATACGGCTTTCCTGAAAAAGGACGTGAGGTGACACGATGAAGACGATCATCCGGAAGGAACTCTTGGATCACCTGAGAAGCGTCCAGTTCGCCGTCCTGCTCGCGGCGAGCATCGTCCTGTTCGCGGCGAACGGGCTCGTCTTCGTCCAGCAGTACACCCGGCTTAACACCGATCATCACAAGGCCGTCGCCGAGAACGATCAGCAGCCCAGCACGATGATGACACGTCCTTACCGGGCGCCGAGTTCCCTCCTGTTCATGGCCGAAGGGGGAGATAAATCAAGCCCGAAAGGATATTGGCTGGGACCCAAGCTCACGCTCTCGCCCATGCCCGCCGGGACCGCCAATTTCAAGATGCCGGACATCCCGGAGCTCGACTGGGCCTTCATCATCAAGATCATCTTCAGCCTGTACGTGATCCTCCTCGGGTTCGAGGCCGTTTCGGGGGAAAAGGAGCGGGGGACGCTCCGACTGGTGCTGTCCAATCCGGTCGGCCGGGTGAAACTCCTGACCGCCAAATACCTGGCGATCATCTCGAGCGCCGCCATCCCCCTGCTCGCCGGACTCCTCATCAGCCTCATTGTGATCGGCGTTTTTCTCCCGGCCGTTCTGGGGCCGCAGAACCTCGCACGCATCGTCTTCTTTTTCATCCTCGCCTTGGCCTACCTGTCCTTGTTCGCGTTCTTGAGCCTCCTTTTCTCCGCGCTCATTCCCCGTTCTTCCCTGGTCCTTCTCGTTCTCCTGGCCTTCTGGATCTTTTTCGCCTTCTTCATCCCCGACACGTCGAGCATCGCCGCCCAAAAATTCTCGAAGGTTCCGAGCGAATACGAGATGGCCAAGCTCGTCGGGCCCACTATCCAGGGAGAAGTCTGGAAGCGGATCGCAAAGATCCAGGACCGGATCCAAAAGGGAGAGCTTAAGACCGAGCAGGCTATCCGCGAGGAAGCCGACCGCGCCTACGAAGAGGGCCAGGTCAGCGTCCGCAAACTCTATGACGACTATGATAACGCTATGCAGGAGCGCGCCGCCCTCGCCCAGCGGATTTCCCGCGCCTCGCCGGCCGCGCTGTTCCAGTATGCCGCCGAGGCCGTGTCCGAGACCGGACCGACGGCCGAATCCCGGTTTCTCAGGGACGTGAGGAACTATTCCAGGACCTACGATAACTATATCCTCAAGAAAGTAGGAAAGGTCGTCGGCACCTCGCCCTGGGGTTTTTCGACCGGGGCAACCCTGAACGGCAAGTACATCAACCTCCAGTCGCCTTTCCCGCAAGAGTATACGGGAGACAAATCCGACTTTCCGAAATTCTCGGAAAGCCGGCCATCTCTGCTCGACGGCCTTCACAATGGGCTGTGGGACATCGCGGGCCTGCTCGTCTGGAACATCATCCTGGCCGGCCTCGCCTTTTCGGCGTTCTTGAGAACGGACGTGAGGTAAGAGGCCACGAGTAAACAAATAGGGGGACACAATACTCTGTCCCTCCTTTTGCCAACGGCATAAATATTGAGAGAGAAGGATAAGATAGTGAAAGAACTAAATAATGAAGAGAAAAAGAGGGACAGAGTATTGTGTCCCCCTATAAACGAAAAGGTGCCGTTATGACCTGGACAATAGCCCGAAAGGAAATCGCCTCGAACCTCCTGAGCTATAAATTTTTCATCGTCCTCCTTCTGATCGTCCTGCTCGTCGCCACGAGCCTCTTCATCATGCACAAGAACTACAAGCAAAGGATGGCCGATTACCAGACCATCCGGCCGAAGCCCGGGGAGCCCATCGCCCTCGTCGCGCCTAATCCCTTGTCCATCTTCGCCAAGGGCCTCGAAGACGCCATCACCCGGTCCTTCGAAATCGACCTCACCGGCGTCACGGTCCGGGCCGGCCAGGCCTCGGGCAACGTCATTTACTCGTTCTTCCCCGCGCCGGACTTTCTTTACGTCGTCCGTGTCGTCCTTTCGCTCGTCGCCCTCCTCTTCGGCTTCGACCAGGTCAGCCGCGAGCGCGAGCAGGGCACGTTGAAGCTCCTCCTGGGCAGTTCCGTTTCCCGGGCCAAGGTCCTAGCCGGCAAGTGGATCGGGAATTTCCTGAGCCTGTCCGTCCCGTTCCTCCTGGTGACGCTCCTCGGGGCCGCGGTCCTTTTCCTCGACCCGGACGTGCACTTCTCGTCGGGCCGGCTCGGACGGCTGGGCCTCATCCTCGCCCTCTCGCTCCTCTACCTGGGCTTCTTCCTGAGCCTCGGCATGCTCGTCTCGGCCCTGACCAGGCGGGCGGCGACCTCGATCATCGTCCTTCTCTTCATCTGGGCCTTGTTCGTCTTCATCATCCCCAACCTGGGCACGCTCGCCGCGCGGCAGTTCGTGAGCGTCCCCTCGGTCCGGGCCCTGAGCGAGAAACGCCAGCAGACCTGGACGCGCGAGGTCGTGGTGAGCATCAAGGACGGGGCCTGGGGAGACCACTTCCGGGCAATAAGCAGCGAGAACGACAAGCTCGATAACGACTACAGGCTCCGATTCGAGCGCCTGGTCCGGCTCTCGCGGGACATCAACCGCATCTCGCCGGCCGCGAGCCTCCTCGACGCGGCGAGCGAGGTCGCCGGCACGGGGATCGGAGAGGAGAGTCGCATCAAGGGCGAGGTCGTCCGCTATAAGGACTCGATCATCGACAAGCTTATCGCCGACCAGGGGTCCGGGAAGCGGGACGTTCAGTACCCGGCTTTCACCTACGCGCCGAGGCCCCTCGCCGAGATCTTCGCCGGGGGCGCCCTCTTCGATACGGCCTGGCTCGTCTTCTTCAACATCCTCTCGTTCACCCTGGCCTATGTCGCTTTCGTCCGCTACGACGTGAGGTGAGACCATGATGAAGACACTCATCGCCAAGGAAATCCGGACGAACATCCTGTCCTTCAGATTCCTCGCGAGCTTCGTGATCCTCTTCGTCGTCGTCGCCGTCACGGCGCTCGTCCTGGCCGGCGACTACACGAAAAAACTGGACGAATATTCCCAGCGCCAGGCTGAGATTGATAGCTACCTCAGGAGCTACGCGCACTTCAACAGGATCCAGAACGTCCTCCAGGCGACCCAGCCGCCCATCCCCTTCCAGGCCCTCGTCCGGGGCCTGACGGCCGACGTCAACATGGGAGAGTTCGACGACGACCCTCTCCCCGTCATGTTTCCCCTCATCGACCTGACCTTCATCGTCACGATCCTGGTGAGCTTGATCGCCCTGATCCTGTCCTACGACGCGGTCTGCGGCGAAAAGGAAGACGGGACGCTGAAGCTGATGCTGGCCAACGGACTGGCCCGGTCGAAAATCATCCTGGCCAAATTCGCCGGCGGCGTGCTGACGCTCCTCGGGCCTTTTCTCGTTTCGGTCGCCGCCGGGATGCTGATCATCCTTCTCCACCCCCGGGTGAACTGGTCGGGCGCGGACTGGGGGGCGCTGGGGTTGATCGTCGTGGGAGCGGTCCTCTACATCTCCGTCTTCTATCTCATCGGCGTCCTCATCTCATCGGTCCACAAAGCGAGCTCCTCCTCGATCATGACCTCGCTCTTCGTCTGGGTCCTCCTCGTCCTGGTCATCCCCAACTTGAGCCCCTACGTGGCCTCGTTCTTCGCACGGGCGCCTTCGCGGATCAAGGTCTCGCGGGAAACCTCGCGGCTGACGGACGTCGACCGGGACGATCTCGGGCGGAAACTCGAACGGGAATACCGGGCCGAAGTCCTCAAACAGTACCCGGTCCTGGCCACGCGGTTGTCGGAAGCCGAAGTCAAGCGGCGTGTCGCTGAGGATCCGGAGTACAGGAAGGCGTACGAGGAGGACCGGGCGGCGGGACAAAAGGCGTGGGACGACGCGAACCGGATCCAGAACGCCAAGGCCAAGGTTCTGACCGATGACCTTCACCAGAAGGAGAAAGCCCAGACGGAACTGGCCCGCTCGATTTCGATGGCCTCGCCGCTGGCCGACTTCAGCTACCTGGCGACGGATATGTCCTCGACCGGCATACGGAACATCCTGCACTTCGGCCAGCTCTCGGAACTTTGGGATCACGCCTTTGGCGACTATGCCACACGGAAAATGGCGGACATGAAAGCCAAGGACCCGACCGCGGATTTGTCGAATACGCCGATCGACATGACCGATGCGCCCCGGTTCCGCTACACCGAGGAAGGGCTCGGCGGGAGGGTCAAGGCCGCGATGCCTCCGTTCGCGGTCCTGCTCGGTTACTGCGTGGTGCTGTTCGCCGCTGCCTATGTCGCGTTCATCCGCTACGACGCGCGGTGATCTTAATTCGGTGACACACAACTCATTACCAAAATAGAAGCGATTTCGCCACGGGCGATTTGGCCTTCGAGTTGTAAAGTTACTTACATGATCGCTGGGCAACCGAATACCCAAGGATTGGCGATAAGGAGACACGGGGGGATTGGGACCTGGCACAATTTATGCATAAAAACGGGGTGAAAAAAAGGGTATCCGTTTCTGCTCGTTAACTTGTCCACTATCCCGCCTTAGAGGAGCAGGGCGATGACCAAGAAATGCTTCTTTCTCGGGTCGATCCTTGGGCTCGCGCTTTGGGCCGCCTCGTTTCCGGCCGCCGAAAATATCACGATCCAGGTCCATCTTTTTAAGGGGGCCTGGGGCGAGGACCATCCGGGGCTGAAAGACGTCACGGTCATGACCGCCGCTTCGCATCCGGCGCTGGAGGCGCTCAAGGCGAAAGTCGGAGGGTCCGAGGCGGAGATGACCGCCGCGGCCATCGACGCCCTCCTCGAGGCCCAAGGCCTGAAGACGGTCGACGATATCTTCGCGTTCGCCGTCAAGTGGGACGGGAACGAGCCTATTTTTGGCCATAACGTCCTGCATAAGTCGGGGGCATTCCAATTCGCCTTTTCACCCAAGTATGTATCGCCGCAAAACGTGGAACTCTTGACCACCCTCAGCGCATCCAAGCAATCTCTCGCCAAGGACGAGAGATCCCGGCAGGCGGAAGCGCACAAGGCCCTCCTGGAAGGCCGGCTGGAAAAAATCCTGGACATCAAGCTCTCCATGGAGATCAGTGTTCCTGTTATCATCGGCATTCCCACGGAAAAAGAGCCTTTTTTTCTGATGATCCTGTTGACGAGGCCGGAGCGGGCGGCCGAGCCGGGAACCGCGGCTGGAAAGAAATCAGAGGCCGGGCAGGTCGTCGTGCCGGCCCCGCGACCCCTTCACACGGTCATGCCGGCTTATCCCGAAGATCTCAGGCGGCAGGGAGTGCGAGGTCAGGTCGAAATCCAGGCCGCCGTGGATGAAAAAGGAAACCTCATGGGGATGAAGGTCACGAAATCGCTCCATCCTTACCTGGATTTTGCCGCCGTCCAGGCGCTTAGGCAATGGAAGTACGAGCCGGCTGTCCAGGGTGGAAAGCGGATACCTGTCATCATCACCCAGACGGTCAATTTCGACCCGGAAATCTATCGCCTCTACGAAGAGAAAGCCAAGGACCAGAGAGGACCGGGCACGGGGGAGAGTCCCTCCTCCCCGGCAATACTGGCGAAGGTCCTCGAGGGGAGCGCCGAATATTGCCGCAAGCTCGCCGGAGCGGCCCTCGATTTCATCTGCGAGGAAATGATCAGAGAAGTCCACTACAGCTTCGCGACGGAGATGAAATGGGCGGGAATAGCCGTCGCGCCGAGAGGCGGCGGCGTCGGCTATATCGCGGCCTGGATTCCACAATGGGACCCCCAGCAAACCAAGAAATACGACTATACCTGTGACTATCTCTTCGTTAAAAGGGGCGGCAGCATCGAAGAGCGGCGCATCATTCTCAAGGACAGCGGCCGGAAGATGCCGGACCGGAGCAAATTGCTCGAGGAAAAGCGATTCACGGCCCTCAACCCTCTGATGGCCGCCATCCAGATCCTCGACAGGGACCGTCAGCCCCAGTTCAATTTCCGGCTTATCGATGCGGATAGGGCCCAGGGGAGAAAGGCCTATGTGATCGAGGCCATTCCCAAATCGGGCAACACCTGGGGCGTCGAATACGCCAAGATATGGATCGACCAGCAGGGTTATCAGATCCTTAAAAGCGAGATTCAGGGCGTGCCGCTCGAAGGATATGATGATGTCCTGAAAGACACGACCCAGTTCAACATTAAACCCATTCTCACGACGACCCACACCTACCAGGCAGAGAAAAACGGGGTCTTTTTCCCGGCCCGCACGACGATCCGCGTCGACTACCCGCAGCCGTTGACGTGGTATGCCAGGACGACGCCAAAATTGAAGATCGAAATGGAATACGACAAGTACAAGTTCTTCACCGTGGAAACCGAGGGCGCGGTCAAGAAATGAGGCCATGAGAGTTGCGTGTTTTTTTATTTGGGCGATGTTTCCAGCGTTATTCATTCGCAAATCTCTTTAGGCTTATGGGAGCATGGCGATAACCAAGAAATGCTTCTTCCTGGGGTCAATTCTTGGGCTTTGCCTATTGGCCGCTTCGTTTCCCGCCGTGGAAAACATAACCATCAAGGTCCATCTTTTTAAGGGAGCCTGGGCCGAGGACCATCCGGGACTCGAAGAGGTGACAGTCATGACCGCCGCTTCTCATCCTGCGATAGAGGCGCTCAGGGCGAAAGTCGGAGGGTCCGAGCCGGAGATGACCGCCGCGGCTATCGACGCCCTCCTCGACGCGCAAAGCCTGAAGACGGTGGACGACTTCTTCGCGTTCACCAAGCCATGGAATGGAAAGGATGCCCGGGTCAGCGAGGCCATCAACGTCGGCCAAGCGGCGTTCTTGTTCAATTTCAAGCCAGAGCGCCTTTCCCCTCAAAAGGTGGCGCTTCAAACCGCTATTTTCAGGACCAAAGAAACCGGCGGTCCTCGCAAACCGGCCGATTCTGTGAGCAAGGAACTGTTGGATGCCTTTGCCACCGGCAAGGTCAGCGCCGGGATGGAAAAGATCTTGGACCAAACGTTCGAACTCGAGATCGGCAATCCTGTGATCGTCGCCATCCCAACGGAGGGCGGCGCCTACTTCATGATGATCGTGCTGAAGGGCGGGGCCAAATCTTCCGGCCAACTGGAATTCGCGGGCGGGCCCAAGGTCATTCACCGCGTCACTCCGGCCTATCCGGATGAACTGAGACGGCAAGGCGTCGAAGGCCAGGTGGACCTTCAGGTCGGGATAGATGAAGAGGGAACGGTCGGGGGGGTAAAGATTCTCAAGTCCCTTCATCCCTACCTGGACAACGCGGCCGTTCAAGCCCTCAAGCAATGGAAATACGAGCCGGTCTATCAGAATGGGGTACCAGTTCCCGCGATCATCACAATGACCGTCAATTTCACCCGTGAGGCCTACCGCGCTCAGGAAGAAGCGGAGGAGAGCCAGAAAAGTCAGGGCGCCGCGGCAGGATCATCCTCTCAAGCGGAGCTCGCCGGAATCCTCGAAAAGTGCGCCGAGTACTGCGACAAACTGAAGGGCGCGGCCCTTGACTATATTTGTGAGGAAACGATCCGCGATGTTTTCTATAACCTTATGACTCAAGAGGAGAGGAAAAAGAGCTCGGTTGTCCTATCCATGGTATCCGGAGCTGGCTCGGTGAGCCGGCTGGGGATCTCCGACTTGCCGCCCTACTCTAATCGAACGGAGAAAAATGAGTATGTGTGTGACTACCTGCTCATTAAAAATGGTGAGGGAATCGAGGACAAGCGAATCATCCTCAAGGAAAACGGCCGCAAAATCCCCGACCGGACAAAGTTCCTGGAAGAGAAACGCTTCGCGACTCTCCTGCCTTACCTCGCGCCGGTCAGGCTCGTCGGGCGGGATCGCCAGCGGCTTTTCGATTACAGGCTCCTCGATTTGGAAAAGGTCAAGGGAAAAGACGCCTACCTGATCGAGGCCATACCCAAGGCGGGGGCCGCCGCCGGCGTTGAATACGCCGGGATCTGGGTGGAAAAAAAGAATTTTCGTGTTCTCAAGATCGAGATTACCGGCGTGCCTATCGAAGGCTATGAGAGCGTTCTCGAAGAGCTCATCCAATACAACATCAAGACGAAATTCGTCACGACATATTCGTACCTGGTCGAAAAAAAAGGCCTGGCGTTTCCGAGTGGGGCAGCGATCCGCGTCAATTATCCATTCCCGGGGATGACCCCGGAATTATATAATATCGAAAAGATCAGAACCGATATAAAATACGACAAGTACAAGTTTTTCACCGTGGAAACGGACGGGGCGGTTAAGAAGCAGGGAGGCGAAGGGCTAAAGCGCGGGCTCGCTCATCTCATCCCAGGTCCGTAGGCCCGGGACGGCCAAGAAATGGGAATCATAGGTCGCGAGGACGGCGCCTGTTTCCATCGCCTGGGCGGCGATCCAAACATCGTCAATCGGGATCGGACGGGCGGCCTTTTTGAGCGCGGCCTTGATCATCCCGAAGTATTCGGCCGTTTCACGAGTCCCATCGAGGACGGAGACGCTCGGTTTGGCCAGGAACCGCTCAAGGATTTCCCTGTTCTTCTTTTCTTTGGCCCCGGCGCGAAACCCGGCGAACAGTTCACCCAGAACAAATACGGACATGTAGACGCGCTCAGCCCGTGCGACGCAGGCCAACACTTTTTCGTCACCGGCCAGGAATCGGACATAGGCGTTGGTGTCCAGGAGGACCTTCTTCATCGCCAGTCCTTCGGGTCGACGGCTTCGAGGTCGTCGATGCGCTCGAGAAACTCCGCCGCCTCCTCGCCAGTCCACGCTCCGCAGAGGTCGACGAATTCTTCCCTTTTGTCCGTGCTCCCTCGCTGGGCGCCCATTCCGAGGGATTTCGCGATCAGTTCCTTCACAATCATATTGACGCTCTTGCCCTCGGCGGTCGCTCGCTCTTTGATCGTTTTTTCCGTTTCTTTATCGATTCCGTGGACGCTAAGCGATTTCATTTCCTGACGACTCTTTCTATGATTCATTATTACGCATATCATGCATCATCCGTCCTCATGAGTCAAGCCCAGCGAGCTTGGGCCAACCGGCCAATCAAAGGAGCGTTGGAGTACGGATTCCCGCAGAAGAGCTTAAGTTCTCGCTTTCGGGGGCAAAAAGAAGGATTTACGGCTTAAAAAAAGCCCTCGTCTTTAGTTATTTTATTCATTATCTATTAGATAGATTGGTCCGACCCCAATTTTCAATTCAATCAGGGACAGAGTATTGTGTCCCCCAATGAAAATGAGGATTAGATGGCGTTTGTTTCGAGGGCCTTTTTCCGCTCTTCGAGGATCTTCTCATATTCCAGGGGGTGGAGAGTCCGCAATTCGTGACCCGTGATCTTGCCGTTGAGCCAGACCTTGCTCATCGGGAAGACCTCGGGATTGAGGTGGACGTTGTACATGTGCCAGATGATGATGGCCAGGAAGGCGAGGAGCGCCTCGTAGCTGTGGATGATGATGAAGATGTTATGCACCCAAAGCGGAAAAATCCTCAACGAGAGCTCGACGTTCCACATGAAGAAGCCGCTGGCGATCATGACCGCCGACCCCCAGCCCACGGCCCAGTATTCGAACTTCTCGACGAAGTTGTAGCGGTCGTAGCGGGGCGCCTCCCGAAAAAGCCAGTAGGGATGCCCGCCAAAGAACTTCTTCCCGATCCCGAGCCGCGCCAAAAGCCGCGTGACGCCGGTGTTATGCATGAACTGCTCGAAGGCGTCCCGCAAATCCCTCAAGCGGGGGATCATGGCCTTGAAATTCGCCCTTCCCCGCGCCGTGGACACCGTGTAGAACATATGCCAGACGAGGTTCACGGCCAGGGTGACGGCCGCGACCCTGTGCAGGACGCCCCTGACGGCGAACGCGCGCCCCGTGGGCAGGAGCCATTTGAAGAACTTGAACTCGTAGAAGAACAGCGGCAGTCCCGTGGCGATCAGGGTGACGAAGGTGGCGATAAGAAGGTAATGCTGGACCCGCTCGGCCAGGTTCATCCGGGCGAAGACCTCGTCGTCGCGAACGAGCTCCCGGTCATCCACGGGTTTTTCTCCGGACCGCCCTCCGGAAGAGGTCGGCGGCGATGAACAGCAGGAAGACGCTGATGATCGCGGAAATCACGACGATGTAGACCGTCTTGACGATATGGGAGGACTTATCGCGGATGTCGGCCGTCGGCTCCATCACGTTGTGGATCTTGCCCTCCGCGAAGTGCTTGGTCGCGCCGGGATGGCACCGGCCGCAGGTCTTCGGCAAATTGGCCGGGTAAATCGACGACTTGGGGTCCGCCGGGTCGCGGATGTCGTGGAACCCGTGACAGCTGGCGCAGTTGGCGACCCGGATCTCGCCGAATTTCGAGGCCGTCCCGTGGTACGATTCGGAGTAGGTCTTCATCCGGTTGGGCAGAAAGCCGTACTGCCGCGCCAGGGCCATATCGTCGTGGCACCGGGAGCACACTCCGGCCACCTTGGTCGTATAAACCCTGGACTCGAGATCCAGGGGAGAGCGGATGTCGTGCTCGCTGTGGCAGTCCGTGCAGACCGGAACGTCCTTGATCCCCTTGACGTAGTCCTTCCCGTGGACGCCCTCCAGGTAATCCCTCTGGATCCCGACGTGGCATTGCCCGCAGGTCTTGATGATGGCCTTCCGGGACACTTTGGACGCGGCGTCCTTGACCCCCTTGATGTCGTGGGCGCCGTGGCAGTTGCTGCAGTTGGCCGAGAGGGTCAGACCGGATTTCTCGAGGGCCCGGTAATGGGCGCTCTTCTCATAGAGCGCGACGAACGCCCCGCCCCTTTCGTTCCGGACTTTCTCGCGGTGGCAGCCGAGGCAGGTCTCCGGGAGATTGATGGCGAAGGTGCGCGACTCGAAGTCGTCCTTGGCCCGGATGTCATGGGTCCCGTGGCAGTCTTTACAGCCCACGGCCATGCCGTCCTTCGCGATGGTGGCCGCGCCATGCACGCTCGCCCGCAGGACCTGCGCTTCTTTTTCGTGGCAGCCGGCACAGTCCACGCTTTTGAGCTTCTCCGCGTGCGGAAAATCCTTGACCTTCTTGAGGTCCGTGTGGCAGTCGACACAGGAGATGTCCGCCTGGCCGTGGATCGAGCCCTTGAACTTCTCAGGGTCCACGGCCACGGATCTTCCCGCCCCGGACTTGAGTCCGGCGTCGGAATGACAGGCCAGACAGTCCTCGTTGGTCACAACGGCCGTGACGGCCGGGGCCTCCGCGGCCGCCGCAGCTGTCGCCGGCCGCGCGGATACTAACAGAAGGACCACCAGCCCGAGCGAGAAAGCAGACCCCCTCACCTTCATTTCTTCCCTGACCGGACGGCCCGTTTGCCGAGGCTCACGGCGAACCAAAGGGCGGTGACGGCAAGCAGGACGAGAACCGCCCAGCGCAGGACGTTCCGGACGGCGAACGTCGCGGGCGATTTTGTCCGGTCCGGGCCGACGTGGATCTTGGCGGTCCGGATCTTCTCCGGCATGCCGGGGTGACAGGCGGCCTGCCCGCAGGTCTTGGCCAGATGGGCGGGATTGACCCGGGACGCCGGGTCGGAAGCCGGCCGGATGTCGTGGACGCCGTGGCAGTCCGAGCAGTTGGCCGTGGCTTTCGAGCCGAAGCCGGCGGCGATCCCGTGCATGCTTTCGATGAACGTCTGGATCCTGTCCTCGGGGACGCCGTATTTCCGCATGACCTCGGGGCGGGCGTGGCAGTTCGCGCAGGTGGCGGCCACGCGCCCGCGGGAGGCCGACGAGCGTTCGTCCTGCGGGGACATGAGCTTGTGTTCCCCGTGGCAATCCACGCACAGGGGCGCGTCGACATTGCCCTTGAGGGCCTCCCGGCCGTGGACGCTCTCCTTGTAGTCGTCGAAGATCAGGATGTGGCACCGGCCGCAGGTCTCCGGCCGTTTGGCCATGAGGTGCGGCTCGCCGACGCCTTGGATATTATGGACGCCGTGGCAATCCGTGCAGACGGCGGCGAACGTCAGCAGGCCCTTCTCGAACAGGGCCTTGCCGTGGACGCTCTGCCGGTATTCCTGGTAGGGAGTTTCGGCGTGGATATGGTACTTGACGACGACGGCCTGGTTCTCATGGCAGGTCGAGCACATGAGGGGGATGTTCCGCCGGTTGACCGTGGAAGCGGGATCGTCTTTTTTTTTGATATTGTGCTTACCGTGGCAATCCCAGCACCGGGCGACATCTTTGACGCCCCGCTCGAGGTAGTCCCGGCCGTGGACGCTGTCCGGATAATAAACGGGGCTCTGCCCCGGTCTCTGGAGCTTGCTTCCCTGGTGACACGTTTCCGTGCAGTTCGGCGGCGGGAGCATTTTCTGATGGGGAAGGTCCGCTGTCCCGGGGCTCAAGGTCACCCGGTGGCAATCCGTGCAGGCCAGCCCGGCGTGGACGGACCCGGCCAGGGCCTCAGCCCCGTGGCAGGAGAGACATTTTGGATTGAGGGCCGGCGGCGAACCCGCGTGCTGCGCCCGGGCGGCCGGTGACAGGGCAAGGAGCAAGCCGGCAAGGACAAAAGCGGCGCGGTGCGGCGATTTCAATCCCATGCCCCTCGCGGGCTGACCCGGGAGGCGGTCAGCCTTTCGGGATGGAATGCTTGATCTTGCCCCAGGAAGCGTCGAAATCGAAGGTCGTGCTGTGGGCGTTGGCGTGGCACTTCAGGCAGTGGGCCTTGATCTTATCGGGGCTGCCGTAGAGGACGAGGCCGGCCTTGACCGCTTCGGCCTTGTCCTTCATGATGGACAGCTTCTTATATTCGCTCCCGGGACCGTGGCAGACTTCGCAGGTGACGCCTTCGGCCTTGAGCTCTGGGGCCTTCTCGTGGAGCGGCGCGTGGCAGTTCTGGCAGACCGGGCTCTCGGCGGGATTGCCCGTGACGCCCGCGGCCTTCGCCTTCTCCGCGGCCTCGGGCAGGCTCAGGGCGGCGAACGAATGGGAATGCTTGCTCTGTTCCCAGATGGGATATTGCTGGCCCTGCTTTTCGGTCTTGTGGCAAATCTGGCATTTCTGGGCGCCCACGTACGTGGGGGTCTGGGCCAGGGCCTGGCCGGCGAGGAGAACGCAGGCGGCAAAAACGATAACGATCATGGTCTTTTTCACGGCGGCTCCTTTTTGGCGTTAGAAGACATCCATTTTATGAAACCGCGGCGGGGTTGTCAACGGGAAAGCCGATAATGTTTATAAATTAGATGTATTTTGCGGTCTCAGGCCCCGGGCCGCCGGCGCATCTGCCGGATTTTCAGGTAGAAGGCGAGGGCGAAGAGGATGAGGCAGATGGTGGCGACGACCAGGCCCGTCCGCCGGAGCTTGGCCTCGCGGAGGGCCGCTTCGGCCGAGGCCCGGACGCCGACGAGCAGGGACTTTCCCTCCCCGGCCTTCTGTTCGAGGTCCGGAAGGTCGAGGGCGTGGGTCTGATTGCGCAGGGACACGAGCAGCGTGTGGATCTCCTGCAGGCGGTACTTGGGGTCCGAGACCTCGACGCCCTTCCTTTCGGCCAGGTCGAGGAGCGACCGGGCGGCCTCGATCTCGGAGCCGAAATCGCCGATGAGCTGCTTCATCCGGCCGGCCATGACGAACGGCTTGGAGCCCGCCTCGTGGCACTGGACGCAGACGGCCCCGCTCCCCGTCCCGAGCATGTCGTCCGTGGGCGGGAGGATCTTATGTTTTCCATGGCAGGCCTCGCACTCCGAGAACCCCATGTCGTCGAAGGCCTTTTTATGGGGGCTTTTCGAGAAGAGATCACCCGTGCTCGGGTGGCACTGTCGGCAGACGAAGGCGATCGACTTGACCGCGGGCGGGACGGCGCCGTGATTGCCGTGGCAGCTGTTGCAGGCCGGGGCGGACATGTCCTTCTTTTCGAACAGGGCCCGGGCATGGACGCTCAGCTTGTACTCGGCGAGCTGGTCGGTCGGGATCTTATAGGCCTTCATGAGGTTCGCGTCGGCGTGGCAGCGGCCGCAGGTCTGGGGAATGTTCCAGGGGAAGGTCAGGGATTTCGGGTGCTTGGCCGTCTGGATGCCGTGGACGCCGTGGCAGTCGGTGCAGACCGCGACCTTGGTGTCCCCCTTTTTAAGGAGCTCGCCGTGGCGGCTGGTCCGGTAGAGCTCGAGCTGGTCGACCCGGAGCCGCGGGTTGAAGTTTCGGATATACGCGGAATCGGAATGGCAGCGGGCGCAGAATTCGGGGACCTGGGCCCTCTTGGGCGCGCCCTTGAACGTCTTGTCTTTGGCCTTGTCGGCATCGTCCTGGGCTGGGTTTCCCCCGTGGCAGTCCTGGCAGCTCAGCCCGAACTGCTGGTGGACGTCCAGCCTGAAACCTTCGGCGGGGGCCTTGAGCTCGTCTTCGAGCTTGCTGTGGCACTCGATGCAGCTGTTTTTTTGGGCCAGGAGCGCCCCGGAGAGAAGGAGCAGGCCGACGACGAGTCCGGCCGCCATTCTGATTTTCGCCATCTTGATGTCTTCTTCCTCTCTTTATAAGCCGTGAATCGTGTAGGTCAGGACGGTCATGACCACGATGTAGAGAAGCAGGACGGCCCCAATGACCGTGTACGGCCGGCTGGGCAGCTCCCGGGACGCGCGGCGGTTCAGGAAGGGGACGAGGAGCCAGAGCGCCCCGCCGAGCATGAAGCCCAGGATGGCCAGCTTCTCCCCCTCGAACGAAAAGATGTGCGAGGGGATGAGTTTCAGGGTCGTGAACATGAAAGTGAAATACCATTCGGGCTTGATGCCGAGCGGCGTCGCCACGAACGGATCGGCTTTTTTCCCGACTTCCCAGGGCAGGAACACGCACAGGATCCCGATCAATATAAGGATGAGCGTCCAGCCGAGGACGTCCTTATAAATGAAATCGGGGAAGAAGGAGATCTCCTTGACCGGTTTGCCCTTGAGGCTGATCGGCGTGCTCATCCCCAGGATCTGCACGAGAAGGACGTGGATCCCGATGAGGACGCCGGCGGCCAGGGGGAGGATGGCCACGTGGAGCCAGAAAAACCGGGTCAGCGTGGCCTGGCCGACGACCGGCCCGCCCAGGATGAACGTCTTGAGACCTTTCCCGACGACCGGAAGGCTGCCCGCGATGTCCGTCCCGACGCGCGTCGCGAAATACGACAGCTCGTTCCAGGGGAGCAGGTAGCCGCTGAAACCGATGGCCAGGAAGAGGACGAACAGGAAGAAGCCCGTGACCCAGGTCAGCTCCCGCGGGGACCGGTAGGCTTTCATGAAGAACGTCGAAAACATGTGGATGAACAGGATCCCGACGAGGATGTTGGCGGACCAGCTATGGACGGAGCGGATCAGCCAGCCGAACTGGACCTGGCTCATGATGAATTGGACGCTCTCGTGGGCCGCGTCGACCGTCGGGGTGTAATAGAGGAGGAGCATGATCCCCGTGGCGATCTGGAGCGCCGTCAGGAAGAGGGCGATGCCCCCGAAGAAATACCAGAATGAGTGCTTGTGCTCGGGAACCGTCTTTTTCTTGGCGAAGTCGGCCAGGGCCCGGAGCTGAAACCTCTCGTCGAAGTACGCCCACAGCGACTGAAGAGTCTTGTTCATGGCCTAGGCCTTCTTCGACACGAAGATCTCCTCTCCGGAAATCTCCACCTTGTACGTCTCGAGGGGAGCGGGCGGCGGGCCCGAGATGACGTTGCCGGCCAGGTCGAAGCGGCCGTTGTGGCAGGGACAGAAGAGCGTGCCGGAATCGCTTTCATAGCGGACCGTGCAGGTCAGGTGCGTGCAGACGGCGGACAGGGCGACAACCTGGCCGTCCTGGGTGTTGACCAGGATCCCCGGGCTGGCCCCGAACTTGAAGATCTTAAAGGAATTGGGCGTGAGTTCGCCGACCTTAGCCGCGGCCACCCGCTTTTCGACGGCCTCGGCATGGCTCGGGGGCAGGATGAAGCGGATGATGGGATAGAGGAACGCCAGGACGGTGGCCGCCAGGGAGCCGCCCAGGAAATAGTTGACGAAATTTCTTCTTTTCAAGGCGTCCTGCCGGCGGGAAGAGATTTTATGGTTTTCAGGGAATTTGTCAAGTCATCCCGGAGAAACACGAAATTGTGGACCCCCCAGCTCCCGTCGAAAACGACCTTCTTCAGGAAATTCTCTGTTTTCTGGACGAGCTTTTTCTGCTCGTCGGACAAGGCCGCTCTCCGGACCCCGCGCAGGGCGGCCTCCAGGTCGGTGCTCAGATTCTTGATCGCCGCCTGCCAGTCGGCGAACGACTTCCGGTAGTCCTCTTTACCGTGGCATTCGACGCACTTGCCGGCGTCGGAACGCTCGAGGCGGTTTTTGGCGTCCAGATGGCAGGCCGCGCAATCTATCCCGGCCGCGGCCATCACGTCCTTGGCGACCGTCACGCCTTCGAGGGTCCCGCCCTCGTGCAGGGTCTCCTGCAGCGTGTGGCAGACCGCGCAGTCCTTTTTCGGGTTCTGGTGATGGCAGGCCGCGCAGGTTTTTTTCGTGGCCACGAATTCGCCGTGGGTCCGGGCGTTGGAGTGGCAGGTGGAGCACTCGAGGTTCTGCGTGACGAGGTGGCTGCGGTGCGGGAACGTAAGCCCGAAAACGCTCCCCGAGAGCTCCTCGACTCCCGTATGGCAGCTCAGGCACGGGGTTTCCCCGGCCGAGGCCCGGAGCACGATGACCGGCGGGACGTAGGAGGAGCCGACCAGCTGGAGGGCGTCGCGGATCTGCGTCCAGGCCGCGGCGATCAACGCCTGGGAGTAGGTGACGTTATGGACGCTTTTGCCGCGCTCGACGACGTCCATGTTGAAGGCCGCCTCGTCGAGGAGGGCCAGGGCGTCGGCCTTCTTCGCGTGGGCCGAGGTCCGGACGGCCCCGAGCGCCCGTTCATAGATCGCCCTGAGGCCGGCCAGCTTGCTCGCCGCGGCCAGGGCCCAGTCCCTCTGGAGCCGGGCGAATCCTTTGCCGTGGCAGGATTCGCAGGCTTCGGCCCGCGCGTGGAGCGTGTCGCTCTTCACGAGCTGGCCCTTTTCCTCATGAAAGACGTGGCATCCCTTGCAGCTCAGTCCCTTCTGGAGCATGACGTTGGGCATGGCGTGCGGGACGCCTTTGCCGCCCTCGCCCGTATACAGGATTTTCTGGGCCTGATGGAGCCCGGTATGGCAGGTCCGGCAGTCGGCGATCGTCTCGATGTCCTGGATGATCTTGTGCTGGATGGCCAGGTGGCACTGGGTGCATTCGATCTTATGGATGGTGATGTGGGTCGTGTGGATGAGGTTGGTGTTCGCGTACTGGTCGAGCCGGTCCGCCTGGAAGTGGCACTTGTAGCAGTTCTCCCGCGGCACGGCGCCGTCCCCCAGCACGACCTGGCTGTGGCACTTGTCGCAGCTGAAATTCTTCTGGAAGACCACGGTGTGGTCGAACCGCGGCACGGCCGGCGGGACGAGGTCCGCCGGCTTGTGGCAGAGGTCGCACCGGCTCGCCTGGGGATTGAGGTCGCTTTTCTTGAAGTGACAGATGAAGCAGGAGCTGGCGGTCACGGTGATGTGTTCGCCCTGGACGATCTGCGAATGGCAAGTCGTGCAGCGCAGCTTCTTGCCCCTCTTCAGGTCCGTAAAATGGACCGTGTGGTCGAAGACGACCGTCTTGAACTTGACCTGCCCTTGGAGGAGCCGCTTGTCATGGCAGCCCGGGCGGAGGCAACTCTCGTCCGGGATCTCGGCCCAGGGCTTGGATTTCAGGTAGAGCTTCGACCAGTACCGGGCCACCTGGACGAGCCCCTCCATCTTGGCCCGGAGCTTGGACCGCAGGCCGGGCGGGTAATGGCAGGTGCTGCATTCGACGTGGCTGTGGGACGAGGTCTTCCAGCTCTGATAAAACGTCTTCATGTAATGGCAGACCGCGCAGAACCGCGACGTGGACGTGAGCTGGACCGACGCCACGAACAGGACGAGGAGGAGCCCGGCCGCGGATAGGACGAGGAGGAGCCGCTTTCTCTTTTTCCGCGGAGGAACGGGCGGCGGGCTCGCCGTCGGGGGTCCGTCGTTCATGGCCGCGTCCTGATGTTCCGTCACGTCGTCTCCTCCCTTACGCCCCCTCCGGAAATTCTTATGAATCATATCGAATCGCGCGGATTATGGCAAGCGCCTCGCGTGTCCCCGGCGGGGGAAGGGCGCGCCGGAAGAAAGAAGAAAGGGGGTCTTGACAAGCCGGGACGATTTTCCGATAATAACCTAGCAATTTTATAGTTTCTATCTAATATATCGTTTCGTGCGGCCAGGTCGGCACTCATAACGGAAAAGACGAATGGTTTATGCGAATGATTGACGGTTTGCAAAATACGAATTCTGGAGGGAACGGTATGTCCAAGCTGACACGGTGGAGCCCGCTCGCGCTCCTCGCCCTGCTGCCCTTCCTCTTCCTCACGGTCCCCCCCATCGTGTCGTCGCCGAAGCCGGCGGCGGCCCAGGAAGGGGGATACGTGGGGATGGAGGCGTGCGCCGCCTGCCATGAAGAGACGGTCACCGCCTTTAAGGAGACGATCCACGGCAAAAAGGGATTCGAGAAGCGTTCGAGCCACGCCTGCGAAACCTGCCATGGGCCGGGAAAGACGCACGTCGACGGCGGCGGGGGCAAGGGGACGATGAAGAACCCGGCCAACATGCCTAAGGAAGAAAAAAGCGCGATCTGCCTGACCTGCCACGACCGGGGGACCAAGCTTATGTGGGAGGGAAGCACCCACGACACGCGCGGCCTGGCCTGCCAAAGCTGCCACTCGATCCACAAGGCCGGGAGCGAAAAGGCCCAGCTCAAGACGGCCTCGGAAACCGACCTGTGCTTCACCTGCCACAAGCAGAAGCAGTCCCAGTTTTTCCGGGCCTCCCACCACCCGATCCGGGAGGGAAAGATGGAGTGCTCGAGCTGCCACAACCCCCACGGGACCCAGACCGAGAAGCTCATCTCCGCGAATTCCGTCAACGAGAAGTGCTACGAATGCCACGCTGAGAAACGCGGGCCGTTCCTCTGGGAGCATATCCCCGTCCGGGAAGCCTGCACGGACTGCCACGAGCCCCACGGGACCAACCACCTGCGGATGCTCAAGGTGAAGGAGCCCCTCCTCTGTCAACGCTGCCACGCCGACACCCGCCATCCCGGGACCCTGTACGACCAGACCACGGTCAACAGCCAGAGCAACCGGATCTTCATCCGCTCCTGCACCAACTGCCACCAACAGGTCCACGGCTCGAACCACCCGTCCGGGAATTTCTTCCTGAGATAAGGAGCGCAGACCATGAAGAAACATCTGTGCTTGACACTGCTCATCGGAATGGTCTTGGTCGTCGCGGCCCAACCGGCGCCCGCCGAGGATAAGCCCCAGGACCAGCTCCAGATCAAGGCCCAGGCCATCGCCGGGGCCGAGTTCGTCGGAGAGGTCGATAAATCCTCGAAATTCACGGAATACCGGGACGTCCCGCAGGGCTTCGTCTTCGACGTTTTCAACCTCAGCCTTACCAAGGGAAGCCGCTATCTCACCCTGTCGGCCGAGAAAATCCGCCAAAGAGACGGCCGCTATGGGGTTTCCCTGGGTGATTACGGGACGTTCAAAGCCAACTTTACCTGGGACAAGATCCCCCACCGGTATAGCTTCTTCGCCGAGACGCTTTACGTCCCGATGGCGACGCCCGCCGCGGGGCCCGGGGTCTTCAACGGCCCCGGCGTCTATTATTACGGCATCTCCGACCAGATCCAGTCCGCTCTGCAGGGCGCGGCCAGCTATGACGCCGCGAGGGCCCTCCTTTCGGGCTACCTGACCGGGGTCCACGGGATCGACCTCGGCCTGCAGAGAAATAAAGGGACCCTGAATCTGGAATACACGCCGTCCGTGCCCCTGACCTTCAGCCTCGACGGCTCAAGGGAAACCAAGAAGGGCACGCGCGCGATCGGGGCGTCCTACGGTCTCAAGGACGCCGTGGAAATGCCCGAGCCCATCGATTCGGTGACGACCGACATGAAGGCCAAAGTCGAATACGCCAAGCCGTGGGGGACCGTCCAGGCCGGATACTACGCCTCGATCTTCGACAACGAGAACAAGGCCATGATCTGGGACAACCCGTACCGGCTCACCGACCAGACTTATGCCACCGCCTATCAAAACGGAGATGGGACCTCGCGGGGCCAGATGGCCCTTTGGCCGTCCAACAACGCCCAGCAGGTTTTCTTCAACGGCGTTTTCAAGCCCCTCAAATACACGCGGATCACCGGGACCTTCTCCTACGGGATCTTCTCCCAGAACGACCGGCTTCTGCCCTACACGATCAACTCCACCCTGGCGGTTGCCAACGTGGCGGACCCGACATTGCCTTTCTACGCCGGCGCCCTCGAGGCCCCGCGGGCGACCGCCCAGGCCAAGGCCGACGTCACGTCCTTCGATCTGGGCCTGAATTCCCGGCTCCTCAGGACGGACGCCTTCTCCCTGTACCTCAACGCCGGATTCCGTTATTACGATTTCAATAACAAAACGACGCCTCTCGACTCGCCCGGCTTCGCGGTCGCGGACCAGATCTGGACCGCGGAGGATAACCCTCTCGAGCCCTACTCCTTCCTGCGCTCGCGGGCCTACGCCGACCTGTCCGTGAATCTGGTCGAAAACACGTCCCTGAAGTTCGGGTATGCCAGCTCCTGGGTCGAGAGACGGGTCGGCGCGGCGGTCGAGGGACCGGAAGAGGACCGGAGCCAAGAGAACACGTTCAAGATGTCCGCGGACACCAACCCGGTCGACTGGTTCCTCGTGCGCGTCTCTTACCTCAACGCCCGGAGAACGCGGAACCTCGACGGGACCGAGGCCATCTACCCGACCTTCAATTTCAAAAGGTATTACGACGCCAACCGGAACCGGGACGCCGTCAATTTCCTTCTGGGATTCTCCATGATCAAGAACCTCGACCTCGAGCTCTCCTACATGCGGGGCGTCGATACGTATCCCACCGCGGACTACGGGCTGAAGGACGACAGCTTCAACACCTACTCGGCGGACCTCACCTACGCCCTCGGCAAATCCGCCTCCGTCTACGGCTTTTACGATTACGAGCTCTACTCGGCCAACCAGGCCTCGCGCCAGTCGGGGGCGACGTTCTCGACGAATCCCGCCGACGACTGGAGCGCCCTTCTCAAAGACAAGGTGGACACCGTCGGCGGCGGCTTTAACACGGTCCTCGTCAAGAACAAGCTCAACCTCGACCTGACCTATTCCTATTCCCGGGTCAAGGGGACGGCCCACTTCTATTCGCCGCCGGGAGGGACGCCGAACCTGGCGGTGGACTTCGCCAACAATAATCTCGACACGACGTCCCTTCAGACCCTGAAGGCCGAGTTCCTCTGGAAGGTCGCCAGCCGGCTTTCCATCTCCTTCGGCTACTGGTATGAGACGTACAACTTGAGCGACATCGTGCGGAACGACGCCCGGGTCGATTTGGTCGTGACCGGCTTCGGGATGTACCTCGGCGCGCTCGAACCCGGCTACAAATACCATGTCGGGTCGGTGAAATTCATCTACAGCTGGTGACACGGGTTTTGTGACCGCCATCCCCCCTCCCCCTCCGACGATCGGGGGCGGGGGGATTTTTTTTGGGATTTGGCATTCACCCCGATCTGAGTTAAAATGGCGCTCCGCCAGGAAGGGTTCATGAATCGCCCGCGGCGGGGGGATTCGGCAGGCACATGATCAACGACTGGTACTTTTTTCTGTTCTTCGTGATCGCGACGGCCTTCGCCTTCGGCCTGCTGGCCGCGATTTCGTTCATCCGCTACCGGCGGAACGACTACGGCGCGAAAAGCATGCCCTACGAATGCGGCGTCGAGCCGGAGACGCCGACCGCCCGGGAGTCCTATTCCATCCGCTTCTATCTCCTGGCCCTCGTCTTCATCGTCTTCGAAGCGGAGACGTTTCTGCTCTTCCCCTGGGCCGTCGTCCACGACCGGCTGAAGCTCTTCGGTTTGATCGAGGTGCTGATCTTTCTGGCCATCCTCGGGCTCGGCTATGTGTACGCCTGGAAGGCGGACGCGCTGGATTTCAGGAGGGACGTTGACTGAGAAGACCGGCGGCCATCCGTTCATCCTGACACGGGCGGACCATCTGATCACCTGGGCCCAGAAGAATTCCCTCTGGCCCTTCGGATCGGGGCTGGCCTGCTGCGCCATCGAGATGATCGCCACGGCCGCCGCCCGCTACGACATCGCGCGCTTCGGCATGGAGCTTTTCCGGGCCTCGCCGCGGCAGGCGGACCTCTTCATCGTGGCCGGGACGGTGACCAAGAAGATGGCCCCGAGCATCCGCCGCCTCTGGGAGCAGATGGCCGACCCGAAATGGGTCATCGCCATGGGCAATTGCGCCGTGTCCGGGGGCCCCTTTCCGAGCTATTCCGTCGTCCAGGGCGTGGACACGGTCATCCCCGTGGACGTCTATATCGCCGGATGTCCCCCGACCCCCCAGGGCCTGCTCCACGGGCTGATGATCCTCCAGAAAAAGATCGCCGGGAGCCGTCCCACCAAGGAGATCATGAATCCCCATGCTCGAAGAACTGACTGACGCTCCGGCCCTGAAGGCCGTCGCCGAGTCGCTCGCCGCGCGGTTCGGGCAGGCGGTCCTGGAGACCACTTTCGAGAAGAAAGAACTCGCCTTCAAGGTCAGGGGCGAAGAGCTCCTGCCGGTCCTGGGATATTTGAAAAACGAGCTGGGCTTCCACGCCCTGAACGACATGATCGGGCTCGACCGCTTCCCGTCACCCGGGGAGGGGCGAAAGCGGTTCGCGGTCCTTTACCAGCTCTACAAATTCCCGGAGGCCCTCCGCGTCCGCGTCGCCGTCGAGGTCGGCGAAGGGGAGGCGGTTCCGTCCATCGTCGGGCTTTACCGGTCCGCCGGCTGGGCAGAGCGGGAGATCTTCGACATGTTCGGGCTCCAGTTCCGCGGCCACCCCGATCTTCGTCGCATCTATCTTCCCGACGAGTTCACCGGGCATCCCCTGAGAAAGGACTTCCCCCTGGAAGGGTAAAAGGCGTGGCGTTCCAGGAAATCGCGCTGAACATGGGGCCCCAGCACCCCTCGACGCACGGCGTCCTGCGCTTGAAGCTCAACGTCGACAACGAAGTCGTCCGCGCCCTGGAGCCGGTGATCGGATATCTCCACCGGGGGATGGAGAAGCTCTGGGAGAGCCAGACTTATGTCCAGATCATCCCCTTGACCGACCGGCTGGATTATCTGGCCGCCCTGTCCAACAACCTGGCTTACGTCCTCGCGGTCGAGAAGCTCATGGGCCTCGAAATCCCCAAGCGAGCCCAGTATATCCGGGTGATCCTCGTGGAGCTCCAGCGCCTGGCCTCCCACCTGGCCTGGCTGGGCTTCATGGCCAACGACGTCGGGGCCATGTCCGTCCTCCTCTACAGCTTCGAGGACCGCGAGGACATCCTGGATATCTTCGAGGCCTACGTGGGGGCGCGCCTGACGGTCCACGGGATGCGGATCGGCGGCGTGCCGTTCGACCTGGATGACCGGGTCATCGGCATGATCCGGGGGGCCCTCGACGGCCTCCCGAAGAAAATCGCCGACATCGAGAAACTCCTCAACGACAACCGCATCTGGCTGCACAGGACCCGGGGGGTCGGCGCCATCTCGCGCGACGACGCCCTGGCCTTCGGACTCACGGGGCCGACCCTGCGGGCGACGGGGGTTGCCTGGGACATCCGTCGCGACATCCCCTATTCTTCTTACGAGGATTTCGATTTCGACGTCCCCGTCCGCCATAATGGGGACGTCAACGACCGCTACCTCGTCCGGATGGACGAGATCCGGCAAAGCCTGCGGATCGTCCGCCAGGCCCTGGACCGACTGCCCGACGGGGAGCACCTCGTGAAGGTCCCGCGGTCCCTGAAGATCCCGCCCGGAGAGGTGTTCCACACAATCGAAGCGCCCAAGGGCGAGTTGGGCTTCTACATCAAGAGTAACGGCACGGACAAGCCGGAGCGCGTCAAGATGAAATCGCCCTCCTTCATCAACCTCCAGTCGCTTGAGCGGATGAGCAAGGGGAACCTGTTCTCCGACGTCGTCGGGATCCTGGGGTCCCTGGACATCGTTCTCGGGGAGATCGACAAGTGACGGGGCTCACTCTCCTCTTCGACGTCCTCATCCCCGGTCTCAAGATCGCGGCCGTCATCCTTTATCCGATGACCATGGTGATCGTCATGATCTGGATGGAGCGGCGCGTCGTGGCCTTTATCCAGGGGCGACTCGGGCCCAACCGGGTCGGATTCCAGGGGATCCTCCAACCCGTCGCCGACGCCATGAAGCTCTTCTTCAAGGAGGACATCATCCCGCGGCAGGCGGACCGGTTCCTCTTCAACCTCGCCCCCGTCCTGGTCATGGTGTCCTCGCTCCTCGCTTTCTGCTTCATCCCGCTCGGCGAATCCTTCGAGATCAAGGGCTACGCGATCGAGTTGTGGATCGCGCAGAGCCCGGTCGGGCTCCTGCTCGTCCTGGGCCTCTCGTCTATCGGCGTTTTCGGGATCATCTTCGGCGGCTGGGCCTCGAACTCCAAGTACCCCCTGATGGGGGCCCTGCGGTCGGTCGTCCAGGTCCTGAGTTACGAAATCCCCCTCGGCATGACGGCGCTGACCGTTGTCTTTTTCAGCCGCTCCATGGACCTCGTCGCCATCGTCAACAACCAGAAGGATGCCAAAGTTTGGTTCGGGTTCCTCCTTCCGGCTTCGTTCCTCGTGTTCTGGATCTCGGGCATCGCCGAGACCAACCGCGCCCCGTTCGATCTGCCGGAGGCGGAGTCGGAGCTTGTGGCCGGCTACCACACGGAATACTCGGGCATGAAATTCGCCTTCTTCTACATCGCCGAGTATGCCCACATGGTCCTGGTCTCGTCGCTCGTCGTGATCCTGTTTTTCGGCGGCTGGCTTCCGCCGTTTCCCAACGTCAAGGCCCTGGCCTTCCTGCACGGGCTGCCCGGTTTCGCTTGGTACCTGATCAAAATCATGTTCTTTCTCTATCTCTATATATGGATCCGCGGTACTCTGCCCAGGTACCGGTTCGATGTCCTGATCAAGCTCGTCTGGAAGTGGCTCATCCCGCTGGCCGTGTTGAACTTCGTCATCGTCGCCCTGGCCTGGTATCTCCTATGAAGAGCATTCAAGAGATTTTCCAAAAAGTATTCCTGCTCGACATCTTGCAGGGACTGCTGGTCACCCTCAAGCACTACTTCTCGCCGAAGGTGACGATCCAGTATCCGGAGAAGGTCAAGGAGCCCGCGGCCCGTTTTCGCGGCATCCTCCGCCTGTTCCGGGACGAGCGGGGCGAGCCGCTCTGCATCGCCTGCAAGGCCTGCCAGCGGATCTGCCCGACCAAGTGTTTCGAGATCGAGGGGGCGCGGCCCGAAGGGGGCAAGATCCTCCGGCCGACCCGGTTCGACTGGAAGCTCGACCGCTGCAGTTTCTGCGGACTCTGCACCGAGGTCTGCCCGACGTTCGCCATCCGTTTCTCGCGCGAATTCCGGATGTCGCTCCTGGCCAAGGAGCCGCTGCTGTTCCACCTCGAGAACATGTACATCGAGGGCGACGCCCTCCAGGACCGTCTCTGCGGGGGCTGCCTCGAATGATCACCTTGGCGATTTTCCTTTTCTTCGCCGTGCTGGCGGTCGTGTCGGCGGTCCTGGTCATCCTCCAGAAGAACGCCATGCACAGCGTTCTCTATCTCGCCTTCACCGTCCTGGCCATCGCCGGAGTTTTCTTCACGTTCCAGGCGGAATACCTGGGGGCCATTCAGCTCCTGGTTTACGGCGGCGGCATCGTCGTGCTCTATATTTTCGTCATCATCATCGTCAACCTGAAGGAGGTCGTCCCGGAGAAGAGGAAGCTCGTCCCGAAGCTTCTCCTCATCGTGACGCCGGGGCTCCTGCTGGCCCAGGTCGCCCTGGTCGTGTTCCGGACCCGGTTCGTCATGCCAGCCGCCCCCGGGCGGGGGCTGGAGCTCGCCTCGCTCGCGGAGATGCTTCTGACAGATTACCTCGTGCCGTTCGAGCTGGCCTCCATCCTGCTCCTGGCCGTCCTCATCGGCGCCGTGATTATCGCCCGGAAGAGGGACATCCATGATTCCCGTTAATTTCATCCTCGGCTTCGGCCTGATCATCTTCTTCATCGGCCTCCTCGGGGTCCTGTTCCGGAAGAACCTGGTCATTATGCTGATGTCCCTGGAGCTCCTGCTGAACGGCGTCAACATCCTGTTCGCCGGGTTCAGCCTGCACCTCAAGTCGCCGCGGGGGTCGATCTTCGCCATTTTCGTGATCATCATGGCCGTCTCCGAGGCGGCCGTGGGCTTCGCCCTCATCCTGTCCTACTTCCGCCGGAAAAAGGTCTACGACGCGGACGAACTCAACGAGCTCAAAGGATGAAATGATGTTCGCCTGGATCCCGGTATTCCCCCTCGCCGGGGCCCTTCTCAATGGACTCGTCGGGGTCAGATATTTTTCGAGGCGGGCCGTCCAGGCCGTGGCCGTCGGCGCCGCGGGGCTGAGCTTCGCGGCCTCCGTCGCAAGCTTCGTCCGGCTCCTGAGTTCCGGAAACCCGCCCGTGGTGAAAAGCCTGTACACCTGGTTCCCGGCGAACCTCGTGCGGGTGTTCGGCGGGGGCGTCCAGCCCCTGGCCATCGAGTTCGCTTTCCGCTACGACGCCCTGGCCGCGGTCATGACCCTGGTCGTCACGGGCGTGGGGCTGCTCATCCACATTTATTCCGTGGGCTACATGGCGCACGACAGGAGCATCGCCCGGTTCTTCGCTTATCTGAACCTCTTCACCTTCGCCATGCTCATCCTGGTTCTCGGCGCCAACCTGGCCGTCATGTTCGTCGGCTGGGAGGGCGTCGGTTTGTGCTCCTATCTTCTCATCGGGTTCTGGTTCACCAGGGACTCGGCCGCCAACGCCGGGAAAAAGGCCTTCATCACCAACCGGGTCGGCGATTTCGGGTTCATCCTGGGGATCGGCCTCCTGATTTCGGCCCTGGGGACGGTCGATATCGGCCAAATTTCCGCGGCCATCAGGAGCGGGCTTCTGGCGCGGGGGACGGCCATGGCGGCGGCCCTGCTCCTGTTTCTCGGGGCGACGGGCAAGTCCGCCCAGATTCCCCTCTACACCTGGCTCCCGGACGCTATGGAAGGCCCGACGCCCGTGTCCGCGCTCATCCACGCGGCCACGATGGTCACGGCCGGCGTCTACATGGTGGCCCGGATGCACGTCCTGTTCTCCTTCTCGGGGACAGCCCTGGACGTCGTCGCGTTCGTGGGGGCGTTCACCGCGGTCTACGCGGCGACCATGGGGCTCGTCCAGAACGACATCAAGCGCGTCCTGGCCTATTCCACGATTTCCCAGATTGGCTACATGTTCATCGGCCTCGGCGTCGGGGCCTACTCGGCGGGCATTTTCCACCTGGTCACCCACGCCTTTTTCAAAAGCCTGCTGTTCCTGGCCGCGGGGGCCGTCATCCACGCCCTCTCCGGAGAACAGGACTTGAGGAAGATGGGCGGCCTGAGAGGCCTGCTTCCCCGCACCCACCTGGTCTTCCTGGCCGGGGCCCTGGCCATTGCCGGGATCCCGGGGCTCTCGGGATTTTTCTCCAAGGACGAAATCCTTGCCGCGGCGTTCGCCACGGGTCATTACGCCGTCTGGGCCCTGGGCATCGCCGGCGCCGGGATGACGGCTTTCTATATGTTCCGGCTGATCTTCCTGGCCTTCTACGGCCGGGAACGGCTGGACCCGGAGGTCCGCCTCCACGTCCACGAGGCGCCGCGCGTCATGGCCGTCCCTCTTCAAGTCCTGGCCGTCCTGTCCATCATCGGCGGTTACGTCGGACTGCCCCATGTCCTGGGAGGAGGGAACTGGCTCGGGCGGTTCCTCGAATCGAGCACCGGGGTTTTTGGATCGGCCCTCCCGGCCGGGACTGAGCTCCTGTTGATGCTCGTTTCGGGCGGCGTCGGGATCGCGGGGATCTGGGCGGCCTACGTCATCTACGTGAAGAAGGACGGCGTCCCGGCCCGGCGGTTCGCCGATAGATTCAAAGCTCTCTACAGTCTCGTCTCCCATAAATATTACGTCGACGAGATTTACGGCCGGCTGGCCGTCGGCGGGACGTTCCTGGCCGGCCGGCTGGCCGCCTGGTTCGATGCCCGCGTCATCGACGGCCTCGTGAACGGCTCGGCCTGGGCCGTCCGCGGATTCTCGTCGCTGTCCATGGCCTTCGACGAGGAGGTTGTGGACGGGGCCGTGAACGGGATCGGCCGGGCCCACGCCACCGTCTCGCGCGGATTGCGCAGGCTTCAAAGCGGGTTCGTCTATAACTATGCCCTGGCGATCGTCATCGGGCTCGTCCTCCTGATTTCCCTGGCGCTGACGATCTTCTCATAAGGAGCGGAGATCATGACCCTATTCGGAATTCCCATCCTGACGCTGATCACATTCTTCCCGCTCGCCGGGCTGCTCCTCGTGATGGGCATCCCCGGCCGCCGCGCCGGCGCCATCCGGATCGCCGCCAACGTCATCGCGGGACTCGAGTTCCTGGCGACGCTCGGCCTGCTTCTCGGCTTCAACCCCTCCGCCGAAGGGATGCAGTTCGTCGAACGCGCCGACTGGATCAAGGCGTTCCGGGTCCAGTACCTGATGGGCATCGACGGCATCTCCCTCCTCCTCATCCTGCTCACCTCGCTTCTCACGTTTCTCGCGACCCTCAGCTCCTGGAAGGCGATCACCGTGAGGGTCAAGGAATATTATCTCTTCATGCTCCTGCTCGAGGTGGGCATGATCGGGGTGTTCGTCTCGCTCGACCTCGTCCTGTTCTACGTCTTCTGGGAAGTGATGCTCGTGCCCATGTACTTTCTCATCGGCATCTGGGGCGGGGAAAGAAAGCTCTACGCGGCCATCAAGTTTTTCCTCTACACCCTGTTCGGCTCGGTCGTCATGCTCATCGGGATCCTGATGCTGTATTCCCATTACCATACGTTCGACCTGCCGGCCATGCTCGAAGCCGGTTCGCTCCTGCCGATCGCCCTCCAGTCCTGGGTCTTTCTGGCCTTTTTCCTGGGTTTCGCCATCAAGGTCCCGATGTTCCCCTTCCACACCTGGCTTCCCGACGCCCACGTCGAAGCCCCGACGGCCGGGTCCGTCATCCTGGCCGGCGTGCTCCTCAAGATGGGGACCTACGGCTTCGTCCGCTTTTCGCTCCCCCTGTTTCCCGAGGCGGCGCGCCGGTTCGTGCCCCTCATCGTCGTCCTGGCCCTCATTTCGATCGTGTACGGGGCGCTGGTCTCGCTCATGCAGAAAGATATGAAGAAGCTCATCGCCTACTCTTCGGTCTCCCACATGGGCTTCGTGGTGCTCGGAATCTTCACCTTCTCCCCGATGGCGGTCAAGGGGGCGGTCCTCCAGATGATCAACCACGGGATTTCGACGGGGGCCCTGTTTTTGATCGTCGGCGTCTTGTACGAGCGCCGCCATACGCGCCTCATCGCGGATTTCGGAGGCCTGTCGTCGCGGATGCCGCTCTACGCGGCGATATTCCTGGTCATGGCCCTCTCGTCCATCGGCCTCCCGGGCCTTAACGGGTTCATCGGGGAATTCATGATCCTGATGGGCACCTGGAACGTCCATTGGGTCTGGGCGGCGGTGGCCGCGACCGGCATCGTCCTGGGCGCCGGGTATATGCTCTGGCTCTACCAGCGGGTCATGTTCGGCCGGCTGGGGAATCCCGCCAACGAAACGCTGAAGGACCTTACGGCCCGGGAGTTGGCGACGTTCATCCCGCTCGTCGTCCTGGCCTTCTGGATCGGCGTCTACCCCAAGCCGTTCCTGGAGATCATCGACAAGCCGGTCGAGAGGATCATCCGCATCGTCAACCCGGCGTCCGTGCCGCAAGGGCCCGCGGTGAGCGCGCTGCCGGCCACGGGGCCTCGAGCCGCGGGCCGGGCCATCGAGGTTCCATGATGGATCAGAGCGCCGCGCTCTCCGGACTGCGGTATCTCGTCCCGGAGCTCTCTCTCCTCGGCGTGGCCGCGGCCGCGATGTTCACCCACCTTTTCGCGCGGAAGAGGGGCCGCCGGCTGGCCGGCTTCGTATCGCTCGCCGGCTTCCTCGCCGTGACCGGCCTCCTTGTCCTCTCGCCCCGGACCGCGGAAGAGATCTATTCCGGCACCCTCGCCGCCGACGGCTTTGCCCTGTTCTTCAAGCTGAGCTTCCTCGTGTCGACCGTGCTGGCAATCATCTTGTCCTTCCGGTTCTTCGACGTCGAGGGATCCGAGCCCGGAGAAATCTATTATCTCATGCCCCTCGCCGTCATCGGCATGATGGCCGCGGTGTCCTCGACGGACCTCATCGCGACCTACGTGTCCTTCGAACTTTTCGCCATCCCCTCCTACATCCTGGCCGGAGTTTTCAAGAAGGACCGGCGGGCGGGGGAAGCCGGGATCAAGTACTTTTTCCTGGGGAGCCTGAGCTCGGGGATCATGCTGCTCGGCATGGCCCTGGTCTTCGGGCTGGCCGGCGAAACCAACTACGCGGCGATCGCGGACCATCTGGCCGGTGGCGGGAATCCGATCGCCCTGGCGGGTATGATCCTGTTCTTCGCGGGCCTCTTCTTCAAGGCCGCCTTAGTCCCCTTCCACATGTGGGCGCCCGACGTCTACGAGGGGGCACCGACCCCCCTCGTCGTCTTCCTGTCCACCGCGCCCAAGGCCGCCGTGATCGCCATTCTCATCCGGCTGATGGTCGTCCTGTTCCGCTCATATGAGGTCCAGTGGACCCTGATCCTCCAGTTCACGGCCGTCATCACCATGTTCTGGGGAAACATCGCCGCCCTCATCCAGACCAACGTCAAACGGATGATGGCTTATTCATCCGTCGCCCACGCCGGCTATATCGCCATCGGCCTCGCGGCCTGGAGCGAGCCGGCACGATGGGCCGTCCTTTTTTATGTCCTCGTCTACGTGATCATGAACGCCGCCGCCTTCGGCATGGTCCTGCTCGTCCGGAAAGGCGGCACGTTCGGAGAGACCGTGGACGATTTCCGGGGCCTGGCCGGGAAATCTCCGTTGGCGGCGGCTTCTCTCCTCGTCATCCTGCTCTCCCTGACCGGGATCCCGCCGACGGCCGGATTCATGGGGAAATACTTTATCTTCGCCGCGGCCGTCGGAAAGGGCATGGTCCTCCTGGCCGTGGCCGGGGCGGTAAATTCCGTGATTTCTGTGTTCTACTATTTCCGGATCGGCAGGGCCATCTTCTTCGAGGCCGACCCGGCCGGCGTCCCCCTGGACCGGTCCCTCAATCCCCGGCTCGTCCTGGCGTTCGCGGCCCTGGCCCTGCTGGTTTTCGGGGTGCTTCCGTCACTCCTGGGGCAGTTCGCCATTTCGTCTGTTTTGGGGAGGTGACCGGGGTGGAAGCGCTTAATCCTATTGTTTTTCTCGGATTTCTGTGCTATAAATTCACCATTATGTCCGAGCCGTACCGGACCAACCGCAACTCTCGGAACAAGGGAAGGGAACAATGTTTGTCTGGGTTTTTCATCGCGTCACCGGCCTTTTGTTGATCCTCCTGCTGGGCGTCAAGTTCTTGACGTCCTTTTTTTTGATGACCAAGGCCCAGAAGCCCGACTGGGCCCTCCTCCTCCACACGAACCCGATCACGGACACCTTTCTCATCGTGGCCGGGGTTTACCACGCCTTTTACGGCCTGCGGACGGTCATCATCGATCTGGGCGTGCGCAAGGAGAAGCTGCTGTTCTGGGTCTTCACGTCCCTCGGAACGCTCACCACCGCGGCCCTGCTCATCATCTATTACACCAGGAATTACTAGATGATCGCGTATGACGTCGTCATCGTGGGCGGGGGCCTGGCCGGGCTGGCCGCTTCCCTCTCCGCCGACCCCAAGCTCAAGGTCGCCGTCATCTCCAAGGTCCAGCCTCTGCGCTCCCACTCCGTCGCGGCCCAGGGCGGGATCAACGCCGCTCTCGCCAACAACCCCGCGGCCAAGGACGACACCTGGGAGAAACACGCCTACGACACGATCAAGGGCAGCGACTACCTGGCCGACCAGGACGCCGCCGAGCTCATGTGCCAGCTGGCCATCCCCACAATGTACGAGCTCGACCACTGGGGCGTCCCGTTCAGCCGTTTTCCGGGAGGGGCGATCGCCCAGCGGCCGTTCGGCGGGGCCGGCTACCCCCGGACCTGTTACGCGGCCGACCGCACGGGCCAGATGCTCCTGCACACTCTCTACGAGCAGGCCATCCGGAAGAACGTCACGTTCCACGACGAATGGCTGGTCGCCAATCTCGTCATCCGGGACGGTGTCCTCCGGGGCCTCATCACCCTCGACCTGGCCACCGGGAAGATCGTTCCCGTGCAGGCCAAGGCCATGATTTTTGGAACCGGCGGCTACGGCCGGGTTTTTCTGAAATCCACCAACGCCTTCATCAACTTGGGCAGCGGGATCGGCATGGCCTACCGGGCCGGTGTCCCGCTCAAGGACATGGAATTCGTCCAGTTCCACCCGACGGCCCTCCAGGGCAAAAACATCCTGATCACCGAGGCCGCGCGGGGCGAGGGCGGGTACCTCGTCAACAACGAGGGCCGCCGCTTCATGGAGGACTACGCGCCGAAGGCCATGGAGCTCGCGCCGCGGGACATCGTTTCTCGGTCCATCCAGAGGGAGATCGAGAAGGGGAACGGCTTCGAAAACGAGTACGTCCATCTCGACCTGCGCCACCTAGGCAGGGAAAAGATCCTCAAGCGGCTTCCGGGCATCCGGGATATCTGCATCTACTTCGCCGGCCTCGACCCCATCGACACCCCCATCCCCATCCATCCGGCCCAGCACTACTCCATGGGCGGGATCGACGTGGACAAGACCTGCGCCTCGCCGGTCGCCGGCTTCTTCGCGGCCGGGGAATGCGCCTGCGTCAGCGTCCACGGCGCCAACCGCCTGGGCGGAAACTCGCTGCTCGAAGCCATCGTCTTCGGCAAGATCGCCGGCGCGTCGGCCTCCCGTTTCGTCAACGAGGGCGGGGCCTCGGACGCCTCCGACCGGATACTCGGGGAGGAGGTCCGCAGGTTCCACGACAAGGTCTCGGCCATCCGGCACAGGGACAAGGGGGAGAACATCTTCCAGATCCTCAACCGGCTCAAGATCCTGATGGGCGAGAAGGCCGGCATCTTCCGCAAGGAGAAGACCCTGCGGGAGGGGCTCGAGGAGATCCCCGCCCTGCGCGAGGCCTATCACCGGGCCTATATCTTCGGGACCTGCGCCCGCTATTGCCAGGAATTGCTGATCCACGTCGAATTCGAATACATGCTGGACGTCGCCGAAGCCATCCTCCTGGGCGCCCTGAGACGGGAGGAGACGCGCGGCTCCCATTACCGGACGGATTTCCCGGTCCGGGACGACCAGAGCTGGCTGAAGCACACGATTCAGACCTGGACGGAAGTGGGGCCCCGGATCGTCTATGAGAACGTTGACGCCACGAAGTACAAGCCCGAGGAAAGGAAATACTGAGAGGATCGACGCCCATGGCCGCCACATTCAAGATTCTCAGATACGACCCGGAGCGGGACGACCCGCCCCATTTTCAATCCTACGTCCACGAGCCCAAGCTCCGGGACTCGGTGCTCGAGACCCTCAAGGACATCCGCGACCAGCAAGACCCGTCGCTGTCCTTCCGGTACAGCTGCCGGGAGGCGGTCTGCGGCTCGTGCGCCATGGTCATCAACGGCGAGATTGCCCTGGCCTGCCGGACGCTCGTCGCGGCGGCCGGCCCGGACCTCCTGGTCATCGAGCCGCTCCCCAACATGGAGATCCAGAAGGACCTGATCGTCGACATGGAGCCCTTCTGGGAGGCCTACCGGTACGTCCAGCCTTACCTCCAGCCCGAAGGCGAAGCCCCCGAGAAGGGCCACCGGGTCGAGGAGGCCCAACTCGAGGACGTCTTCCGCCTCACGACCTGCATCCTCTGCGCCAGTTGTTACTCCGCGTGCCCCGTGGTCACACGCGACGGGCGTTACATCGGGCCGGCCGCACTAGCCAAGCTCCACCGTTTCATCAAGGACCCGCGCGACAAACGCCCCTACAAGGCGCTGAAACGGGTGGACACACCGACGGGGGCTTGGGGCTGTGACACGGTCTTCCGCTGCAATGACGTCTGTCCCAAGGAGGTCCGGCCCGCCCACGGCATCGAAGGCGTGCGCCGGACCCTGGTCGCCCGGAAAACGAAGCGGCTCGTCAGGCGGACCTCATGAAACTCAAATACTCTCTCTTCTCCCGGCGCGAATTTCTGAACGGCCTGCTCGGGGGCGGCCTGCTCGCGTTCTTCGCCACCCTCATGGGCCCCGTCGTCCGGTTTGTTTTCCCGCCCTACAAGGAGCCGGACGAAGTCAAGCTCCCGGCGGCGGATTACAGCGGCCTGCAACCGCACGAGGCGAAGGGATTCGCCTGGGGCGCCAAGCCCGGTATCCTCAAGAAGGCCGGGGACGGCTCGCTCGTGGCCTTCGTGGCCGTCTGCTCCCATCTCGACTGTAACGTCTCCTACCTGCCGAACGACCGGAAATTCTACTGCGCCTGCCACCAGGGCTGGTACGACGAGAACGGGAAGAACATCGCCGGCCCGCCGCCTTCGCCTCTCCGGCGCCTGGCCGTAACCGTCGAGGGCGACAGTCTCGTCATCAAGAAACAGGGATAAGACGATGAACAAGATACGGGCCTGGATCAACGACCGGCTGGGCGTCGCCGAGCTCTCCAAGTTCGGGATGAAAAAGGACGTCCCCCTCCACAGCCACACGATCTGGTATTACACGGGAAGCTCGATCCTTCTCTTCATGGGCATCCAGGTCGTGACCGGTGTCATGCTGGCCTTTTACTACAACCCCACGATCAAGGACGCCAATGCCAGCGTGGCCCGGATCATGACCGAGATCCCGCTCGGCTGGATCATCCGCTCAATCCACAGCTGGTCGGCGACCTGCATGATCGCGGTCGTCATCATCCACCTCTTGAGCATTGCGTTCACCAAGGCCTACCGCGCCCCGCGCGAGGCGACCTGGATGACGGGCGTCCTTCTCCTGGCGGCGTCGCTGGCCTTCGGGTTCACGGGGTATCTCCTTCCGTGGGACGACCTGTCCCTGGCCGCCACGAAGGTCGGGACGGACATCCCCAAATCCATCCCGGTCGTGGGCGCCTGGGTAACGAGCCTCCTGCGGGGCGGCGAGGACGTCACGGGTGACACGATCTCCCGGTTCTTCATCGTCCATGTCTGCGTCCTGCCGCTGGCGATCTTCGCCATCCTGGGCATCCATCTCTTCCTCGTCCAACGGCACGGCATGAGCGTGCCGCTCAAGGCCGGGCGCGGGCCGGAGAAGAACGACGCCCTCCCCTTCTGGCCGAATTTCATCCTCCGGGAATCGGCGGTGTGGCTGATCCTGTTCGGCGTGCTCGTCACGGCCGCGATCTTCCTCGCCCCGTCCCTGGGCCCCGCGGCCAACCTCATGGCCCCCGCCCCGGCGGGGATCAAGCCGGAGTGGTATTTTCTCTTCATGTTCCAGACGTTGAAGCTCTTCCCGTCCCGCATCCTCGGGCTGAACGGGGAGTTAGTGGCCGTGGCCGTGATGGGGGCGGGATTCCTCCTCGTCCTTCTCCTCCCGCTCCTCGATGACCGCCCCGCGGAGCGAAAGGGACGTGTGATCCGGTACGCGGTTTACGCGACATTTCTTTACACCATCGCGCTGACGATATGGAGCCTGCTATGACGACGCGACGGCGGAGCCTGGTTGGGACGGGTCTCCTGGCCCTCACGCTTTGCGCCCTCGTTTTGTCTTCGGCCGGCCTCTTCTCCCAGGAGCCCCCGAAACCCCCCGCGGAGAAGCCGGCCGTCGAAGCCGCGAAGGGAGAAACGCACCCGCCCCCCATGGCCCCCAGGGACCAAAACCGGGTTTACGTATTCCTGGCCTGGACGTGGCTGACGATCGGAGTGCTTCTCTATATCCTGAGGCTGAAGATCCGCGAAGCCGACCGGGTTTACCGGACAGGGTTGTTCCGGGCGACGGAAGCGGGAAAGGAGCCCCAGAAACGCTGATGGCCGACACCCCCAAGAAGATCGACGCTCATCTCACCTGGGCGCCGTTCTACTGCAAGCACTGCTCGACCTGCATCAATGTCTGCCCCGTGAAGAACCTCGAGTTCAAGGACGACGAGATGGTGTCCCTGGGCAAATGCACCCAGTGCGAGCTTTGCCAGAAATACTGCCCGGACTTCGCGATCGAGGTCGAGCCGAGGGAAAAGAAGGGCGCCAAGGACGCGAAAGAGACGAAGGACGAAGAATGAAAAGGCTCGTCTTTGGGAATGAGGCCGTGGCCCTCGGGGCCCTGCGGGCCGGCATGACCTTCTTCGCCGCCTACCCCATCACCCCGGCCTCGGAGATCATGCACGTCCTGGCCGAGAAGGAGAGCCAGACCGCCTTCGTCCACGCCGAGGATGAGATCGCCTCCATCCACATGGCCATCGGGGCGAGCCTGGCCGGCCGGAAGGCCTTGACGAGCACATCGGGCCCGGGCTTCTCCCTGAAGCAGGAAGGCATCGGGCTGGCTCACATGATGGAAGTCCCCCTGGTCGTCGTCGACGTCCAGAGGGTCGGGCCGAGCACGGGCATGCCGACCCTGCCGTCGCAGGGCGACATCCTCCAAGCCGCCCACGGGAGCCACGGCGATTACACGGCGATCGTGCTCTACCCGTCCTCCGTCGGGGAGTGCTACAAGTACACGATCGAGGCTTTCAACGCCGCCGAGGATTCGAGGAGCCCGGTCATTCTCCTTCTCGACGGCTTCCTGGCCCAGCTCTCGGAGACCGTCGACCTAGACGCCATACCGGTCATCCCGAAGCCTCGGACCCTGGCCCCGCTGGGGCAGGGGCAAAGGCATTTCACGGGCCTCCTGGCCAAAGACGGCACGCCCCGGACCAAGAACCCGGGCTATTACAGGGAATGGCACGCCCGCGTCAAGGCCAAGATGCTCGAGACGGCCAAGTCCTACCGTTTCTCCGAGTTCTTCAGGAACGAGCGGGCCGATACCCTGCTCATCGCCTACGGCATCGCGTCCAGGGTCATCCTCCCCCTCCGGAACGAATATTCGATATTCAAGCCGGTCACCATCTTTCCCATCCTCGACGACGAGCTGCGGGCGGCTGCGGCCGGCCACAAGAGAATCGTCGTCGTCGAAATGAACGACGGCCAGTACCGGGGCGAAGTCCAGAAGGTCCTCCTCCGGGAAATCCTGGGCATCCCCGTCCTGGGTGGTGCCATCAGCCTGAACGAGATCCGGGAGCGCCTCCATGACCTATAAGGATTACATCAAGTGGCACCGCATGCCCACGACCTGGTGCCCGGGGTGCGCGATCGGAACGGTGTTCAAGCAGGTGACCTTCGCCCTGGCGGACATGGCCATCCCCCGCGAGGAACTCGTCGTCGTCTCCGGCATCGGCTGCAGCGGCCGGGCCGCCGGGTACTTCAACGTGGACAGCATCCACGCGACGCACGGCCGGGCCATCCCCGTGGCCGAGGGTGTCAAACGGGCCAACGACAAGCTCAAGGTCATCGTTTTCAGCGGCGACGGCGACCTGGCAGGCATCGGCGGAAACCACCTCATCCACTCCTCGCGCCGCGACGTGGACCTCACCGTCGTCTGCATCAACAACGGCATCTACGGCATGACCGGCGGCCAGATGGCGCCGACGACGCCCAAGGGCATACGGACGCTGACCTCACCATACGGCAGTCCCTATCAGCCGGTGAACATCCAGGGGCTCATCACATCCAACCGGAGGCACTGGTACGCCCGGGCCTCGGCCTTTCAGGTCCTCCACCTTCAAAAAATGCTCCGCGAAGCCATCGAGTGGAAGGGCTTCTCGTTCGTCGAGGTCATGGCCTTCTGCGTCGAGAACCTCGGCCGGCGGCTCGGCTACAAGAACGGCTACGAGATGCTCTTCAAACTCAAGCAGGACTACAAGCCCGTCTACAAACCGGAGGGGCCCCTGAAGGAGAGCGAGTTAGGAGTCATGAAAAATGACGGTCAGGCCAGCTAAACCCGAGGATTGTCCCGAGATCAGCCGGCTCATGGGCCTGCTGATCGACGAAGTCTTCGCCCAGGAGCCCGACGAGACCCGGAGGGCCATCCGGGCCAACTTCACGGAGGGGGCCCTGGCGGAGTTCTGCGGGGACGAGCACGCCTTCCTCCAAGTGGTCGAGACCGACGGACGGATCATCACGTTTCTTTTCGGCTGGCTCTTCCATTACGTCCTGACGGTGTACTGGGCGTACACTCTGAAGGAATACCGGGGCCGAGGGGCCCTCAAGATGCTTCTCGACCGTGTCGAGCGGGACCTGGCGGCCAAGGGCTGTTACAAGATCGAGATATACGCCTATGCCGGGCTCACCGGCTTGGTCGACATCGGCCTCAAATTCGGTTTTAAAAAAGGCATCCTCATCGAAAAGAGCCTGTTCGGTTTCAAGATCCAGAATCTCTATAAGTCCATCGGGGAGCCCGATACGGCCAAGCTCGAAAAGAAAGTCAAGATTCTGGGCGAGGCCGGCCAGGGCATCAAGCTCCTGTCCCACACGCTGGCTCAAATCCTGACCCAGCTCGGCAACGAGGTTTCGCTCAGCGTCAACTATGACGCTTCGGTCCGCGGCGGCAACATCAGCGCCGACCTCATCTATTCCGACGTCCCGATCCAGAACCCGCTCATCGACGAGGCCGACGTCCTGATCAAGTTCACGAGGACCCGCGAATGGTTCCCGGCCAAGGCCCTGCTCATCGACGAGAGCTTCTGCGAGGAGGGGGCCCTGTCCTGCAGCATCAAGAGCAGTCAGGGAACGATGTACGGATTCGAGGACGTCGCCGTCAGCGTTTTCGGGAGCAAAGTGTTCATCAACATGATCGCCCTGGGCCGCATCCTGAGATATATCGGGATCAACATCCTGCTGCTCAATTTCCAGGACCTCCTGCCGAAGAGGGCGCTCGAAAAGAACTTCATGGCCGTCAAGTACGGCTTCAATTTCCGCGACGACGTCTGAGCTGCAATATAGTTAGGACGGGCAGCTCAGACGCAACGACAGGTTAGGAACGCCGGCTCAGACGTCGCGGTCGTGTCAGCGGGGGTAAGCGTCGATATCGAGGTCGAGGGCGAGGTCCGGGTGGCGCGCGAACGTCCGGAGCGCCGCGGCGGCCACCATGGCGCCGTTGTCGGTGCAGAGCTTCGGCGAAGGAACGAAAGCTGGGAGGTCCGCGGCCCGCGCAAACTCCTGGAACCGCGTTCGCAGGCGCGCGTTCCGGGCGACGCCGCCGCACAGGACGAGGGAACGGGGCCGGGTCTCGTCGACGCCGCGCCGGAGATTGTCGAGGAGCGAACGGGCCACGATCTCCTCGAAGCTGGCCAGGAAATCGGCCAGCGCCGGACTGCCTTTGGAAACTCCCCGCTCCCGGATGTGCCTAAGCGCGGCGGTCTTGAGGCCGCTGAAGCTGAAATCGAGGCTCCGGTCCTTGGTCCGGGGGACGGCGAAGGAAAATGCCTTGGGGTCGCCGCCGCGGGCCAGCCTTTCGATGACCGGGCCGCCCGGGTAACCGAGGTCGAGGAACTTGGCCACCTTGTCCAGCGCTTCCCCGGCCGCGTCGTCGCGGGTCCGGCCGAGGAGTTTTCGGGAGAGCGGCTCCTCCAGGAAGTACAGGGACGTGTGGCCGCCGGAGACGAGGAGCCCGAGCGACGGAAACGGGATGCCCGCGTTCTCGAGGAAGGCCGCCTCGAGGTGGGCCGCGAGGTGGTCGACGCCGACGAGCGGCTTCCGGAAATAGTAGGCCAGCCCTTTGGCGAAGGAAAGTCCGACGAGGAGCGAGCCGATGAGGCCGGGGCCCTGGGTCACGGCATAAAGGTCGATCGCTTCGAGCCCAACGCCGGCCCGGGATAGGCTTTCTCCGACGATTGCATCGATCGTTTTGATGTGCTGCCGGGAGGCGAGTTCAGGGACGACCCCGCCATAGGGCGCGTGGATCTCGTCCTGGGATAGAACGATATTGCTGAGGATGTCAGGGCCGGTTTCGCCACCCGCGGCGCGGAGGACGGCCGCCGAGGTCTCATCGCAGGATGTTTCAATCCCCAGAACGAACATGACGGTCAGCCTCGCGGGCTATCATACCAGAAAAGGCCGGCCCCGGGCCACCGCCTTAAGTATTCGTTTTGGGGCCTGAAAACGCGGACTTAAGGCGGAAAACGATTTTTGTTTTTCATCCATCTATTTATTTATAAATGAATTAAGGTGGTCCGACCCCAAACCTGGCCTTCCTCGTTCACCGGGGCCCGGCGCTAAATTTGTACGGCGGGCGAAACAGGCCACGCTCGGTGATGATGCCGGTGATATACTTCGCCGGGGTGACGTCGAACGCGGGATTGCGGACCTCGATGCCCGCCACCGTGATGCATCGACCGCCGATCTCGCGGACCTCCTCCGGCTTCCGTTCCTCGATCGGGATCCCGTTCCCGTCTGCCAGGGCCGCGTCGATTGTGCTCGTCGGGGCGGCGACGTAGAACGGAACGCCGTTCTCTTTCGCCAGGACCGCCACGCTGTACGTCCCGATTTTGTTGGCCGTGTCGCCGTTCCGCGCGATCCGGTCGGCCCCGACGATCACCACGGAGATCTCCCCTTTCTGCATCAGCCAGCCGGCCATGTTGTCCGTGATCAGGACGACTGGGATTCCGTCGCGGCAGAGCTCCCAGCATGTCAACCGGGCGCCCTGAAGGAATGGCCGGGTCTCGTCCGCGAACACCCGGATGCTTTTCCCCTGCCCGACCGCCGCCCGGACGACGCCGAGGGCCGTGCCGTAGGCCGCAGTGGCCAGCGCGCCGGCGTTGCAGTGGGTCAGGACCGCGGCGCCGTCGGCGATGACCTCGCGCCCGTGGACGCCGATCATCCGGTTCGTCTCGGCGTCCTCGACCTCGATGGCCTGGGCCTCGGCGAGCAGGGCCTTTTGCAGGGCCCGGAGCCCCAGCCCGCGGTTGCGCTCGTAGGCCGCTTTCATCCGCTCCAAGGCCCAGAACAGGTTGCGGGCCGTGGGCCTCGTCCGTTCGAGCCGCCTGTAGACCTTTTCGAAATCCCGCTCGACGGACCGGCCCGTGTCCGCGCGGACGGACAGCAGGCCGAGGGCGAGGCCGTAGGCCGCCGCGATCCCGATGGCCGGCGCCCCGCGGATGACCATCTTCTCGATGGCCTGGGCCACCTGGATGTACGTGCGGCAGCGGATGTAGATTTCCTGGGCCGGGAGTTTCCGCTGGTCGATCATGATCACGGACCGGTTGCGCCAGGCGATCGTCGGCAGCATCTACTACTCCAGTTTCCAGGCCGGCGTCCGGGCGTCCGACCAGCCCCATTTCCTGGCCCAGGCGGCGTGGGATGCGGCGAAGGCGTAGCGCTCGGCGGCGGGAAGGGTGCCGGTCAATTTGTCATGGCAGAAGACGATCTGGTTATCGTTGTCGCGCAGGATCTTCTCCGAAGGGAGACCCAGCTCCCGGGCCATGACGGCCTCCTCGTAGCTCCGCCGGTAATCGCCGCGGTGGCTTTCGGCCTGGGAATGAAAATAGTGATAGAAGCCGCAGGCGAAATCCCGGGCCTCGAGCTTCTCGATGACCTTGACGAGGTCGGCCAGGGCTCGGGTCTTTTCTTTTTCCCCGAGGCCTAAGGTGCGGGCCATGGTCAGGTCGGCGTATCGCTCCGCGGCGGTGAACAGGACGGGCTTGAAGGCCGATTTTCCAAGGAGGTTTTCATAAGCCCGGAGGGCGGGGTCCTGGAACCCGAGCTCCTCAAACGAGACGGCCAGACCGAGCAGAGAGACCTCCGACGCCCAGGCTTCTCCCGTTTCGAAGCCCAGCCCGGCGGCTTTGACGAAGCTCGCCTCGGCCTCTTTCCAAAGCCCAAGGTTGGCCTCGGCCAGCCCCTTCAGCATGAAGGCCTGGCCGGAGGGTTTTTTTTGCGCTTCGAGAGCGGCTTCGGCCAGGGCGAGTTTGTAGGCGGCCAGAGCCTGCTCCGTCCGGTAGAGGCGGGTGAGTTCCTGGGCGTTGGTGTAAGCCGTCTTGGCGTTCCGGAGATGGGTCGCGCAAGAGGCGCAAAGGGCGAGCGCTAACGCCAACGCCGCGACACTTCGAAGCCTTCTTTCCCGCCCGCTCATCATGGACCGTTTTTCGCGGCTGTCCCGGTTTTCTTTTTGATGACACCCACGATCGCTTTTTCCACTTCCTCATCCTTGAGGAGGTGGATGCCCAGGGCGGCGAGCTCGGCGCCCAGGTTTTCGAGGGCCGTCCAGAACGGCGTGCTCATTTCGACGGGGCGGATGTCCTCCCGGGCCTTCGAGGCCCGGGTCCCGAATTCGGCGGCGATTTTCCGGTACCCGCCGGAATCGAGCTCCTTCTTGAAGAGGGCCTTGAGGAAAGCGTCCTCGAGGCCGCAGACGGGATAAAGGGCGGGGAAGGCCGCCCGCAGGGCCTTCATGTCGCGGCCGGCGATTTCCCCCGCGTAGACCGTCTTCAGGGCCTCGTGCGTCGCGAAGAAATGGAGGATGAACTCATCCGGCTTCGTCCGGACTTCGTCCGGGTCGAGCCAGACCTGCCAGGACAGGATCCTCTCCCGGTAGTCGAAGACGCGGCGGACGGCCCAAACGCAGGCCGAATAAAGGATGGGGAAATAAAGCGAGATTTTCAGGGGCAGGAATTCGTTGAGGATGTCCACCCCTCGGGCCAGGGCGCTTTCGACGTCCTTCTTGCTCATCGCCGCTCTTCCCTTTTCTACCCCACTTCAGGGAATTATTCAATAAGAAAGAGGGCGCGTTGATCGGTGGGATCGATGTCGTGGAGCGGGGCGCCGGCGCCCCTTGTCGTCATCGATCCTGCCAGCTCGGACTTGCGCCCCTGGGCGTCCTGGTCTGGTTCGGCCGGTCCTGGCTGGCTTCCTGGCCGGCCAGCCAAGTAATTCTCCCCTGCGTCGCTGGGAAAGCGCAATGGGATCAGATACGGTATTTCAGGGGCAATACAATGAGTAGGGGCACCTCATCGGGAAGAATATTGATTCTGTTACGTCATTAACAGCAGAGAGGGATGTATCTGGGAATTTCGAATGCTCTTATTCCTACAAAAAGGAGGGGTTAACGTGCAAAAACGACTGTTCCCCCTATTTTTGGGCCTTATTCTGACAATCCATTTCTCCATATTCTCATCCGTAAAAGCCCAAGAGGCAAAATCTCCTCCGCAGCGGAAGATCACCCTTAACCACCCCAAGCCGAACCCTTTCGATTTGGCGACAGTGATCTCCTACGAACTCTTTGAGCCGCAATACGTCGAAACCTCGATATCGGACCGAATGGGCGGCCGAATCGGGAAAGATTTTGCCGGGGTTCAGGACGCCGGCCATCATGAGTTCACCTTTAATGCCAAAGGATTGCCTTGGGGAGTCTATTCATTTTCGATCAAGACGCGGCCTTCCCGCGAGGCACCCAGGCAAGGACCGATTTACGCGCTGGACCTCTATTACAGGGCGGGTGAAAAGCATCTGACAGCCTCGAAAGAGGAAGACCGCGCCTTCAATCAGGCTTTCGTTAATGTCTATGACGATCCGCCGCGCGGAGTCCGGATGATACAAGAATTCCTGCGCGACTATCCCCATACCATTTATAGACCCTCAGCTCTAAACCTGATGCTGAGCGGTTATACGAAAATACTCATGAATCCCAATGACTACCCACCTTCCACGATAGGCTTTTCCGTTACGGCTCAAAATGTCATGGAGGCAAGTCAGGAGCTTATCTCCCTCTCTTCAAGCTCACCGAATTACTATTTTGTAGCCCAAACATTGTTGGAATGCCAGGTCTCTCTTCCCAGAGCACTGGAATATGCCAAGCACGCTTTGGCCTTGAATAAGAAGGGGAAATTTTTTAACCTGCCCTATCAGCGCCAGGATATATTGCAAACGATCGGCAGGACTTATCTCGCTCTGGGCGAACCGAAGAAGGCACTGGACCCGTTGAGAGAATCCCTCAGTGTGTGCGATAGGCTGCTCGGAAACGCAGAATTCGCCTCCAGCGGGGCATTATATGAGAGGGCAAAATACCTAAGAGCCTCCATACTATTGGACCTGGGCCGCGTCTATTCAAGATCGGGCCAATTGGACAAGGCTGAGCAAGTCCTGTCCGAAGTTTTCCTCTTACAGCCCGCAAACAAGGAGATCTTCGAGGAAATAAAAACAGCCTATATCAAAAAACACGGCTCGATTGAGGATTTTGACGCCTATCATGATCAGCTAAATCAGAAGTTGCTTTCGATGATGCCGTCCAGACGCCTGGAACGCTTGAACCGCAAAGCCCCGGAATTCGAGCTCTCCGCAATGGACGGACGCAAAATCAAGTCGAGTGATTTTAAGGGAAGGATTGTCGTTCTGAATTTTTGGGGGATTTGGTGCGGTGCCTGCAAAGAGGAATTTCCGCTCCTGCAAGAACTCTGGGATCAGTACCGAAATCGGGGGGTAGTCGTGCTGTCCATCAATATTAACGCGGGCCAATATTCTGCCGAGCGAAATAGGGAGCTTACCGAGAAGCTCATCGCCAAGAACAACCTAACCTTTACCGTCCTCACCCACGAGGGAGATCTCGCACCCCGCTATGGCGGCACCGCTGTCCCTGCCACTTATCTGATCGATCAAAACGGCTTTGTCCAATACGAGTTTCTCGGATATGATAAAAACACGGATATGGCCAAGCAGATCGATGAGAAGGTTCGGGAGCTTCTCGGCAGTAATAAGTGATTCGTCGGGGTCGGCCTGAAGCCCCCGTATCCGGGGCATAGACTCCCCGGTTGAATGACGGGCGCTCATCTCACAAAGGTGCTTTATAAAGAAAGATGATCGGCCGGGCGAATTTTCCAAAGGCCCGTTTTCCCGTCATGAATCCCGTCAATTGAAGCCAGCTCTCTCTGGAAGGTTGCGCATAACAAGTCCAAGGGGCGGTCCTGAGCGGCCGTAAATGCTCTGGCCGGCCGGGGAATTCTCCCGTTGCGTCGCTGGGCAGACCGCCGTAGAATCGGGGGAGAAGCGAGCGATGGGAAAACCTGCAATCACCAAAGAGGGCTTGGCGCCCATAACAGCACACCGTTTTCTCGATGAGACCGGCGATCCCACTTTCTACAAAAAAGGCCATGTGCTCGCGATAGGAGAGCCAGGCATTTCTTATACATTCTCAATCGGAATGGTCCAGTTCAGAACCGACCTAAACGATGTTAGGTCAGAGGTCATAAACTTTCAGAATAATATCGCTCAGGATAATTATCTCAATTTAATCCCTAGTGTTAAAAAGAAGATCAGCGAAGGCGGATTCTATTTCCACGCGAATGAGGACCCCGCCGAAGTCCGTATGATCTTTTTTCGCTTAATTGAGAAGCTCGATTGTTCTTTCGAAATGGTTGTCGCCCGCAAAATCCCTCCCCTGTTTGCTAAGAAGCATAACAACCAAGAATCCGAATTCTATGCAGATCTACTTTCCCATCTGATCAAGGGCAAACTCAAATCGGGCCAACGTCTTGTGCTGAATATTGCAGCCCGGAACACAACCACACGTAATGCTAATCTAGTCAAGGCGCTTGAAATCGCAAGGACACGCGCCCTAAAAAAATGGCCTCCCGAGGAGATTCGCTCTACCTGTGTCTTTAACGTGCAGACCCCACGTATAGAACCACTGTTATCAATAGCTGATTATTTGAGCTGGTCCGTTCAGCGCGTATTCGAACTCGGGGATATGAGATTTTATGAATTCATTAAGGACAAGGCGAGTGTAATTATCGACATTTATGATAGGGACAATTACGAGGGGGGAAAAAACTTCTATACGAGGAAGCGGCCACTGACGGCTAAAAATAGAATTAGCCCGCCTTTGCCCTAAGGGAGTTTCCTCCCAACGACATGAAGTCGGCCTTCAGACAACGCAGGCTAATAAATATATAAGCTCTCTGTGGAAAAAAGTCAACTGAAAGTTTTCCCCTGAGGCAAGATCATCAGTTCAATGTTGGCGCTCAGGAAATATTGTCGAGATTCTTGACGTGATGGGCGCTGAAAGGCCCTTAAAACTATTGAACCGGGCTTAAGGCGTCCGACCGAGCGCCCGCCTGGTTTCCCCTGTTGTCTCGAGAAAGTGGTCCAGCTGCACTTCTGCTGGTTGCTCCAGAGATTTCGCCCCGCTAAGAAGCGGTGCGGCCCGCATATGGACAGATCGGGCATGAGGCGGGACTGCCCGCTGCCGGAGGAGCGCGTCGGAAGGGCCGAGCGCGCTGCGGGGCGCGGTACATAGAAAGGGGCTGAGGGGAATGGCCGGAACGTCATGCGCGGTTTAGCTTTTTTGGGTTAATTATTCAGGCCTCGATTCAGATACTTACCAGAATTACGGCTTCGAGCTGCTCCGCCGTAATTCTGCTGGTCACTCCCAAGACTCCGCTCCCTGCCGGAGGCCAGCCCCTCGGCCCCTGATATAAACGCTGCGGAGGGCTGACCCTAAAGCTCTATTTGACTTCAAGGATGGCCAGGAACGCCTCTTGGGGGATCTCCACCTTGCCGACGCGCCGCATCCGCTTCTTCCCGGCCTTCTGCTTCTCGAGGACCTTCATCTTCCGCGTGTAGTCCCCGCCGTAGAGCTTGGCCAGGACGTCCTTGCGGAAGGCCTTGACGGTCTCCCGGGCGATGATCCGGTTCCCGATCGCGGCCTGGAGGGCGACTTCGTACTGTTGGCGCGGGATGAACTTCCTCATGCGCCCGACGAGGGCCCGGCCCATCGTGTAGGCCCTGTCCTTATGGACGATGACCGACAGGGCGTCCACCTCTTCGCCGTTGATGAGGATGTCGAGCTTGACCAGGGGCTCCTCGCGGTATCCCTTGAATTCGTAGTCCATGGAGGCGTAGCCCTGGGTCGCGGACTTGAGCTGGTTGTAGAAATCGAAAACGACCTCGTTGAGCGGGAGTTCGTAGGCAAGAAGGACGCGCTGCGTCGTGATGTACTCGAGCTTTTTCTGGACGCCGCGGCGGCTCTGGAGGAGGTCCAGGGCGGCGCCCAGGTACTTGTCGGGCGTCAGGATCATGGCCTCGATGATGGGCTCCTCGATCCTGAGGATCTGGGACGCCTCGGGGAGCTGGGAGGGGTTGTGGACCTCGCGGACGTCCCCGCCGGTCGTCGTCACCCGGTAGGCGACGCTCGGGGCCGTCGTGATCAGGCTGAGGTCGAACTCCCGCTCCAGGCGCTCCTGGACGATCTCCCGGTGGAGAAGACCCAGGAAGCCGGCCCGGAAGCCCAGCCCCAGGGCGGGCGAGTTCTCCGGCTCGTAATGGAAGGAGGCGTCGTTCAGCCGCAGTTTCTCCAGGGCGTCGCGAAGGTCCTCGATGCGGCTGTCGCCCGCCGGGAACATCCCGCAGAAGACCATGGACTTGGCCTCCTCGAAGCCGGGGAGCGGTCGTTCCGCGGGCCTGTTCCTGTGAGTGATCGTGTCCCCGATCCGGGCGTTCCGGAGCTTCTTGATCCCGGCGATGACGTATCCGACTTCCCCCGTCCGGATCCGGTCGGCCTTGACGGGCTTGGGGGTGAGGTATCCGACCTCCTCGACCTCGTGCTCGGCGCCCGAAGCCATCAGGGCGATCCGGTCCCCGGCCCTCAGCTCGCCGTCGACGACCTTGGCGAGGACAACGACGCCCCGGTAGGAATCGAACCAGGAATCGAAGAGGAGCGCTTTTAGGGGGCCCTCCGGGTTGCCCTTGGGGGGCGGGATTCTCGTGACGATGGCCTCGAAAATATCCTCGACGCCCGTCCCTTTTTTGGCGCTCACGGGCAGCGCCTCGTCACCGCTGATCCCGATGATGCGCTCCATCTGCTCAACCGTCTGGGCAAAATCCGACTGGGGGAGGTCCATCTTGTTGATGACCGGGATGAGGACCAGGTCGTTCTGGAGCGCCAGGTAGGCGTTGGCCAGAGTCTGGGCCTCGACGCCCTGGGAGGCGTCGATGACGAGGAGCGCGCCCTCACAGGCCGCCAGGCTGCGCGAAACCTCATAGGAAAAATCCACATGGCCCGGGGTGTCGATCAGGTTGAGGACGTAGCTTTCGCCGGACCGGCTCTTGTAGACGAGCCGGACCGTCTGGGCCTTGATCGTAATCCCCCTCTCCCGCTCGAGGTCCATGGTGTCGAGGACCTGCTCCTTGAGCTCCCGGGCCGAGAGGGCGCCCGTCATCTCGATAAACCGGTCGGCCAGGGTGGACTTGCCGTGATCCACGTGGGCGATGATAGAGAAGTTCCTGATGTCGTTCATGGAATCATTTATAATCGCAGAATTCGCCCGGCCCGTCAAATCACCAGGCCATCAGCTTGACTTTTCAGGGGTAACGGGGTACCTTTTAGGTGAGTTTTCTTGCCTCGAATCGAGTTTCCATCGAGAACAAGGCCTCAAGGAGGTTCACATGCTAGGATCCATCGGGCCGACCGAACTGATACTGATTCTGCTCATCGTAATCATCATCTTCGGCGCCAAGAAACTGCCCGACCTCGGCAAATCCATCGGGGAGGGCATCAAGAACTTCAAGAAATCCGTCAGCGAAGGCAAGGACAGCGACAAAGATCAGGTGCCCAAGCCCCCCCAGCCGCCCGCGAATTAACCCGTTTCCGTCACGAACGACGCCCATCGCCTCCCCAGCCCGGATAAGCCCATGCCTGTGAAGAGGACCTTCTGTTCCGCGGGCTTCGACCTCGGCGGCACCCAGCTCAAGTACGGGGCCATCGACGCCGAGGGCCGCCTCGTCTTCAAGGGAAAAATCCCGAGCCCCGGCTCCATGAAGGAGCTCCTCGCGGCCCTCGAAGAGATCTGGGGCCGCATCAAGGCCGCGAGCCCCGGGCCCGTCCGGACCTGCGGGTTCGGATTCGCCGGGTTCTTCAGCCTGAAGGACCAGAAGATCCTCCACTCTCCCAACTATCCGAGCCTCAACAACTTCGACCTCGTCCCCGCCCTGCGGCGCTTCATCGATGTCCCCTTCCGGATCGACAACGACGCCAACATGGCCGCCTACGGGGAATACATGTACGGCGCAGGCCGCGGCGCCCAGAGTCTCGTCCTTCTCACGGTCGGAACCGGCATTGGTTCGGGGATCATCCTGGACGGCGAACTTTGGCAAGGGAAGTGCGGTTTCGCCGGCGAACTCGGCCACATCACGGTCAACCCGGAGGGAACGATCTGCAACTGCGGCAACCGGGGCTGCCTGGAAACCGAATCGTCGGCCCCCAAGATCGTCAGGAACTACCAGGCCCTGACCGGGACCGGCGGTCCGGTAACTTCGCGGGACGTCTATCTCCTGGCCAGGAAAGGCGACAAGGCCGCCCTCGAGAGCTTCGCCCGATGCGCTTATTACCTGGGGATCGGCCTGGGAATTGTCATCAATTTTCTCAATCCCGAAAAGATCGTCATCGGCGGCGGGGTCATCTCGGCCGGGAAGTATCTTCTGCGGCCGGCCATCGACGAGGCGCGGCGGAGGTCCCATCGCGTTTCGTTCGCCTGCTGCCGCATCGAAAAGGCCTCCCTGGGCAACGATGCGGGCCTGATCGGCGCCGCAGCCTGGGCCGCGGCCCGGGCCGGCCGCCGTGCCTGAGGCCCGGAATCCCGCCGCGCCCCGCGGGCCGGCCTTCCAGGGGGAATGAAACAATCCGTCCGTGCCCGGAGTTGAAATATTTTGACAACTCCCGGCGAAACACTATAAATTGATGGCGGGGAAGTCGACAAAGGAGGTCGCTTTGACCAGGAAAATATACACGGGAATCGCCGTTCTGCTGGCCCTGTTCGCATTCGTCCAGCCGTCGCCGGCCGGCCGATTGACGGCCGTCATCACCGGCAAGATCACCGACGGGCAGGGTTTTCCACTCGCCGGCGCTTATCTTTACCTGGCTTCCCCGGCCCAGCTCGGAATCCGCAATTTCATCACCTCGGAAACCGGCCAGTACGGCTTTCCGGACGTGACCCCGGGCCTGTACAAGGTCACCGTCGAACTGCCCGGATTCAAGACGATCAAGATCGAAGGCCTCGTCCTCTCCCCGGGGGGGACGGCTTTGATCAACTTCAAGATGGAGCGGACGGAAATCGAGGAGGAGGCCATCCGGCGCGAGTCCGGCCAGGGCCTCGACAGGACCACGGGGCGCCTCGCAACCCTCATCGACAGGGACCTTCTCACGCATATCCCGATGCCCCGCGACCTTTCGTCCCTCCTGGGGCTCGTCCCGGGAGCGGTATTCGACAACAACGTCCCGAGCGTCAGCGTATCCTTTCACGGGGCGCCGGTGACAAGCAACGCGTTCGTGGAGGACGGCGTCAACGTGACCGACCTGGTGAGCCGGACGCCGATGCCCAGGATCGACGTGGACCTGATCGACCAGGTCGTCGTCGAAACGGCCGGCCTTCCGGTCGACAGGGGCCCTCAGCAGGGCGCGTTCATCAACGTCATCCGCCGGTCGGGCGCCAACGATTTCGACGGAAGCCTGGCCCTTTACTACACGGGCGCGGGCCTGTCTAAATCGCTCTGGTCCCCGCAGGAGATCGGCAGCAACAATCCGGCCGCCCCGCGTGTCGATAGGAGCAATCTGGACATGGCCTTCACGGCGGGAGGCCCGCTGGCCGTGGATCTCGGCTGGTTCTTTTCCAACGTCCGTTTCACGGACAGGTCGCAGGCGACCCCATTTGAGTCCTGGAAGGACCCGGCCAACGTCCTCCATTTCCCCTACAATTTGAAAGACACGGATTTCGCCGGGATGTTCAAGCTCTCGGTCAAGCCCATGCGGCAGCTCCTCGGCAGGGCCGAGATAAACTTCTCCAACATCCATGAGCCCGTCTACGAACCCGATGTCGCCTGGAACCGCCCCTCGGAATCCACGCGGGATCTCGACGGCCAGAGCCTTCTCCTGGCCAAGGTGGGGGTCCTGTACACGATGGATCAGGGGACTTTTTTGGACGCGTCCGCGGGATATATCCATCAGACCCAGCCCCTCCCCCTGAACCCCGAGGGGGCTTCCAAGCCTTCCTATTTCGACAGCGGCACCGGCCGCGTTTGGGGAAGCGGCCCCTACAACGACCAGGAGGGCCGGAAGGGGTTCCAGTCCAACGTGACCATCACCCACCTCCAGGATAAGCTGTTCGGGGTGGCCCACGAACTGGTCGCCGGCGGCGACTTTGAAACGGGCAAGGGAACCTCCTCGGTCTGGAAGGCCGACGACTTGTTCATGAATTATTTTAACGGCAGCCCCTACACCTTCGGTCTAGCCGTTTCGCCGCACTCCGCGAACCTGGTCGGGCTGGGGCGGATCGGCTTCTCGAACGTCCCGGGAAGCTCTATCATCCCCATGCAGATGAGCAGGGAAATCAAGCGGTTCGGGGCGTTCGTAGAGGACACCCTGAACTTCGGCAGCCGGGCGACCCTCTCGCTCGGTCTTCGTTTCGACCACGTGGACACGACGATCTACGGGTTCAGCAAAGCCGCCGTCGGAAACCAGACCGCCCTCACCGTGGGCGATACGGTCATCAAGCCCGTCTACGGATTCAATCCTTTCGGCGCCGGGGTATTCGGACAAAGGGATAACATCATTAACTGGAATTCCCTCTCGCCCCGGTTCGGATTGAATTTCGACCTTTTCGGGACGGGGAAGACCTTCCTGCGCGCTTCGTACTCCTTGCTCCCCGAGGACCTGGGTTTGGGCTATATGAAGAACCTCGACCCGGTGTCCGCCGACCGGATCCATAATTTCTACTGGTACGACGAAAACAGTGACGGCAAGGTGGATGTCAATGATACCTACGTCGCTTTTCCCGAGAATTACAACATCTACACCACCAGCTTCTACAATAAGAGAGTCGACCCCAACCTTCGCGCGCCCATGGTCAATGAATGGACGGCGGGTCTGGACCACCAACTCATGCCGGATTTTTCGCTCTGCGTCCGCTATATCTCCCGGTCTGAAAATGGAGTCATCGGGGATGTCATGTTTGATCCGGACACCAACACCCCCTCGTACACGGTCCAGGGCTCTCCCGCGGGCCGGTGGGTTCCCTTTACGACGACGGTCCCGGCGTCGATCGCCTATCCCGCGACGGAAGTGACCGTCTATTTTCCTTCGACCGGGGCCCCCGCGGCGTTCGACCGGATTCAGAAAGTGCCCGAACTCAGCCGGAAATACCGGGGGCTGGAATTCTCCTTCAGGAAGCGGATGTCGCACGACTGGCAGCTCTTCGGATCCATCGTCTGGAGCCGGTCGACCGGAACGGCCGGCCTAGCCTCGCCGTTGGCGATGGGCCTCGCGTCGCCCGTGCTGACGCCCAACTCCTTCGTCAACGTTTCATCCGGCTCCAGAACGGACATGGACCGGCCCTTGTCCATCCGGGTCATGGGCACGGTGCGTTTCAAGTGGGACATCTTCCTCAGCGCCTACTACCGGTTCATGAGCGGCGCCGCATGGGCCCGTTCGGTGACCATCACACCGCCCGCGGACTGGGCCCTGGAGAACGGGGCGGACCCGGCCCCGGTGACCGTCTTCCTGGAAAGCCCCGGGAGCCGGCGGCACAGTTCGACCCAGAGCACAGACCTCCGGCTGGAAAAAGAATTCAAGCGCAGCGGCCGGACGCGATGGACCGCCTATCTCGACGTCCTGAACCTCTTTGGTAACAAGTACGAGATCATCGACTACAACGACGGCACCTGGTCCCCGGACGGGCCGGGCGCAAGCGCCGGGGCGCACGTGCTGAGCGGGACGTACGGGCAGGCCGTTTTCCTGAGCGGGACCCGGACCGTCGCCTTTAGCCTGAAGCTACGGTTCTAACCGGATTTCGAGGGCTTTCTTCAGCTCTTCCCCTTCGGCGCTGTTCTTGACGGAAACCCGGAGGACGAGCGTGCGGCCCCGCCGGAGACGGCCGGCCTCGCCGCCCAAGGCAAAAGGGATCTCGACCCGGTAGCTTTTCCCCCTCCTCTCGATGAGTTCGTCCTCGGCCAGGGCGAGAGCGCAGGTCTTCTCGAAACCCCAGACGCGGGCCCCGGACGCGTCCCTGGCCTCCGCCCGGACCTCCAAGACGGTCGACAGGCGGCCCTCCTTGAAGCTGAACCAGATCCCGCCGTAGGGCACGTCGATCACGATCCGGCCCTCGAACGCCTCCGGACCGCTCATCGTCTTCAGAAAGGCGAGGTTGTAATCGAAGAACTTCTTGTCCTGCTCGAAAGTCTGCTGGAAATGACCCTGGGCGATATTGAGCTTCTGGAGATGCTCCAGGTTGATCGCCGTGAGAAGGTACTGTCCCTCGCAGTGCTCGTCGACGAAAATCACGGGAAAGCCCCCGTAATACCAGATCTCCCGGCAATATCCCTCGGCGTCCATGGGATAGGTCAGACGCTCCATGGGAGGGCCGAAAAGGATGTAGATCCTGCCCCGGTCCGTGCGATGGCCGGGCCGGCCCTCGCTGCGGAAAAGCTCGTCCGCCCTCTTGACCCGGTTTTCGTATTCCGTCTGGAAAGCGTTGGTCTCGGAGTCGGGATCGGGATTCCGCCGCTTCCAGAATTCTTCGATGAACGGGTCCCTTTCCGAATCGGGGAGCTCGAGGAAGATCTTGCGCTCCTCCCGGGTCATGATGTACTGGACCTTGGAATAGAAATCCGCGTATTTCGGGTTGAGACGGCGCTCCAGGCGTTCCAGGCGGCAGGACGCGGCCGCGGCCAGGAGCACGAGGAACAGGAGGAGAACCCCTGCCCGAGCTTCGGGACTGCGTTTCGGGCCCGGAGGATAGTTCGCTGTCATAGCGCTCGGATCTCTCCCCGCTATCAAACTAATTCACCGGGCCCGATAAATCAAGCGGGCGGGCCGTCCTTAGCCCGCGGCCAGGATTTTATTGACGCGTTCGAATTCGGCCGGCGCGAGGTCCCCCTTGAGATAGGCGAAGGCAATCTTGTTGTGGAGCAGGGGATCGGTCTCCTCCGTCACGACGCCCGTTCGCGTCAGCGTGTCCCACTCGGCCGTTCCCGGGATCGGCGAGAAAAACGCCACCCGCGGCGTCGCGCCCAGGCCGCGGACGAAACGGATGCTTTCTTCGACGCTCGCGCCGCTCTGCCTCGGAAGCCCCATGATCAGATAGACGCCGACGTCCCGGCGTTCGTAGCCTGCCGCTTCGAGAGCGGCGAGCGCCCGCGGCAAGTCGTCGGGCGACGTCTTCGGCGTTCTTTCGCGGACGAGGGATGCGTCGGCGGATTCGAGGCTTAGATAAAGCGAGGAAAGGCCCGCGGCACGGAAAAGCCGGGCCATGGGGCCGTCGATCTCGCGGATATGGAGGCCGTTCGGGGCATGGAGGCGGACGGGTGTCGCCGCCGCGGCGATCCTCTCCAGGAGGGGAACGGCATGACGGGCCTTGTCGAGGAGCAGGGCGTCGTCGTAGAAAGCGAAGTGCCGCGTGCCGAACAGGGCGCGGTGATCCTCGATCTCGGCGGCGACCGAGGCGGGAGCCCGCTGCTCGAAGCCATCGGCCAGCAGATGGCTCGCGCAAAAGGTGCACCGGAACGGGCACCCCCTCGAAGTCAGGACAGGGAGCCACGTCCGGTCCCTGAGCCGCCCAAAGGCGGGGGCGGGCAGGGCGTCGAGCCCGGAGAGGTCAGGCCACGGCGGAACCCCGTCGCCGAGCGTGTCCCGCAGGGCCGCGAAGACGGCCCGCTCCCCGGGGCCGGAGACCACGACGTCGGCACCCGATTGCGTCCGGGCATGCTCCGGGCACAAAGTAGCGTAAATGCCGCCGATGATCACGGGCACGGCGCCGAACCGGCGGCGGACCAGCTCCACGACGGCCTGCACGCCCGGATACCAGTAGGTCATTGTGCAGGTCAGGAGAACGGCGTCCGGACGGGGAACGCGGCCGAGTTCCTCCTCGAAAAGGCCGACCGGGATCCCGTAGCGGGAAAAGCGTCGGGGGACGCCATCGAGGAGGGCGGGTTTCGGGACCTCCTCCTTGGGAAAAGGCCCGCGTCCGTCCGGCTTCAGCACGGCGGGCTTCGCGAGTCCCGGGTGAAAGCGGTCCAAGCAGTCGATGAACGACAGCCGGAACCCCCCCGCCTTCTCGAGGATCGCCGCGACGTAGAGAAGACCGAGCGGCTTCAGCCAGAAATCGTAGGCCGTAAAATCGTAGATCCAGGGATTAATGAGGAGGAGGTTCTTGGCAGGGTCCATGCTTTTCCGGCGGGCCGTCCCCGGGCCGTGGCGTTCCCGGGAAAAAGGTGGTGCGGAAGGTGGGACTCGAACCCACAAGGCCTTGCGGCCATAAACTCCTGAGGCTTACGCGTCTGCCAATTCCGCCACTTCCGCACCGTGGAGGCACGCGGCCTCGAGCGTCGGGGCCACCTATTATAGCCATTCCGCCGCCGGGTGTAAAGGCGTGCGGTCCGGCCCGGTCCGCCGACCTGAAGCTCCACGGACGTGAGTCCCTGGAATTCCACGAACGGTGTTGACAAACCGCCTTACGCCCCGTATTGTAGAGTCATTGATGATGATTCTCATCAATCACGGTCAGCAAAATTACGGGCTTTCTGAACATCGGGACGAGGAGGATTCATGAAGCTCTCCGGCCGCCGCGATATCGAAACTCTCACGGGATTCAAGGGGCGCGACGACCTCGTCACGTCACTCTACCTCGAAACGGATAAGGGCCGCCTGGCCAGGAAAGAGATCCAGACGGCCCTCAAGAACATGCTCAACGGGGCCAAAGTCCAGCTGGAGTCCATGGACGCGGGGAAGGAGAAGAAGGATTCCCTCGGCCGCGACCTGGATCTCATGGCCGATTACTTCACGCAGAACGTCGGCTCCCTGAACACGCCGGGCCTGGCCCTGTTCTCCTGCAGCCGCCGGGGTTTCTGGCTGCCCCTGGATCTCCCGCACGGCCCGCGGAACAGGTTTGTCTTCGACACATCATTCTATGTCCGCCCGCTGGCCGCGATCACCGAGAAGTTCAGCCACATCTGCGTCCTGCTCCTCAGCCGCCGTGATGCTTCCTGGTATGACATCAGCATGGGGGAGATCAAGCCGCTCGAAAGCCTGAGGAGCGACGTCCCCGGCAAGGTCAAGGTCGGGGGGTACGAGGGGAACGAGTCCAAGCGCATCGAACGGCATCTCGACGCCCGCCTCCACGAACATTTCAAGAAGGCGGCCCAGGTGACGTTCGATTTGTTCAAGAAGCACGCGTTCGACTGGCTGTTCGTCGCGTGCGAGGACAACCATCATGGGGACTTCGAGTCCCACCTGCACAGTTATGTCCGGGAGAAGATCAAGGGCCGGATGAAGTCTCGGGTCAGCGATTCTCTCCCCAAGATCCTGAAGGAGGCCCTGGAGCTCGAAACCCAGGTCAAGAGGGCCGAGGAGGACGAGACCGTCCAGAAGCTGATCGCCGAGCTCGAGCGCGGCGGCCTGGCCTCGTCCGGCCTCAAGGACACGTTGCACGCCCTGAACCTGTTCGAGGTCCAGTCCCTCGTCGTCACCCACAATTTCTCGAAGCAGGGCCGGATCTGCCCGACCCACAAGTTCCTGTACGTGGACGAGCTCAAGTGCCCCGTCTGCCAGAAAAAGACAGACATTCTCCTCGATGTCATCGACGAGGCCATCGAATTGGCCCTTAAACGAAGCTGCGCGGTGAGGCAGATCACGCCGCCTTCGAAGCTCGACCGCTACGGTCATATCGGCGCATTCCTGAAATACAAGGCCTGAGCGCGGAGCCACGTGACGATGCGGACAGGCCGGCCCGTGCCTCCGTTTGCGATGTGCAAAGGACTCCGATTCCTGGTCGTCCTCGGCCTCGTCGCGGCCGTCCCGCCTCTCGGCCCGTCGGGGAAACCACCCTGGTGGGGCGTGCGTTTCGCCCTGACGGTCCGCGGGACTTATGTGGTCAAGGCCCCCGAAAGCTCGTTCACCGGCGACTTCACCTACAAGGCCCTTTGGGAAGGGACCATGGAAAGAGACGGAGAGGATTTCCTCCTTTATCACGCCAAAACGGACGTCCAGGATTGGGCGCTCCGGGAGAAGGCCACGCTGCCGGGCTCAAGCCGCGTCCTGACCGAGAAGGACGTGCCGGAGGAGCCCAGGATCCAATTGAACTACATCCTTCGGCAGGGAGAGGACCTGAGGTTCGATTTCGAAGTGAAGGGATTCCAGGTCCCTCTCGGCCCCTCGCCGGAAAAATTCGAGCTCGTCCTGCCCTCCTCCAGGGAGGACTCCGAGGAGGGCGCGGACTACGCCGCGTCCATTGGCAAGGGAACGAACAGGATCCGGATCGCCGAGGACGGCCTCGAAAAGGCGAGCCTGGAGAAATCCTTCGCCTGGGATTGGAAGCGCCAGCAGTGGGCCGTCAGGGACAACGGGGCCATCCAGGTCGGCGGGTCCCACAAGGTTACGGTGGTCATCACGATCACCCGCCACTGAAGCTCCACGGGGTTGACCGGGTCAGGCGCGCGGGTGGAACTGGTCGTAAACGCGGCGGAGCCGTTCCCTGCTGACGTGCGTATAAATCTGCGTCGTCGTGATTTGGCTGTGGCCCAGCATGAGCTGGACCGACCGCAGGTCCGCTCCGCGTTCGAGCAGGTGTGTCGCGAAGGAGTGGCGGAGGGTATGCGGGCTGATCTTGGCGGTGAGCCCGGCCTTTTCCGCGTAGGCCTTGAGGAGTTTCCAGAAGCCCTGGCGGGTGAAGCACGTCCCGCGGCGCGTGAGAAACAGGAAGGGACTCTGACCGGCCTCGACGCGCGGCCGGACCTCGTGGAGATAGCGCGCAACAAATCCGCAGGCGGTGTGGCCGAGGGGCACGATCCGCTCCTTGCCGCCCTTCCCGCGGCAGATGAGGAAGCCGTCGTCGAGGTTGACGTCCGGCGGCTTGAGGGCCACGAGCTCCGAAACGCGCAGGCCTGACCCGTAAAGCACCTCGAGCATGGCCCTGTCCCGCAGCCCGCGGGGGTTCTTCTCATCGGGGGCCCGGAGGAGCTCTTCGACTTCCTTGACCGTCAGGACCTTGGGCAGGGAGAGCCAGGTCGAGGGCGACGAAAGCCCCGCGGCGGGGTTGGTTTTGATGAAACCGCTGAGCACGAGAAACTTGAAATAGGACTTGAGGGCGGAGATGAGGCGGGCCATGGACCGCGCCGAGAGCCCCGCCCGGCTTGCCTGATGGATGAAACGGACCAGGACCTCCTCGTCGACGCCCGTCCAGAGGACCTTCGGCTTACCCAGGAACGCCAGGAGCTTCCTAAGGTCCCGGGAATACGAGAGGGTCGTGTTGCGGGCCAAGCCCTTCTCGACGACGAGGTATTCCAGGAACAGCCGGAGGGAGGCCTCGGGAGAGGAGGACGGGTTCCTCATATGAAGAACGGATTGGAGAGCGTTTCCTGCTCGACCGTCGTCCAGGGCCCGTGACCCGGCAGTACGATGGTGTCGCCGGGGAGAGTCAGTATTTTTTCGCGGATGGATTTCTCCAGGTCCTTCCAGGAGCCGCCGGGCAGATCGGTCCGGCCGACGCCGCCGCAGAAGAGCGTGTCTCCCGAAAAGAGGATTCCGGGCGCCGAGAACCCCACGCTTCCGGGCGTATGGCCCGGAGTGTGGATCACGCGGAGGGAGGAAAGCCCGACCCGGACCTCGTCCCCGTCGACGAGGAGCCGGTCCGGCGGAGGGGAGTCCTTGGCCCCGAGGAGCAGGCTGATCTCGATATGCTCGGTGACCTCGAGCATGTTCGTGTCCGCGGCGTGAAGATAAAGCGGCACGTCGTATTTTTCCTTCATGTCCCGGTTCGCGCCGATGTGATCGATGTGCCCGTGAGTGTTGAGGATGAGGGCGGGCTTGATTTCGAGGTCGGCGATGGTAGCGATGATCTTGCCCGGTTCGGCGCCGGGATCGATGATGGCGCAGGCGCGGGATTCTTCGCAGTAGACCAGGTAGCAGTTGGTTTCAAGGGCCCCGACCACGACGATTTCGTACTTCATTCCCGAACCCCGCCACATCATAAATCGAACCGTCGGCCGGAGTCAAGGATGCCGGCCCGTCGGCCTTCGGGGCGCGGAGGCCGGATGTTTCTTAACGCAATATTCGCAGCTTATTGACGGTTCCCTGCCACCTTGAAGGCCCCGCGCGCGGCCCTGGACCGGGACTAAACGACGTCCCCGAAAGCGGCGGGTTAGAGATGGAAAACCAGCCCGAGCGTGAACTCCCATTGCGTCATCGTGTTTCGTAATGACGTGGCCGGAAAGCCGCCGTCCCATTCTGTGAGGATGGTTCCCATCTTATTGATGTGCGTGGGGATGAGTTTCACTTGTCCCCTCAGCCCGATCTTCTTGCTGATCATCCCGTCGAAACCCAACCCCATGTTCCAGGCCATGCGGGTTGCGCCGCTGATGTCGCCGCTCGGGTTGACGGACGTGAGTCCCAGGCCGATCAGGAAATAGGGCTGGACCTTTCCCAGCACGTAGCCGGCGGACACGAGAAGATCCGCCTGGAACTGGTCTTCGTTGACATTGAACAGTTTTTCGTCCGCCAGGTCCGCATCGGAGGGAAGAACGCCCACCATGCCGGAATGCGACCTGCTCCACGTGGCTTCAACCGCGACACCCTCGTGAAACCTGTATCCAACCGTCAGGCCGTAGGCGAATCCAGCTTCCATTTTGAGGCTGGTGAAGGCCACGGTATCGCTGCTCATGGCGAAGCTCCCGGTCGTGCGGTAGCCCGCCTGGGGCATGACCCAAAACTTCGAGTCCTCCTGGGCTTGGGCCGTCGTTGCCCCGAGAGCCAGCAGAACGAGAAGGACCGTTATCGTCGTCTTTTTTTTCATCTTGCCCACCAATCTCCTTTGTTTAGAATCATAACATACTCCGCTTTCGTTTTCACGCCCGGCTTCCGGCTTTCTTCCCTATCCCGTTCTTCGGGAATGCGCAGAAGCTGTCCAATGGCCCTTGGTTCCAAGCGGGGAAAAGGGCAGGATGAGAAAACGGGGGGGAGATTTGGTATAATCCGGAACGTGGATGTTTTCGTCACCCGGAAGGCCTCCGCCGAGCTCGACGCCCTGAGGATCCTCCGTCCGGCGCCGTCGGCCTGGGGCTTGCTCATCGGGCACAGGAGAGGGCCGCGCTTCTTCGTGGAGAGGATCTTCCCGGCCGCCGACGGGGCCGTCCTTCCGCCGCACGGCGGGCTCGATGAGCTGGACCGTCTGTTCGGGAGAAAAGTGGTCGGCGTCTTCGCCGTCCGGCCGGGCGCCGCTCTGATGAAATCGCTGCTCGGGCCGTATTTATGCGGGCGGGTGCTCCTTGACGTTCGCTTCTCCCGGGGAAAAACGCTCCTGAAGCCGTTTCTCGTCGAGTTCGACCGCACCTTTTTCCTGGCGCCGGTCCCTCTTGAAGCCGGCCCGAAGGGGGTTTTCTATGAGTGAATGCCTGACGCCCGAGCAGGAGCGGTATCTTCTCGGCCTGGCCCGCCGGGCCATCGAACATTACTTCGCAACCGGAGAACATCTCCAGACCCCTGCCAAAGAGGCCTGGATCAAGGAAAAGCGGGGCGCTTTCGTCACCCTGAAAGCCGACGGGGAGCTCCGGGGCTGTGTCGGCTATCCCCTGCCGTATAAACCGCTCGGCGAGACGGTCGTCGAGATGGCTGTGGCCGCGGCCAGCCAGGATTTCCGGTTCAACCCCTTGACCCCGGAAGAGCTGGCCGGGACCCGGATCGAGATTTCGGTCCTCAGCCTTCCTGAACCGGTCGAAGACCCGAAGGCCGTCGAGGTCGGCCGCCACGGGATCATCATTGCCAAGGGACACTGCCGGGGGCTCCTCCTGCCCCAGGTCCCCGTCGAGCAGGAATGGGACCGGGAGACGTATCTCCGCCACGGCTGTCTCAAGGCCGGGCTCGGTCCCGACGAGTGGAAGAAGGGCGCGAAAATCGAGGTCTTCACCGCCCAGGTTTTTTCTGAATAAGTCCCCCGCCCCGGTTATTTTATCTTATTCTTGATCTTCGCAAGCTCGGTCTGCGCGTCTTTCTTGAGCACGTCATCCTTCGACGTCGTCTTGGGGAGATCGATGGCCTTCTGAAATTCCTGGGCGGCCAGGTCGTACTTCTTGAGGTCCACGTAGGTGTTCCCGAGCTCCAGGTGATGGTTGACGTAGTCCGGCTTCATCTCCACGGCCTTCTTAAGGTTCTTCTCGGATTCGGCGAACGAGCCTTTGGGGATCGAGCCGTAAAGGAGGCTTCCGAAAAACCTCGTGGCGCCGCCGATTTCCGCTATCCGCCTGTGCCAGCGGCCCAAAGCATGATAGGCCAGGTCATTGTTCGGGTCGAGCTCGATGGCTTTGTCGATCTCGGCCCGGATCTGCTTCGAGCCGTCGATCTGCTCCTTCGTGCCGAGACGGAGAAGTTTCTGGCCGAAGGCGGCCGCAAACTGGAAATGGCCCCAGGTGTCGTTGGGATTCGCCGCGACGGCCTTCTTGGCGTAGGTGGTCGCGTCGGTGTACATTTTCATCTGTCGCTGTTTGGCGTCTTTGTCGGTTTCCGTAATGACGTCGGCGATGTCGACATAGGCCCGCGAGACTTTCCATAGGGCCTCGTAGTTCTCGGGCTCGACTTTGAGGGCCTCGAGATAATGGTCGAGGGCCTTCTGATCGTCGAGCCGGGCGTAGGCGTCATCGCCCGCCTTGATGTGGTCGGCGGCCGTCTGGCCGTAGCTCATGACGGCGAGGATCGCCACAAAAATCAACAGAATCAGGCTTTTCTTCATTGTTGCCTCCGTGCCCTATAACCTTTTATCCATTTCCGGGAAAAAGTCAAGCTTTGGCCGCCGTTCGGCCGGGCCCCGGCCGTCTCAGAACCTCGAGGAGGAGCCCGATGCCGAACCCGCCGGCGCTTAAGGCCAGCCCGAGGGGGAGAGAGCGAGGCCAGGCCGGGACGGGGAACGCGGGGAAGCCGGCCTCGGCGAAGAAACAGAAAATCGCATAGCCGCCCCCGCCGGCGAGACTCAGGAGGCCCGCAAGGGGGGCGCGCCTCTTCATCAGGACGGCCGCGAGGCCAGGGATAAAGAGCCCCTCGGCCATGATCTTGGAGGCTAGGCCCAGTGTCTTCAGGATGTCCTGGAACCGGGTGGCCGCGAGGAAGGCCCCCGCCCCGATGAAGAGCGTGGCCATCCGGCCGAGGACAACCGCGCGGGTGTCATCGGCGGGACGGCCGGCCCAGCGCAGGAGGTCTCTCGTCAGGGAGAAGGCCCCCGAATTGATGGCGCCGGCCATGGTCGACAGGACGGCCGCGAGGACCGCGACGAAAATCAGGCCACCCAGAAGGGCTCCCGTCTTAAGGGCGATATATTCCGAAATGAGAGGGGTCCCCGGATTGGGACCCGGAAAGATCGGCAGAAAGAGCATGCCTGCGAGGACGATCCCGGCGTAAAAGAGCGCTAGGACGACGGCGGCGCTCGCAACCCCGCGGCGGGCCGCGCCCGCGGTCCGGGCCGCCTGGATCCTCTGCCAGGCGATGGGCGAGATGGTCCACGCCAGGACGAAGGAAAGGGCGACGAGCGCGTTCCGGTCCGCGTGGGCGAGAAAATCGAAATATCCCGACCCCGCCTGAGCGCGGGCCAGCGTCTTGACGTCGCTCCAGCCCGACCGGAGGCCCAGCGATACTGTCAGTGCGAGAACCCCGGCGACGAGGAGGAAAAACTGGACCGTTTGCGTCCGGATGACGGAAAGGAATCCGCCGGCTCCGAGATAGATCATGACGACGGCGACGGCGACGGACAGGCTGACCAGGTAGGAGGTCCCGAGGAAGGTCTCGAGAAATTTCCCCGCCGCGACCATTTGCGAGGCGGCGAGGACCATCATGTACCAGACGATCAGGACCGTGGTCATGGCCCGGGCCGCACCCCCGTAGCGGGCCTCCATGGCGTCCGAAATCGTCGACCCGGCCAGGTTCCGGATGACGCCGGCGAGAGGCAGGAACAGGAGGAGCGTCACGACCGCGGGCAGGCCGATGATCCAGTACGCGCTGATGCCTTCACGGAAGGCCTGGTCGGTCGAAACGAGGAGCGAGGCGGCGCCGACCCAGCCGGCGCACAGGGAGAAGGCGATCCTCGGGGCGCCGAGCCGGCGGGAGGCCAGGAAAAAGGCCTCCAGGCCGCCGAACTTCTTCGGCAAAAGCAGGCCCGTCCCGAGCAGGAGGGCGGCATAGAAGAGTACCGCCCGCACAAACTCGACTTTCATGCGAAGGTGTTATATCAGAAAGGCGGACATGCGGCAAAGGGGGAGAGTCCTTCCTGCTGAGGGATGGCAGGGAAATGGAAACCAGGAAAATGGGGACGGTCCTGTTTTCGCAAGGAGAAGATAAAGGGAGGCTCACTTCGAACGCGGATACGAAAACAGGACCATCCCCATTTTCTTTCGGTAATTAGTTATGTGTCACCGAAATTCAACGCTATGCTATAATTGCGGCATGAAACGGGGCCGGACGTTCCTGCTCGCCCTCTTGGTTTGTGCTGCGGCGGCCTTTCCGGCGACACCCGAGGAGGCGGCGGCAAACCTGGAGAAGACGCTCCGGGGCCTCCATTCACTCCAAGCCCGGTTCGAACAACTCTATTATTCCATGTCGGTCACCGAACCCCTCCGGGAAAAGGGGGATCTTTTCCTCGAAAAGCCGGACCGGATGCGCTGGCAATACAAGTCCCCCCAGGAAAAGGTCTTCCTCTATGCGGGTGGAATTCTCCAGGTCTATCTCCCGGAGGATAACCAGCTGACCAGGAGCCGGGTCCCCCCCGAGGCCTACGAATCCGACATCCTGGGCATATTCCTCGGGGTCAAGTCCTTCCGGGACCTCTACACCATCGAAGACACCCATTTTCCCACCGACACCGCCCGCGTCCGCCAGGTCAAGCTTACACCGCGCGAGGAGGGGGATTATTCCCACATCCTTCTCGAGATCGACAATAAGACCTGGCTCCTCCGGCGGGTGATCTTCTTCGAGTGGGCCGGGAACAAGCGCGAGTTCATCTTCAGCCAGGTCCGGATGAACGTCAGCCTTCCCTCCGCGACATTCGGGCTCAAGGTCCCCGCCGACTGTGAGATCATCGATGATACGGGACCTCGCAAACGCTGAACCTTTCGGCCCCGGGACCGTATAACCAGGTGAGGGCTGGACGTCCTCGATGAACGACGAAAGCCGTCTTGTCAAGAAGGCCCTCAAGGGAGACCGGAAGGCGTTTGAAATGATCATTCTCAGGTACCAGCAACCCCTCATCAATTACCTCGGCCGGCTGACCGGCGAGCGCGAGACGGCGCTGGACTTCGCCCAGGACATCTTCCTCAAGGCCTACGCGTCCCTGGACTCGTACCGGTCGTCGTTCAAGTTCAGCACCTGGCTCTTCAAGATCGCCTCCAACCATATGATCGACCACTGGCGCAAGAAGAAGATCGCCGCGGTGTCCCTCGATCAGCCATTCGGCGAGGATGACGACTCCCCGAGGATCCAGGTCGAGGACCGTGAGCCGTCGGTCGCCCGGAAATATGAGCTGGCCGAGCTCCGGGCCCGGATCGAAAGCGTCCTCGACAAGATCCCCGCCGGGTTCCGGGAGCTCTTCGTCTTGAGGCACGTCAACGAATTCTCTTATGAGGAAATCGCGGATATCAAGGGCCTGCCTGTCGGAACCGTGAAAAACCGCGTGTTTCAGGCCAAGGAAATGCTCCGCCGCAAGCTGGAGGAGACATCATGAGCTGCCTTCGTCCGGACGCGATGGACCTCTACTTCGAAGGAGCGCTTTCGGACGCCGAACGGCGCGGGTTTGATGAGCACCTGGGGGTCTGCCCGGTCTGTCGCCGAGCCCTCGAGGACCGCCGGGCGATCAACCTGGCCTTCTCCAGCCTCCCCCCCATCGAGGTGCCGCCGGGTTTCGCCGCGGCCGTGCTGGCCAGGCTTCCCGAGGAACCACGGGCCGCGTTTGGCTGGCTCGTATCCGTGGCAACGGGCACGGGCGTTTTTCTCGCCGGGCTCCTCGGCTATTATCTCCTGACCGGTGAAAGCCTGGCCGGAGTCCTGGTTTCCGTGGGGCGGGGCGTCCTGGGCTTCGTCAGCCTGGCGGCCCCCTTTCTGGCCAAGGTTTTCAAGGTCTTCGAGGTCGTATTCGCTTTGGCCGGCGACTTGGCCAAGCTCCTTGCGAAAGGCCTCGGCGTCATTTCCTCTCTCGTCAGCCCGGAGGTGATGGGCCTGGCCCTGCTCCTGGGGCTGACCCTGGCCCTCCTCCTCGCCGTCGGAGTCAGGAAATTCGTGACTCAGGGAGAACGATCATGATAAAGAAAACGCGTGGCTTCGGGCTGCTGGGTCTGGCCGTCCTGCTGGCCTTGGGCATGCCGCTCGCCGGATATCAGGGGATCACCATCCAGAGGGACGTGACCGTGGCGGCGGGCGAGACCCAGGACAATGTTTTCACCCTCGGCGGCAACGCCGTTATCGCCGGCAAGGTCCGGCGGAGCGTCATCGCCATCGGCGGCACCATCACGGTCAGCGGCGAGGTCGGCGAAGCCGTCGTCGGCTTCGGCTCCCGGGTCGTCATCAAGGAATCGGCCGTCATCAACGGGGATGTCGTGACCCTGGGCGGGACTCTCGAGAAGGAGACCGGCTGCACGATCCGCGGCGATACGGTCTACTTGCAAGGCCCCGAAATCGGCCAGAAGATGCTCAGGGGGGACATCTTCAAGGGCCTTCTGCTCTTTCCCCTCCTGCCGATCATCATCATTGTCAAGCTCGTCATCCTCTTCATCTGGCTCATCCTGGCCGTCGTCGGAGCGGCGCTCTTTCCGAAGCAGATCGCCTTCGCCTCCGGGCAGATCCGGAAATCGTTCTGGCCGACGTTCGCCGTCGGCATCCTGGCGATCATCATCTTCACCGGCCTCATACTCTTCGCCGCTCTCCTGAGCATCATCCTCATCGGCATCCCGGTTCTCATGGCCCTGGTCGCGGCCGGTATCATCATCAAGGTTTTCGGGCGCCTGGCCGTCTTTTATTTCTTCGGGGATAGCGTCCGGCGGGCCTTCGGCTCACAGAAGGTGTCGGCTATGGGGGCCGTGCTCCTGGGCCTTCTCGTGGTCGGCCTGATCGGGTTCCTGCCCATCATCGGCTTCCTCTTCTCCATCCCGCTGAATATCATGATCTGGGGCGTGGCCATCCGGACGAAGTTCGGGACCACCGAAAACATGTTCCAGAAGAAGCAGGCGGTGCTCCCGGCGCCGCCCGCGGCTTGATCCACCCGATAGCCCCGATGGGCCGTGCCGAGGCCGCCCGAAAGACCCCAGGCTCGTTTCAGATATTTATCAGAAGTGCAGCTCCGAGTTACTCCGCCGCACTTCTGCTGTTCGCTCCCCAGAATCCGCCCCGCTAAGAAGCGGGACTGCCCCGCCAAGAGGGGGTGCTGCCCGCATCTTTACAGATCGAGCAGAAGGCGGGGCGGCCCGCATCCGGACGGATCTGGTAAGAGGCGGGACCGCTCCCTGCCGGCGGCACGGCGTTCAGCCGACGATTTCGTTAAGCCCTTCGACAATGCGGGCCAGATCTTCCGGGCTAAGCCGGCCGGCGCACTCGCCGATACGCTCCACGGACAGCGTCCGGACCTGACTGATCTTGACCCAGGACCGCTTCGGGAGCCGGGCCTGTTCAATTTCCAGCGTCAGCGGGAAGCCGGCGCGTTGCGGCTGGCTCGTGATGGCCATAGCTATGACGGTCCCGGAACGTTCATTGAAAACGTCCTGGCTCAGGATGAGGACGGGGCGCCGTCCTTCTTGCTCATGGCCCCGGCCGAACGAAAGGTCGGCCCAACGGATTTCCCCTCTCAGTATCCCGGCCATTTGGAAGCGTCCTCCGCGAAACCCTCTTCGGCTAGCTTTTTCTCGAAGTCCGGGTCGAGCTTCAGGCATTCCTGAGCTAGAAGGACGCCGTCAAGGCGCGAGAGTTTTTCCTCGACCGCGGCCTCGATGGCCCGGCTCCTGTTTGGATAGAGGCCGTCCTTTACGAGGCGGTTCAGCCGAAGGAGCGCCTTCTCCCCGAGGGTAATTGCGATCTTGGCTCTTGGCATGTTCGGCCTTATGGTATTACTATATATCATACCATTCTGCCTGTCAATCGCACTGATCAGATTTCGATCTTTTGCCATATCAGAATGGACGGTTCTCGGTCAGCTTAAGTCTCGGGATAATCCGAAACTTGTTTCAGATATTTACCAGAAGTTCGGCTCTGAGTCGCTCCGCCGCACTTCTGCTGGTCGCTCCTCAGAATCCGCCCCGCTAAGAAGCGGGACTGCCCCGCCAAGAGGGGGTGCTGCCCGCATCTTTACAGATCGAGCAGGAGGCGGGGCGGCCCGCATCCGGACGGATCTGGTAAGAGGCGGGACCGCTCCCTGCCGGCGGCACGGCACAGAGGCCCCCGGCCTGATTCGCCCGATACCCCCGATGGGCGGTGCCGATGCCGCCCGAAAGACCCCGTTGTGGAGGGGGGACCCGCCCCGTTTCGCCACGGAACGGGACGGGGGGAACCGAGAATACTGGTTCCCGGGGTGCGGGGGATAAGGGCGGCTTTGGCACCGCCCTGGCTCGGAAAGGGCCGAAAGGGGTATGGCCGGAACGTCATGTGCGGCTTAGCGCAAGACGCACTCTGGAGTGGAGGCCATCCCCGAGGCCCTTTCCGGGGACGCGCCGGGACAGGACCCGTCAGTCCTTTCGGGCCGTGGAAGGGTCAGCGTTCGAGGATTTCTTTTTCCTTGGCCGCGGCCAGCTCTTCGACGCGGGAGGTGGTCTCGTCGACGAGCTTCTGAAGGTGCTCGAGGCCCAGGAACTTGTCGTCCTCGGTGATCTCCTTTTCCTTCTCGAGCTCCTCGATGAACTCCTTGGTCTCGCGGCGCATGTTCCGGAGGGCGGTCTTTTCTTCCTCGAGCATCCGGCCGATCCGCTTGGCGATCTCGCGGCGCCGCTCCTCGTCGAGGGGCGGGATCGGGACGCGGAGGATCTTGCCGTCGTTGAGGGGATTGAAGCCGAATTCCGAGCCCCGGATGGCCTTGTCCAGGGTCTCGAGCAGCGACGGGTCGTAGGGCTGGACGACGATGAGCGTCGGCTCGGGCACCTTGACCGTCGCCACCTGGTTGACCGGCGTGGGCACGCCGTAATAGCTGATCTTGATCTCTTCGAAGATGCTGATGTTGGCCCGCCCTGTCCGCAGCATCCCCAGGTCTTTCCGGAAATGGTCGACCGAGGTTTTCATCTTCTTTTCGAGGTCTTTTAAAACGTCTTTGACCATGGGGCCCCTCTCCGATTCAATAGACTTTGGTGCCGATCGTCTCGCCCAGGACGGCCCGCCGGATGCTGTCTTTCGCATTGAGGTCGAAAACGACGATCGGCAGGTCGTTGTCCCGGCAGAGAGAAATGGCCGTGGCATCCATGACCTTCAGCCCCTTCTTGAGGACGTCGATATAGCGGATGGACTTGAACCGGCGGGCTTTGGGGTCGATCATCGGGTCGGCCGAGTAGATGCCGTCGACCTTGGTCGCCTTCAGGATGACCTCGGCGTGGATCTCCAGGGCCCGCTGGGCGGCGGCCGTGTCCGTCGTGAAAAAAGGGCTGCCGATGCCGGCCGAGAAGACGATGACCCGGCCCTTTTCCAGGTGGCGAATCACGCGGCGCCGGATGAACGGCTCCGCCAGGGAACGGATCTCGATGGCCGAGACGTGGCGGGTGAAGACCCCCTCTTTCTCCAGGGCGGCCTGGAGGGCGATCCCGTTGATGACGGTGGCCAGCATGCCCATCTGGTCGGCCGAGGCCTGGTCGATGCCGACCTTCGTCCCGCGGAGGCCGCGGAAGATGTTGCCGCCGCCGATCATGACCGCGATCTCGACGCCCAGCGCGCGGACGCCCTTGATCTCGCGGGCGATGGCCAGGGTTTGGTCGAAATCGATGCCGTAGGAGTTCTCGCCGAGGAGGGCCTCACCGGACAATTTCAGGAGGATCCGCTTGTACATCGGCTTCGGCATGGCCTGGGCCTCCTCTCAGGATCGATCAGAGCCGCGGTTTATTCCTGTCCGATTTCGAAGCGGGCGAACCGCCGGACTTTGATGTTCTCACCGATCTTGGCCACGGCCTGGGAGACCAGGTCGCGGACCTTGATTTTGTCCTCACGGATATAGGGCTGGTCGAGGAGGCAGACCTCCTCGAAGAACTTGCCGAGCTTGCCCGTCACGATCTTTTCCATGATCTCGGGCGGCTTCTTCATGTCGCCGAGCTGGGCCTTGATGATCTCTTTCTCGGCGGCGAGGAGGTCGGCCGGGATCTGGTCCGAGGAGACGTAGCGGGGCTTGGCCGCGCAGATCTGCATGGCGATTTCCTTGACCAGCTCCTGGAACTCCGCGTTCCGGGCGACGAAGTCGGACTCGCAGTTGACCTCGACTAGGACGCCGATTCGTCCGTTCGTGTGAACGTAGGCCCCGACGACCCCCTGGGAGGCCTCCCGGCTGGCCTTGGCCTGGGCCCGGGCATGCCCCTTTTTCCGCAGGATCTCGATGGCCTTCTCCATGTCGCCCCCGCTTTCGGTGAGGGCGCTCTTGCACTCCATCATGCCGATTCCGGTCCTCTCCCGGAGATCTTTGACTTTTTCTGCCGTGATGTCCATCATTGACTCCTTGACCGCCGGCCGGAGGGGCGGCTTATTTCGACTCGTCCTCTTCGGATTTCTCTGCGTCGGCTTTTCCGGCCGCCTGCGCTTCTTCCTTTTTCTGCTCGAGGAGCTCCTTGCTGATCCGGTTCTTCTTGCCTTCGACGATCGATTCCGCGACTTTCGAGACGAACAGCTCGATGGCCCGCACCGCGTCGTCGTTCCCGGGGATCGGGAAGTTTATGGGTTCGGGGTCGCCGTTGGTGTCGACGACGGCCACGATCGGGATGCCCATCTTCCGGGCCTCCTGGATGGCGATCTCCTCCTTCGAGGAATCGATGATGAACAGGGCGCCCGGGAGGTCGTTCATCGTCTTGAGGCCGCCGAGGTTTTTCTGGAGCTTCCGATAGACCTTCTCGAGCTTGGACTGCTCCTTCTTGGCCTTGAGGTCCCAGCGCCCGTCCTCCTTCATCTCTTCGAGCTCCTTGAGCTTGTCGACGCTCGTCCGGACGACGGCGAAGTTCGTCAGAAGCCCGCCCAGCCAGCGCTGGTTGACGTAGCTCGATTCGCACCTCGCGGCGTAGTCCCGGATGATGTCCTGGGCCTGCTTCTTGGTGCCGACGAAAAGGATGGTTTTCCCCTCCTCGGACACGCCCCGGATGAAGGTCAGGGCCTCCTTGAAATTCTTGATCGTCTTCTGCAGGTCGACGATGTAGATGCCGTTCCGCTGCCCGAAGATGTATTCCTTCATCTTGGGGTTCCAGCGCTTCGTCTGGTGACCGAAATGGACACCCGCCTCCAACAGTTCTTTCATTGTGACAGAAACCAACTCGAGCCTCCCCTATCCGATGTTACCGCTTATGGTACTGTGGAGCTTTGCGAGCGCCCAGCAACCCATAT